>Ga0265322_10000184_pt1 | contig 28703 bp, 26 predicted proteins | sample 41222metaG_FD_193584 | JGI IMG/M metagenome (GOLD analysis project Ga0265322, IMG submission 193584) | Rhizosphere microbial communities from Carex aquatilis grown in University of Washington, Seatle, WA, United States - 4-12-22 metaG | ecosystem: Host-associated > Plants > Roots > Rhizosphere...
CGTGAGTAACGATGGTAAATCTCAGGAAATTATTTCCGCAAAACATATTATCATTGCCACCGGTGCTCGACCGCGGTCGCTTCCGAATATCACGATCGATCGCAAACAAATTATTACCAGTTCGGAAGCGATGAGTCTTCCATCATTGCCGAAATCGATGGTGATTATCGGCGCCGGAGCCATCGGCGTTGAGTTTGCGTATTTTTACAATGCGTTCGGTACAAAAGTAACGCTCGTGGAAATGATGCCGAATATTCTTCCGATCGAAGATAAAGAACTTTCCAAATTGCTCGAAAGCAATTTCAAAAAATCCGGAATTGAAATTCTTACCGAAGCAAAAGTGGAAAGCGTAACGACCGGCAAAGAAGTGAAGGTGACCGTTGCAGCAAAAGACGGAAAGAAAGAATTGATTGCCGATGTCACGTTGATGGCGGTCGGAGTCCAGGGCAATGTCGAAAATATGGGATTGGAAACCGTCGGCGTCAAAGTGGAAAAAGGTTGGATACAAGTCGATGATTTCGGCAAGACAAACATTCCCGGTGTGTATGCGATCGGTGATGTTGCCGGACCGCCGTGGCTTGCACACGTCGCTTCCAAAGAAGGAATCATTTGCATCGACTCCATTGCCGGGAAAAATCCTCAACCGATTGATTACGAAAATATTCCCGGATGTACATACTGTCAACCGCAGGTCGCAAGCGTCGGCATGACGGAAGAGCGGGCAATTGTCGCGGGTTATCAGATCAAAGTGGGAAGATTCCCGTTCACCGCAAGCGGTAAAGCGCGCGCCATCGGCGAAACCGACGGGCTGGTAAAATTGATTTTTGATGCGAAGTACGGAGAATTACTCGGAGCGCATATTCTCGGCTCGGAGGCGACCGAAATGATCGCCGAACTCGGCGTTGCAAAATCGCTCGAGACGACCGCATCCGGAATTTACAATACCATTCATGCACACCCGACACTGTCCGAAGCGATCATGGAAGCTGCGGAACAGGCGTACGGACATGCAATTCATATTTGATGCAGAATTCTTTGATGAAAACAGTTTCTGTTGTTGATCTCGGCATTACCCATTATCAATCGACGTGGGATTTACAGCGACGTATTTTCGATTTGCGCGTTGCCGGATTGATCGGCGATGTTCTGCTGATCAATGAACATCGACATGTCTATACCATCGGAAAAAGCGGCAACGATAATCATCTGCTTTCGGACGAAGCGGAATTACAAAAGAACGGTGCGGAAGTATTTCATATCGATCGCGGCGGCGACATTACCTATCACGGTCCCGGTCAATTGGTGTGTTATCCGATTTTGGATTTGAATCGATATTACCTCGACGTCCGCCGGTATTTGCGCGATCTTGAAGAAGTGGTGATCCGAACGCTCGCGGAATACGGTATCCAAGCCCATCGTGATGAACAATTCACCGGTGTGTGGGTGGAAAATGAAAAGATCGCCGCCATCGGCGTGAAGACGAGTCATTGGGTGACAATGCACGGATTTGCGTTCAATGTCAATACCGATCTTTCATTCTTTGAGAGAATTATTCCGTGCGGAATTTTTCATAAAGGAGTTACATCCGTTCAGCGGTTGTTGAATCAATCTATACCGATGAATGATATTTCGTCTAAAATCATACGACATTTCGGCGATGTATTCGGATGCACGATAATGCAGAACGATCGCAATGAATTCTTACAATCACTTCAAACGATTACAACGGAAACTACAGAATGCCTTCAGTAAAAAAATCGGTACGGCAGAATACTATCTCGACTTCTACAAATAAGATGAACGGGGAAATCAAACAGCCGTTACAAATGAAGACCAGTCAATCTGCAGTTGCCTTCGAACGACTCGTCGAAGCGTACCGTATAATGTTCACTGCCCGGAAGACCGACGACAAAATTCTTCTTCTTCTGAAACAGGGAAAAGTTTTCTTCCATATCGGCGGGTCGGGACATGAAGCAGCGCAAGTCGCTATGGCATCCGCGATGAAACCGGGTCACGATTGGGCGTATCCGTATTATCGCGACCTTGCATTTTCTCTGGCATTCGGATGCACGGTGGAAGAGATTTTTTTGGAGGCGTTGCACCGGGCAAACGGTCCGAGCAGTAACGGTTTTGCCATGCCGTTTCATTACGGACACAAACAGTGGCGCATCGTTTCGCAATCAAGTCCGACTGGTACGCAATACCTCCAAGCTGTCGGAACCGCGCTTGGCGCCGTGAAAGAAGGCAAGGATGAAGTCGTGTATGTTTCTTCGGGTGAAGGATCGACAAGCGAAGGCGAATTTCACGAGGCGGTGAACTGGGCTGCGCGTGAACGGTTGCCGGTCATTTTTTTGATTCAGGACAACAAGTACGCAATTTCCGTTACAAAGAAAGAACAAACTGCCGCGCAATCGATCTATCATCTCACGAGCGGTTATGAAGGGTTAAGCCGGTATGAAGTCGATGGCTGTGATTTTATTGCATCGCAGCAAACGGCGGTCGAGGCGGTTGCCAAAGCGCGCAAAGGAGTCGGACCCAGTTTGATTCTTGCACATACGGTTCGTTTGCTTCCGCATTCCTCGTCTGACGATCAGCGGAAATATCGTTCTGAAGACGACTTGGCCCGTGATCGCGAAAAAGATCCGCTGCCCCGAATGGAACAATATCTTCTTTCGAATAAAATCGTTACGCCGGAAAAATTGAAAACGATTCAGCAGGAAGTTATCGATCGGATAAATCTCGCAACAGACACTGCCGAAAACGAAGATCAGCAGGATCCCGAAAATTTATTACGTTATGTCTATTCTCCGACTGTTGCCGTTTCTCCGGATGGGTTTGCGGAGCGAAAACATTCCGGCGAAAAAATCGTTCTGGTGGATGCGGTCAATCATGCATTATCGGAAGAAATGGAACGCAATCCGAAGATGCTGATTTACGGCGAGGATGTCGCAGGCGATAAGGGCGGTGTCTTTACCGCGACGAAAGGTTTGACGAAGAAATTCGGGTGGGATCGTGTGTTCAATTCACCACTCGCAGAAGCAAGTATTGTCGGAACGGCATTCGGGCTTGCCGTTCGCGGAATCAAACCGGTGGTGGAAATTCAATTTGGCGATTATATCTGGCCCGCGTTCATGCAGTTGCGTGATGAAGTTGCGATGCTGCGGTTCCGCTCGAACAATCAATGGTCGTGCCCGATGGTCGTGCGTGTTGCTGTCGGCGGTTACATTCACGGCGGATTGTATCACAGTCAAAGCATCGAAGGATTTTTCACGCACGTTCCCGGACTTCGTGTCGTGATGCCGTCCAACGCCGCCGATGCAAAAGGATTGCTGAAGACAGCATGCCGGTCCGATGACCCGGTGATTTTCTGTGAACACAAAGGATTATACCGGGCAAGTTTTGCATCTTCGCTTGAACCGGATGCGGATTTCTGTTTGCCGTTCGGTGTTGCGAATATTGTTCGTGAAGGAACGGATGTTACGATCGTAACGTGGGGAATGATGGTACAACGCTCGCTGGAAGCCGCACGAAAAATGGAAGATGAGGGAGCGAATGTTGAAGTCATTGATTTGCGTACACTCAATCCTCTCGATACGGAAACAATTTTTCGGAGCGTGAAGAAAACCGGAAAAGTTTTGATTGTTCATGAAGATACATTGACAAGCGGTTTCGGTGCGGAAATTGCCGCGTTGATTGCCCAGGATTCGTTTATGTATCTTGATGCACCGATCAAACGGGTTGCCGCGAAAGATGCGCCTGTGCCGTACGGTCCGACTCTGGAAAACGCGATGTTGCCGCAAACGTCGGATATCGTGAATGCTCTCCGATCATTGGTTTCATTTTAGAAGAATGTATGCCGACTGTTACGGAAAAATCAAAAAAACAAAAAACGATTTCGGCGAAAATTTCTCCATCGAATAACGATTCGCTTAAACCGGACGCACAGCTTAAGTTGTATTATTTTATGAAGCTGATGCGTGAGGTTGAAGATGCCATACTCCGGTTATACCAGCAGGGAAAAATTGTCGGCGGTGCGTATTCCGGAAATGGCAACGAAGCGAGCGCCGTTGGAAGCGCGTTTGCTTTGGAGAAAAGCGATTATCTTTTTCCGATGCACCGCGATATGGGAGCGCATTTCGTCAAAGGGCAATCGGTTTTAAATTTGATGTTACAGCATCTCGGCCGCGATACAAGTCTGACTAAAGGGCGCGATGGAACAACACATTATACCGATCCGAAACTTCGCATTTACGGAAATATCAGTCCGCTTGGTGCAATGATTCCGGTTGCTGTCGGCGTCGCGCTTGCCTCGAAATTGCGAAACGACAAAACCGTGGCGATGACGTACATCGGTGACGGAGGCGCAAGCGTCGGTGAAGTGCACGAGGGTTTGATGATGGCTTCGGTTATGCATTTGCCGTTCGTTCTGATCATCGAAAATAATCATTACGCGTATTCGACGCCTATCGACAAACAATTTCTCGTCGAAAAATTATCGGACCGTGCAATCGGTTACGGCATTCCCGGTGTGACCGTTGATGGAACTGATGTCCTCGAAGTTTTTCACGCATGTAAAACTGCAGTTGACCGTGCCCGGCGCGGTGAAGGTCCGACAATTATCGAATCGGTCACGATGCGTATGCAGGGACACGCCGCTCACGATAACGCATGGTATGTGCCGAAAGAATTATTGGCGGAATGGAAACGAAAAGATCCTCTCGTTCGTTTCGAAAAGAAATTAACGGATGATGGTATTATCACAAAATCAAAACAAGAATCGATGTCAGCAGATATCAATCGGCAAATTGAAGATGCATTGAAGATTGCATTCGAACGACCGTATCCTCCGGCAGAGCAAGCTTCCGAAGGTGTGTTCGCCGAATAAATTACATGTCGAAAATTATTACATATATTGAAGCGATCAGCGAAGGTCTCCGTGAAGAGATGCGAAAGGACAAATCGGTATTTCTCCTCGGTGAAGATATCGGAACGTACGGCGGCGCTTTCAAAGTGACGAAAGGTTTTATCGAAGAGTTCGGCGACAAGCGTGTCATCGACACTGTTATCGCAGAATCGGCAATCATCGGCGCGGCGACCGGTGCCGCAATTGCCGGCATGAAGCCGGTTGCGGAAATGCAGTTTGCGGATTTCGTGACGAACGGATTCAACCAGCTTGTGAACATAACGGCAAAATATTATTACAGGAACTTCGTTCCGGTGCCGTTGGTTTTGCGTTTACCGTTCGGCGGCGGAATTCGTGGCGGACCGTTTCATTCATCCTGTCCGGAAGCGTGGTTCTTTCACACGCCGGGATTGAAACTTGTCGCTCCGTCAACTCCGTACGATGCGAAAGGTTTGATCAAATCGGCGATCCGCGACCCGAATCCGGTGTTATATTTCGAACATAAATTTTTGTACCGGCATATCAAGGCGGAAATTCCGGAAGAAGATTTTATCGTGCCGATCGGTAAAGCGGATATCAAACGGGAAGGTTCGGATATTTCGATCATTACCTATTCGTCCGGCGTGCATTGGTCGCTGGAAGCTGCCGAAGTGTTATCGAAAGAAGGAGTGGAAATCGAAGTCGTCGATCTTCGTTCGTTGGTGCCGTTAGATACAAACATGATTTTGCAGTCGGTGAAAAAGACCGGAAAAGTTCTCATTGTTCATGAAGACACGCTGACCGGAGGAATCGGCGGCGAGATTGCAGCGATAATTTCTGAACATGCTTTTGAATATCTCGATGCACCGATTAAACGTGTGGCGTCGCTCGATACTCCGGTTCCGTATGCACCGACTCTCGAAGATTATTTTTTACCGAACACGAAAAAAGTTATCGATGCGGCCAGAACATTAGCCGCGTATTAATTGTATCGATTTTTTATCATCATAAAAACATGAGAGAATATTATGGCAAAAATTGAAGTGGTCATGCCGCAGCTTGGTGAAAGTCTCACCGAGGGAACAATCATCAAATGGCACAAGAAGCCGGGCGATAAAGTCAAAAAAGACGAGACGCTCCTCGAAATCAGCACCGACAAAGTTGATTCGGAAATCCCGTCGCCGGCAACCGGAATCGTGACGAAGCTTTTATTTGAAGAACAGAAAACGGTTGCGGTCAGAACGGTGATTGCGGAGATCGACACGGATGAAAAAGCTACGGTCGTTTCCGAAACGCCGAAAGCTGCCGCACCTGCACCAAAAGCCGAATCACCTAAGCCTGAACCACCGAAACCTGCTGTGACGGAATCAAAACCGTTGTCGGTCACCGTTTCTCAGTCTGTTCCGGCCGCTCCGGCAGCAGGAAGATTTTATTCGCCGCTCGTGATGAACATTGCCCGCGAAGAAGGAATCGGCATGGCGGAACTAGAACATATTCCCGGCACCGGCGAAGCTGGAAGAGTTTCCAAGAAAGATATTCTCGCGTACGTGCAAACACGGAAAGCAGGCGGCGGAGTTTCTGTGCCGGTTTCATCCGGCGGAACTGCCGCTCCGCGTATCGAAAGTCAGTTGAAGCATGTCGAGACCGGCGATCTTGCCAAAAAATATCCCGCGCCGCAGTATGAAATTTTGCAGATGAGCAATATCATTCAGAAAATGGCGGAACACATGGTGAAGAGCAAACAGACTTCGCCGCATGTGTACGCGGTTCATGAATGCGATATGGCGAAGGTCGACGTCGTCCGCGGAAAAAATGCTTCCGCATTCGAGAAACGGGAAGGATTCAAACTGACCTACATGCCATTCATTTGCGATGCGGTGGTACAGGCGTTAAAGCTGTTCCCGCTGGTCAATTCACAAATTGAAGGCGATAAAATCATCATCAAAAAATTCGTCAATCTCGGCATTGCCGTTGCAACCGAAAATGGATTGCTCGTGCCGGTGATTAAAAATGCCGATGAAAAGAATTTTACCGGACTTGCCCGCGCCGTGAACGATCTTGCCGTTCGTGCCCGCACCAAGAAATTAACGCCGGCGGATATCGAAGGCGGTTCATTTACGATCACGAACTTCGGCGCCTTCGGGACGATGGAGGGAGTTCCCATCATCAATCAACCGCAGGTCGCGATTATCGGCATCGGCTCGGTGAAGAAACGCCCGGTCGTTATCAACGATGCGATTGCGATCCGGCCGATTTCGTATTTCACGCTTTCGTTCGATCATCGGATTGTCGATGGAGCGCTTGCAGGAAATTTCCTGAACACCCTCATCAAGCGAATCGAAACCGTCGATGAAAACTTTGTGGTATAACTAAAATGAATTTTGTCATACAGGAAATAAAAACATCGGCGAATGCCGAACCGGTCCGGCTGAGCAGACCCGCGTGGCTGAAAGCGAAACTGCCGGCAGGTGAAAATTACGGTCGGTTGAAAGGTATTGTCGATTCACATAAATTGCATACGGTGTGCGAGGAAGCCCGCTGTCCGAACATGGGAGAATGCTGGAACAGCGGCACGGCGACGTTCATGATCCTCGGCGACATTTGTACTCGGAGCTGCGGATTTTGCGCTGTGAAAACCGGTAAGCCGACTGAGCTGGATGCCGATGAGCCGGCACGCGTTGCTAAAGCGGTGAAACTTCTCGGCGTCCGGCATGCCGTCATCACATCGGTGAATCGCGATGAATTGTTCGATGGCGGCGCACAAATATTTGCCGAAACGATCCGGCAAACCCGCGCCGTGAATCCCAAGACAACAATCGAAGTGCTCATTCCCGATTTCAAAGGCGATGAGTTCGCGTTGAACATCGTTCTCGATGCATTTCCCGATATTCTGAATCATAACACGGAAACGGTTCCGCGGTTATATCCGGTCGTTCGCCCGCAGGCGAAATACGAGAGGACGCTCGAGCTTCTTGACCGCGCAAAACGCCGCGGCTTCCGCACAAAAACCGGATTGATGCTCGGCATCGGTGAGCGTATCGATGAAGTGGTTGATGTTTTAAAAGACATTGCCGCCATTGGTTGCGATATCGTCACGTTGGGACAATATCTCCAGCCGACGAAAGAGCATTTGCCGGTCGATCGCTTCGTTCATCCCGATGAATTCAGAGAGCTGAAAGAAACCGGCGAGCGGCTCGGAGTGAAGCATGTGGAATCGGGCCCGCTTGTGCGAAGTTCGTATCATGCTGAAAAGCAGATGTAAATCTTTTCCCGAAATCCCCGTCTTGCTGTCCCGCTCAATGAGCGGGATTGTTCAGCATCTATACCGAGCTTGCTTAGTTCCGATCCCGACTAAAAATCCCGAAGGGATCACTTTGTGACGTGTCGGGACAACAATAATGCCGTCGGATTCCGAATAGAAACGTTTTGGAACGATGTAGTGCATCAGTTTATTTTTTATTTCTCGTGTTCGACCTCCCCTGTAGTCCCCTCCTTGCTAAGGAGGGGACATTCATCCTCCCCTTAACAAGGGGAGGATTATAGGAGGGGTCGCAAAAGCGGTAACAATCCAAACTAAGACACTACTCGGAAAGACGGGGTATTGTTTCAAGGAAAAAATAATTATATATTCTGATAAGCATCCATCATTGAAACGTATCTCAAAGGGCTGAGACGTTTCTGTTCTTGCACGATTTGATTTCCTGTTGAACTTTTTCAAAACGACATTGATTTCATATATGAAAAAAATATATTTGATCAAATTTATCTCGAGGATAATTTTGTTATTTGCTTTGGTTTCTCCTGCAACGGTACAACTATATTTTAAATTTTCTACCGCTTCCGGATTAATACAAAGATGGAGAGCACAATAATGATTATCAGAATAGAACTCCTTTTGATCCTATTTTTGACAACAATCATGATGGGGTTTGCACAGAATCGTAAGGAAAGGGAAACGCTCGCCCGGCAGGAGATTAATGCCCAATTGCATGGAATGCTGAGAGGTAATTACAGAGCCGGAAAAATAATCGATGTCGATTCATTAATCGGAGACCATCGCTACAATATCTACAATCTTGAGGATCCGTATGGAACGCTCGCACGTTGTTTCATATTTATGGCAAGTAATGAAAATGAATATTTTCTTGAGGGGCAGAGTATCGTCGGGGTATTTAAAGGTGGTCAAATAATATGGCACTCAGACACGCTCATCCAAGGTGTATGTGGTCACCTTTTATCCACTCGTGATATCAACAAAAATGGGAAGGTAGACATAGTGACTGAATGGGGCGATTGCGGAAAAGGACCTGGTTACGTTTGGATTTTCGAATGGGATGGCAATACCGGGACCCAAATCAATGCAACAGATTCAACGGGGAAATCTGTGCTCATCGGACCCTCAGATGCTTTTCGGTTGTATGATGCAGAGGGTGACGGGGTTTGGGAAATTGAAAATTCTTTAGCTGAGGAGGGCATGAATACATGGAGTTGGAATGGCACGCTTTATGGGCATTGGCAAAACACGCCATCATACTCTGACAGCACGTTGTATCCTATGAATAATGTACTTGTCGAAATCTCATGCAAGGTAAATTCTTCAACAAACAGTTACACTTACAGATATAATGTACGCAGTAAAACTTCAAGCTTGCAAAGAATTGAGAACTTTCGTATTTCGGGACAGTGCGAAGGTACCACGGGCTCCACGTCTGAACTTGGTTGGGAGTATCACTATGAAGTGAGATACCTTTCATACGGGTGGAACACCAATATAATGGATAACCGAGGTTACCTTTATCCCGGCATGGAAAAGAATGGCTATTTGTTAAATTCATCTTGTCCTCCAACTATATCTCGGTTCTATGTTCAAGCTGACAACCGGGCTTTGAACTTTACCAAGTTTTCCTCAACTGAATTTGATAGGCTTGTGGACAGCGAAGCAGTTTATAATGCAGTGGTTGGTTATACTATTGCTCCATCTGATCCGCCATCACCTTTCAATAACCTCAACTTCCTCGACACGCTCAAATCATACACGGCTCAATCCCGTACACTCGGTTGGATCACAAATCAATCAACAGCGGACACATACTCAGCATTGTTTGATTTTGCAAAAACTGAACTTCAAAGAAACGACAACCGCTCAGCACGCTCGATGCTTGATGTAGTCATGCAACATACCGTTCAAGACAGTAGAGGTGTGTTATCGAGTGAGGCATTTGCGCTTATTTATTTTAACACGCAATATTTACTTAAGCAACTACCGGAAATTGAAAAAAAGTGAATATCGGCAATCCCGCGGAATTATACATCGACTTTACTCTGCTATCATTTCTTCACAAGTTAGTGCCTCAATTTGGAAATCTTAAAAAAAGCATCTTCGATAACGACCTCACCTATAATCCTCTCCTGAAAGGAGAGGATGTTTTTTAGCAGGGCAATTCCATCTTCCCCTTTTAGGGGAAGATTATAGATGGGGTCTATTTAAAACTAAGGCACTACCCTTCACAAAAAATCCTTGCCTCTTTGTCAAATTTTCATTAGATTTCAATGCTAAGCATCTAATCCCCTTTAAATTTCATCATTTTCAAGGATTCTACTGTGGCGTTATCTCAAAGATTGACCTATCACTTCAAAGAAGTTGAGGTCACACGAAAATGGTTTATCGTCGATGCCGGCGGACAAACGTTGGGTCGTATCGCAAGCCGCGTCGCTCATATTCTTCGCGGAAAACATAAACCGATATTTACTCCCAATACCGATTGCGGTGATTTCGTTGTCGTCATCAACGCCGACAAAGTGAAAGTAACCGGTAAGCGCGACGAGTTGAAAACATATTTTCATTACACCGGATATCCCGGCGGTGCAACAGTAGAAACGTTTCGCCATCTGATGAAAACCAACCCGGTCAAAGTCGTGACGCATGCCGTCAAAGGAATGATTCCGCATAACCGGCTTGGAGCGCAAGTTGTGAAGAAATTGAAAGTGTATCGTGGCACGGAACATCCCCACGCATCACAAAAACCAGAACCGATAAAGTTTTAAGGAAACCTCATGATCACACACACACATGTCACTTCCACGATCGGACGACGCAAAACTTCCGTTGCACGTATCCTGATGAAACCCGGTTCCGGCATCGTAAAAGTTAACAACCGTACACTGGAAAGTTATTTCCCAGTCGATACACTTCGCACGGCAATTCTATCTCCGTTTGTCGTTACCGAAACTGTGGGAAAATATGACGTCGTCGCGAATGTCGATGGCGGCGGATTGACCGGACAAGCAGGATCGGTGAAGTTAGGTATCGCCCGTGCACTGCTCGAAATCAATGCCGAGTGGAAACCGAAACTGAGAGCTAGTGAAATGTTAACGCGTGATCCACGCATGGTCGAACGTAAAAAGTACGGTCAGAAAAAAGCACGAAAGCGGTTCCAGTTCTCGAAGAGATAAGAATTGAGTAGATGAGTAGTTGAGTATGTGAGAAAAAAAATTCTCAGGTACTTTATACTCAACGACTCAAATACTTTCATACTTAAAAAAACATACTCTCTGATTTTGCCGGCAGTGTCCCGATCCTTTAGGGTTGGGATTCCGGCGGAAGACGACGGGAGTAGAAGAATCAACTAACATATAAGGAGTACTAACCAATGCCACAGGTAGAGCTGGCAAATCTCTTAAGTGCAGGTTCCCATTTCGGACACCTCACCCGCCGTTGGAATCCGAAGATGAAACCGTTCATCTTCATGGAGCGAAACGGCATCCACATCATCGATCTCAAGAAAACACAAGCATTACTCTCCGAAGCGTGCAGCGCGATCACCAATGTCGTTGCCGAAGGAAAGAAAATCCTTTTTGTCGGAACGAAAAAACAGGCAGGTCAGGTTATACAGGAAGAAGCATCGCGTGCCGGTCAGTTTTATGTTTCCGAACGCTGGCTCGGCGGTATGCTGACCAACTTTACGACGATCCGGAAAAGCGTCAAGCGCCTGACGAATATCGAAAAGATGGAATCGGACGGTACGTACGATAAAATTACCAAAAAGGAAACGCTCGTTCTCGATCGTGAAAAAGAAAAGCTCCATAACATTCTTTCCGGTGTGGTCGAAATGACGCGGCTTCCCGGAGCGTTGTTTGTGGTCGACATCAACAAGGAAGAAATTGCAGTGAAGGAAGCACGGCGACTCGGCATACCGGTCTTCGCGATTGTCGATACGAATTGCGATCCGACGATGGTTGATTATCCGATTCCTGCGAACGACGATGCGATCAAATCGATTCAAACAATAACGAGACTTATTGCTGATGCGGTGATTGAAGGTTCAGAACGGAATTCCGCCCACCTGGAAGGCGCCGACTCGGCGGCATCCGGTAAAGAAGAAAAAGCAAATTAATTTAACGGAACGAGAATTATGGAAATAACTTCAGAACAAGTAAAAATATTGCGTGATAAAACCGGTGCAGGCATGATGGACTGTAAGAAAGCTCTTGCCGAAACCGGCGGCGATCTTGAAAAAGCGATCGAACATTTGCGCAAGAAAGGCGCGGCAACCGCTGAGAAACGCGCTGACCGTACGACGAACCAGGGCATTGTGGAAGCATATATTCATGCCGGCGGCAGAATCGGTGCGATGGTCGAAGTCAATTGTGAAACGGATTTCGTCGCAAAGACCGATGACTTCAAAGCGCTCGTCAAGGACATCGCGATGCAAATTGCAGCGATGAACCCGATGTATATCGGTCGGGATGATGTTTCGAAAGATGTGATCGAAAAAGAACTCGAAATTTATCGTCAGCAGGGGCGTAACGAGAAAAAGCCCGAGGCGATACTGGATAAAATTGCGACGGGAAGACTCGATAAATATTACCAGGAATTTTGTTTACTGGAACAAACGTTTATCAAAGATTCCGGCCGGACAATTAAAGATCTCATTCTCGACATGACGGCAAAGACCGGCGAAAAAGTGACGATCCGGCGTTTCAAGAGATTCCATCTCGGAGAAAATGTCTGAACGAATTCGTGAACCTCTTGCAACCGTTATGCCGTTGTTCATGTTCGATTTTCAACATCGGGGCCCATGAAAAAATATAAACGTATCCTGCTAAAAGTCAGCGGCGAAGCGCTGATGGGTGAGAAACCGTTCGGTATCGATCCGAAGGTGCTTCATCGGTTTGCCGTGGAGATTGGTGAGATTCAGAAGAAGGGCGTCGAGATCGGGATCGTTATCGGGGGCGGCAATATTTATCGCGGTGTCGAGAACTCTTCCGACGGCGTCGATAAAGTAACCGGCGATCACATGGGAATGCTTGCGACGATCATCAACGGGCTTGCCCTCCAAAGTGCTCTCGAGCATGAGGGAATTTTTACCCGCCTCCTGAGCCCGATCACGATGGAAGAAATTGCCGAACCGTTCATTCGTCGTCGCGCAATCCGCCATCTGGAAAAAGGACGTGTTGTTATTTTCGGTGCGGGAACCGGCAATCCCTATTTTACAACGGATACCGCCGCGGCTCTTCGTGCCGTGGAAATCAATGCCGACGTTATCATCAAGGGAACGCGCGTCGACGGTATTTATGATTCCGATCCGGAAAAGAATCCGCATGCGTTCCGTTTTCAGGAAATTTCCTATCAGGATGTGCTTGAAAAAGATTTGAAAGTGATGGACATGACAGCCATTACACTCTGCAAGGAAAACAAGATGCCGATCGTCGTTTTCAATATGAATATTGCGGGCAATCTGAAAAAATTGATCGCTGGAAAAAAAATCGGTTCGGTTGTTTCTCCATCTCTTAAATCAAAACGAGCGTGAGTCGATCCATTCCTCATGAAAGGGAACAACAATGATTAAAGAAATTCTCAAGCAGACAGAAGATAAAATGCACAAGGCGGTTGAGGTCATCCGCCAGGAATTTATCAAGATCCGGACGGGCAAAGCGACGACCGCGCTTCTCGACGGTATCAAAGTGGATTATTACGGGTCATTGACGCCGCTAAGTCAGGTTGCGAATGTGAGCGTTCACGATGTTCACACGATAGCTGTTCAGCCGTGGGATAAAAATATGGTCGGTGCGATCGATAAAGCGATCATTGCAGCGAATATCGGATTGAATCCTGTTGCCGACGGCCAGATTGTCCGTGTCCCCGTTCCGCCGCTGAACGAAGAGCGCCGTAAAGAGTTGGTAAAGCTCGTGAAAAAATTTGCCGAAGAAGGTAAAATTGCCATCCGGAATATCCGTCGCGATGCCATCGAGCATTTGAAGAAATCCGAAAAAGCCGAACATTTTTCCGAGGATGAACGCAAACGCGCCGAGATCGATGTGCAAAAGATGACCGATAAATTTATCAAAGATGCCGACGGGTTGGTGGTCATCAAAGAAAAAGAAATCATGGAAGTGTAATATTGAATGTGATGATGAGCAAAATCGCGCCGATTGATAATCGTTTTCAATCGGCATTTTTATTGAATTTTGCGTGACGGGTTGATTCTGAACGAAACATTTGAGAAATGACACCGTATGCATTAGTACAAGGTTATGGAAACAACGAATAACATAGATCCCGCAAATCCACCGGCACGGAAGTTATATAAATCCCGGCGCAATCGTTTTATCGACGGCGTGTGCGGCGGTATTGCCGAATATTTTGAAGTCGATCCGACCATTGTCCGGTTATTGTGGGTGATGATAACGTTGCTGGGCGGTTCAGGTATCATTCTCTATATCGTCGGGATGATTGTCATGCCGGTAAATCCCGAGCATCTCATGATTCCGCAACCGACGTCGGCGACACAGGCTTCTACAACGTCTGCAGATCGACGAAGATTTTTCGGCATATTGGTTATGCTTATCGGCGCTTTTATTTTAATGATCAATCTCGGCTGGTTCGAATCATTCAGTTGGTGGGGGTTCTCGCGAACAGTGACACTTCCGGTATTGTTGATTCTTATCGGCGGATTTTTCATCTATATGCACACGACGAAAGATTCCCGAAAATCACAGCAGCCCGGTGGAGCGGAAGCCGCGGGCAGTGGTAACGAATTCCCTCCCGTTCGCAAAGAATTCAGACGGTCGATTTCCGACCGGAAATTGTTCGGGGTCTGCGGCGGTCTTGCAAAATATTTTTCTATGGATTCGACGATCGTTCGTCTCATATTCGTCCTCATGGTGCTCGGTTCGGTCGGATGGGCATTGTTATTGTACATCATCCTCGGCGTCATTGTTCACGAAGAAAAACCGACGATGACCTCGATATAAGGAAAATCACCAATGAGTAAACATTCTCAAAAAATTCCCTGGATCGGGATCGTGCTGATTGTCTTCGGAGTATCGATTCTTCTCCGCAAGCTTCATGTTATCGAAGTGGGTTTTTTCCCCGTCTTCTGGCTGTTGATGGTGTTGATGGGATTGGTGATAGCGGGCCGCGGATTTTCTGCGAACCGCCGGGGGAAAATTTTCTGGGGAACGGTGTTATTCCTCTATTCGCTCTTTTTTGTCTTGCGCACGTCGGAAATTATCGAGATTCAGGCACATGTGTTTGTACCGGCGACATTTATCGTGGTCGGGATCGCCTTTCTGATGCTCTTCGTCAACAATACCCGCGATTGGTTTTATATCATTCCCGCGTTGCTCTTTGCCGGTACGGGTACGGCATTTTTTCTGGCTGACTACGGCTATTTTTATTACTGGGATATTTGGTCCGGTGTGCGGATGTATTGGCCCGTCGCTCTTATCCTCGTCGGGCTGGGAGTGATTTTCCGGCGGCGTACCGAACCACCGGGGATGTGAACGCTGTAATTATTTTTTGATTTTATCCAGCGCTGCTGCGATCCGAACAATTCCTTCCCGAAATTCTTCCTGCTCTATTCCTAAACCGATCCGGATGTGATGCGGCATTTCAAAAAATCTGCCGGGTACAACGAGCGTTTCGTACCGGTCATGGAGCAAAGTGCAAAATGCGTCGACATTTCCTTTCAGAAGCCGCGGGAAAACGGTCGTTCCGAATTTCATGCGCGATGTTTCCAGGTCGTCACGGGAATCGAGAAACTGATTGAGGATCGTTCGATTCGATTCAAGGATCAATTTCGTGCGATTCAAAATCTGATCGATATTTTGTAAAGCGATAACACTCAGCAATTCGGAAGGATGGGAATGATTTACATTGAACAGGTCGTTCAGCAGCCAGAGCCGTTTGATGATTTCCGCTCCCGCAAGGATCCAGCCGCACCGGAGGCCGCTGAGACCGTAGACTTTCGTTAAACTGTTCGTCACGATAAATTCATTTCCGAGATTGACCGATGAACGCGGACCGATGTCGTACGCAGCCGGCAAGTAAACTTCATCGACCAGCACCTTTGCATCGCTGACGCGTGCAATTTTTCCGATTTGTGTGAGCGTTGCTTCGTCGGTATACGCTCCGGTCGGATTATGAAGGTTCGTAATGACGATTAGTTTTGTTTTTGGTGTAATGGCGTGGGCGAGCGTATCGAGATCGACCTGGAATTGTTGTTCGGCGCGGCGCGGAAACCGTTTGATGGTTAAACCGAGATATCCGGCAGTCGACAGTAATAATTCGTATGTCGGTTCTTCGATAAGAATCTCATCGCCCGGGTCCAGCAGGACCGCCATAGCAAGATGATTTGCCATCGATGTACCGAGTGTCGTGAAAATACGATCGGTCGTTACACTGCAATGTTGCGCCAGCGCTTCGAGAAGCGGAGGGTAGCCGTAATAACTATTGCCGGTGATTTCCAGGTCGTCCAGAGAAACGTGAAGCCCGGACAACGGATAATTGATGATACCGCTCGTCCCAAGATTGTATTTCGCATGCGCCTGGCTCTTTGCCCATTGCATGTACGGTGAGCTCATGACTCGCTGCGGTTGTTTCATTGTTTTTTTCCCTTCCAGAAAAAGTATACAGGAATTCCGGTGAGCATAATTCCGACGCCGATAAGACTATTTGCCGGATATGTTACAATCGTACTCAAAACGACGAGCCAGCAAACGATGATGAAAAAAGATGTCGTAAAAGGATGTAACGGTGTTTTGAAAGAGTCATGATGCAAGCCGTTCATACGATCACGTTTTCGAAATATGAAGATGGTCGTTGCCGTCAAACCGAAAAAAATAAAATCTGTGGAAACGACGAAGTTGAGGATTTGTTCGTATTTCCCCGACAGTGCAATAACGATTGCCAGGACGCCCTGGATAACAATTGCGGTGACGGGAGCTTTGGTTCGCGGATGAATGTGCGCAACCTGTTTGAAAAAAAGTCCATCCTCCGCCATGGCAAAATAGACCCGCGGTGCCGTCAGCATTCCCTGACTTAAAAATCCGAGCGTTGAAATAGTGATGCCGATAGAAATCAGCCGGACGCCCTGTTCGCCGATCGCTCGCCGCATGACTTCCGTTGCCGGTGTCGATGTATGAGCGAGATCGTGAACACCCAAAACCGCAATGGAAAGAATGTTCACTGCCAGATACAGGATAATGACCCCGGTAACCCCCAGAAGCAGTCCGCGTGGTAAATTTTTTTTCGGTTCATGAATTTCACCGGCAATAAAATTAGACGTCTGCCATCCGCCGTATGCAAATAACACCGGAATCATCGCAGCGCCGACTGCGGCAAGCAAACCGAATGAGACCGGTCGATCGATCGCCGGGGTTAAAGAGACATTGGACACGTGTGCAGCAGTGAATCCGATAATGACGAGCATCGCTATGGCGAGAATTTTTAATATCATCATGATATTTTGAAACGTGCTTCCGGTCCGGACACCGAGGCAATTGATGATCGTGAGAAAGGCAAGCGCTAACGAGGCAATCAGCCAATCAGGCATCGGGATCTGCGTTAACTCGATGAAATACCGCGCGAACGTAATTGCTACTGCAGCCATTCCTCCGGTTTGGGTAACAAGCAACAGCGCCCATCCGAAGACGAACGCAACCGCCGGGTGGAAAGCTTCGCGCATGTAGGCATATTGCCCACCGACCTTCGGTAAAAGCGTAGCAAGCTCAGCATAAATAAACGCGCCGATTAAAGCCGTCACTCCGCCGAGAATCCATACGCCAAGAATTAATACCGGTGTATGAACCTGTGTCGCGACGACATACGGATTGATGAAAATTCCGGAACCGATGATTCCCCCCATGACGATCATCGTCGCATCGAACCATCCCAGCCGGCGGGCAAGCTGAACTGGTTTGGGGGCGGTCATATTTTGGGTCTCGTCCGGCATTGTCTAAAAAATATTCCAAATATAGAGAAATAGGAAAGGATTATCAAGGGGTGGAAATGGAGCAAGAATAATGAAGATGACAGGCACTTAATGAGCTTCCAGCCAGTTTTTCCCGATGCCGATTTCGACATTGATCGGAACAGAGAGAGGCAAAGCGACTTTCATTTCATTCAAAATAATTTTCGATGATTGTTGTTCTTCATTTGTAGGTACTTCGAATACCAATTCGTCATGAACTTGCAGGATCATGGCGGTCGACATGTCTTCTTTCTTCAACGTATCATGAATTCTGATCATCGCACGCTTGATCATATCTGCGGCAGTTCCCTGGATCGGCATATTGATCGCCTGCCGCTCGGCATTTCCGCGGATATTATAATTTTTACTGGTGATGTCGGGAAGATACCGCCGGCGCCCGAGAAGCGTGCTGACGTAACCGTCGGTGCGGGCTTTCTGAATCGTGTCATGGATATATTGATTGACTTTTGGAAAACGTTCGAAATATTTTGTAATGATTTCTTTTGCCTCCGACTGTGCAATGTCGAGCCGCGTGGCAAGCCCGAACGGACCGATGCCGTACATGATGCCGAAATTGACTTCCTTGGCTTTGCGACGCATATCGTTCGTCACGTCGCCGAGCGGCACGCCGAACACTTTCGCCGCCGTGGTGGCATGGATATCCTCATTGTTGCGAAACGCTTCCTGCAATCCGTCGTCACCGCTGACATGTGCCATGATGCGCAATTCGATTTGCGAATAATCCGCCGAAAGGATACGAAAATTCTTTTTCTCTGCAATGAATGCCTTCCGGAGGCCGCGTCCCATTTCCGTCCGGATCGGAATATTTTGCAAGTTCGGATTACTGCTGGAAAGACGCCCGGTCGCCGCAATCGTCTGGTTGAATGAGGTATGCACTCTTCCTGTTTTCGGATTGATGAGCGCCGGAAGCGCATCAACATACGTCGATTTCAATTTTTGGATCTGGCGGTATTCCAGCATCTGTTCGATGATCGGATGTTCGTGACGAAGTGTTTCAAGAACGCCGACATCGGTCGAAAAGCCGGTCTTTGTTTTCCGCACCGTCGAGAGCTTCAGTTTTTCGAATAATATTTTGCTGAGTTGCTGGGTGGAGTTGATATTGAATTTTTCTCCAGCCATTGAACAAATTGTCGATGTCAGATTATCGAGTGTGCGTTCCATTTCTTTCGAAAGATCGGCAAGATAGCGGACATCGAGTGCGACACCGGTTTGCTCCATTCGTGCAAGCACAGGAATAAGCGGAAACTCAATTTCTTCGCATAACTTTCCTAACTGAACCTGTAACAGTTTCGATGAAAGCGATTCATACAATTGATATGTAATGTCGGCATCCTCGGCGGAATATTCCGCAACTTTTTCGATCTCAATTTCGCGGATATCTTTCCGGTCTTTTCCGGTTCCCGTGAGATCGTCGAACGAGATCGGACGGTAGGAGAGATGTTCCATCGCCATGGCATCCATGTTGTGTTGCCCGTCCGGGCGGAGGACGTAATTGGCGACCATCGTGTCGAACGATATTCCGTTCATTTCCATTCCGTGCGAGGCAAGAACGAGCATATCGTATTTAATATTCTGTCCGACTTTTTTTATCCGCTTGTTTGAAAAAATCGGACCGAGAACCGATTGAATGAGATCAAGAGGTAATCCGATGGAATGTTGTTCCTCTAATTTCGTAGCAGTGTTTTTCTTTTTTCCTTTTTCCTTTTGACTTTGTTGCAAAAACAAATCATCCTGACTATTTTTTTCGACCTCTGAAAATGTTATTTCGTTTGTTTTTACCGGAATATACCATGCCTCGCCGGCTTTGATCGAACAGGAAATGCCGATCAGCTCAGCGGTAAGAGCTTCTGTCGAAGTTGTTTCGGTATCGAATACGATGACGGCGGTTTTGCCCAATGTTTTGGCAAGTGTTCGCAATTCTTTCTCGGTCGTGACGGTGTGATACGTGTGAGGGGTATCGAGAATAGTTTTGTATTCCAACGCTGCCGTATCGAATTCCACCGGCTCCGGTGCAGTGGAAGATTCTTCCGACAATTTCCTCGTCAGCGACCGGAATTCCAACGCGGTAAATAATTGAATGAGACGTGACGTATCTTTCGGTTTTGCATTGAGATGATGGAAATCGATATCGACGGGGACATTAATATCGATGGTCACAAGCTTCTTCGAGAGAAAAGCGTCATTTTTGCGGTCAGTCAGTTTTTGCCGAAGTCCCTGCTGCGGAATCTTCTCTATATTACTGATGATATTTTCGATCGTTCCGAATTCTTGCACGAGCGGTATCGCCGTTTTTTCGCCGACGCCGTACACGCCGGGTACATTATCCGATTTATCGCCGATCAGTCCGAGCACATCGATCACGAATTCCGGTTTCACGCCGAATTTCTGGAACACCGCCGTTTCGTCGAGCACTTCCCATTCGTCGCCCTGCTTACCCGGCTTGTATATTTTTATCAGGGGAGAAACAAGTTGCATGAAATCTTTGTCGCCGGTAACGAGATACGTTTCGATATTTTGCTTTTCGGCACGGCGGGCAAGTGTGCCCATAATATCATCGGCTTCATATCCCGGCTTTTCGATGATAGGAACGTTAAATGATTGGACGACTTCTTTCAGCTTATCAAGTTGTCCTGCCATGTCTTCCGGCATTTTCTCGCGCGTCGCTTTGTACTGATCGTACATGATATGGCGGAAGGTCGGTTCTTTGGTATCAAACACGACTGCGATATGATCCGGTTTATCGTCATTCAAAATTTTCATCAGCGTATTGACAAAGCCGAAGATCGCGCTGGTATTTTCACCTTTCGAATTGATCAAAGGTCTGTTGATGAATGAAAAGTATGCCCGGTACGCGAGCGCCATACCGTCAAGCAAAAATAAGCGTTCACGTTTCGATGAACCGACTGCCGGAACCTTGGACATGAAAATGATTTTAAAAAAGGAAATGGTTCTGAGGTTTAAAACGACTATTGAGAAGATACTATTTTTTTCATTCTCTACAAATAAATCATAATCGAATCTTTGGCAAATTCGGCGTTTGTGTCCATTTCATTCCGATTGATGAAATGTGCGAATTTCTTTCAAAAACGAAACACATCCGGAATAGGATAGTGCCTCAATTTACAATACACCGTCTTTCCGAAATGATTCTATTCGGAATCTGAACTGAGTGGTCTCGGAATAGATGCTGAACAGAAGCAATTCAGCAAGACGGTGGATATCGGGGGAATGAGACACTACCCCGAATAGGGTACTGTCCTAATTCGGGCGTGAGTGTCCTTATTAGCGATTAGGACACTTATACAAACTTTAGCACTCATGCTCAAAAGGCATTAGTGCTATTTCCTTTTTCTCAATATCTTTTCGGCTTTACTGATAGCAATATTGGAGCTATATTCCCATTCTTTGGAATAGATGGAAACTCTTATCTCGTCTCCACATTCACCGCACTTGTACGTTGGAGAGGACATATCGAGAGGGTTCATTCGGATTTTATCTTTTTTGCAAAAGGGAAAGGGGTCAAGCTCAGCCATATTTACATAGAACGCCCGACAAATTTTTCCGTCTGGGATAAACAACACGTCTTTCCTCGTACGATTCAAGTCGATCATCACAACCAACAACCTGCCAAACAATACGATCAACAGGAGGGTGGCTAATGCTAAGAGAACTCCTGTTGATGTTTGTATTTTGGTTATTGGTACTTGGGATAATTCAGTGGATATTCGCGTTACTGTCCCCGAAATTACAGCCCATACACCTGCTAAAAAGTTTATGGAAAATATCCAGTCTAAAACTTTATCTGCAACAAGTTTGGAAATTTTTTCGGCAAGAAATTCTCGGATTCGTTTTCGTTTTTCTTGCATTCTTATTGTACTGTTTAAGCAACCTGTGATTGTTTGTTATAGTTTAGTAAATCGTAAAACGACCAAAGACGCGTTGTAAGTTTCGCTTCCATCGCGGGAGTAACCCTAATACTCTCGTGAATTCTCATAAAGTTATAGTGGAAAAAATGCAAAGCAAGAGCATATTTCAGATTATCAAGTTTCTTGCTAAATCCATTAGTAAGACGAGTAAATCTACGCATATTCATTCTCATCGTCAAGTTTTGTCTCTCAACAAGAGAGGTCGAAACATACTTAGAATTCGGTTCGCCAATCATTGGAATTTTTTGTACGCCGACACAGTGACTTGGGGAATATCGGATTTCTGCCTTGTTACCTTTTACGGTTTCGTAACTCTTGACTACCATCGCATAGTCAATATCATTACCAAAAATATAATCGACGGCATCGCTATACGCGGGAAGCGCATCGGTGCTGAGCTGGAAGCGGGTTCGTATGCGGTTCTTTAAGTCGCGCATAAACGAAGTAGCGAACGATATATTCCTCTTGCCTACTAAGAAAGCGGGCACAAGTTTCGTATCGGGATCGAGCGCAACAAATACATATTGGTCGCCGACAAGCGCGCTATCTTCAAAAGTGACGCGTCTTTGTTTCTTGGCTACAAACGTCCAAATTTCGTCTACCTGCAATCGTTTTATTTCAAGGTTAGTCATTTGGTCGTCCAAGACTTCAAAAGCGATTTTACCCGCTTCTTTGAGCAAGCGAAGGATGGTATCGCGGTGTACTCCGGTTACGCGTTCAATGGAACGAACGGAATTCCCTTCCGTTAATTGGGAAAGAATCAGGGTTTTTAGATCGGTTGGTAGTTTGTTCATAGCGAATCTCCTTTCGAGATTTTTGGGGTTTGACTATTTCCCCGCTATGAACTATCTTACAGTGTGGTTGCAAGCTCGTTCACGCGGGCTTCAATTTACAGAGCTTGTGAGTGCGCAAACACTTGCAAGCTCCTTTGTTTCTAAATATCAGAGAAGGCAGACGTTACTAAGTGCTGAGTCCTTATCCGACAAGACTTTTCCCTCAGCATTTCGCGTGTTGCGCACGCGTAGCTTAGAAGTCGCTCAACTCTTCGCGTCTGCCTTTTCATTATCATTCCTTAAAAAAATCTTTCCGTCTTTTGTTTTTTTAAATCGTTTCTTTGCATCGCGTTTGATAAGATTAGCAATAACTACATACGGATTCTTTTTGCTAATTGGAATCTGTGCATTATTGAGCATTTCGATAAGGTCTTTTTGGCTTACCACTTTTATGACTCTTATTATATTCTCAACTGCGTTGCCAATGGTCATATTGGGAGAAAGAGAAAAGGTTTCCGCAGTATTGGGAAATGTACGAATGATCGTACTTTTGATAATATCATTTCGTTCTTCATTAAGTTTGTATTGGCGTTTTGCTAAACGCTCAATTTCCGATTTGATAGCATCAAGTTCTTCGTTGAGTTCTGCAATGCGATCAAACTTCTTTTCAAGTGCTTCTTTGGAATTCATATAGTTATTAAGATAGGTTAAGTATGACTTATATATATATTAAGTAAAAGAAATGAAAAAGTCAAGCGGCAGGAAAGAAAAAGACAGGCGAACGAGAAAAGTGAGCAACGGCGTTGACCTAAATCAAGTCAAACCGTTTGTAATGTCTAAGAAATTAAGGCAAGAGTTTACTGACCAAATCGAGCATAAAGGTCGATCTTTATACTCTCTAAAGTACGCGAAAACATCTTGTCGTAAATCTTAGCAACTATTTCAATGTCTTTGTCTTTATCAATTTTTGTGATTATATAGTTTAATTGCATTTGTATAACTTGAGCGCGTGCAACAGTATCAGCCATTAGTGATATGTAGGTATTGGGTAAGTTCTCGGCTGGTATTTTGTACTCTGGTTCATTGGGCATAGATTCTCCTCAAGAAAATTAAGATTAGTTGTTTTCGGCAGTAATATAACAAATTTCAAATAAGGACACTGACCTATAAATTAGGACAGTACCCCGAATAGGGATGTCTTGATTTAGGATAGGTTTTTCTCTATATTAATGCGCAAGTTACCGGATGTTGTTTATCAGAACAGGACTGGATTTCATGGAGAGCTGGCAGAACGGCTATTGCACCGGTCTTGAAAACCGGCGCCCGCAAGGGCTTGGGGGTTCGAATCCCTCGCTCTCCGCAGATAAGGAAAAACACAATTTCATGATGTTCTCACGACACACACAAATTCTGCCATGAAGGAAGATACCAAAAAAAGGTTGTCGGAACTCATTATCGAAGAGTTGTCGGAGAAAATCCGGAAAAATGAAAACTTACGGAAAAAATTGGAAGCTTTTGCCGACCTTCCCGTTGAAAAAGTTGCCGATGCCATTCTGAACCAATTTGAATATCTCCTGTCGAGCGAACTCCGCGATCTTATCGTCTATCTAATAGAGCAGGAAGTGGAGACGGAAAAGGCGAAAACTGCGGAAACACCTGTTCCGGAACCGCCGCCGGAAATCGTTCCGGAAAAAAAACCGGTTCCCGGCGTTTCGCAGGTTTCCAACATCCCGATAGAAGAGCCGGCGCCGGTCGATACACCGGATTCTTCCGAATCGATCATGGAACATTTTGCGGTGAAGGAACCGTTTCCGACCGAGCCGATGGATATCGATCTCAAACCGGACGATTGGTTTTATATTTTCGGTTTCAGTTATGCCCCGGACAGTACGGGAAAAGGGATCCCGACGCGGAAACTTTCTCTCAAAGGAATCGACGGTGTACATAATGTCTTTATGATCGATTACGGCGATATTCGGTTATATGTCAATAAAATTATCGCCGGAGATTTTACGCTTGACAAATCCGGAAAACCGATTTTAACGACGACGAAATCGGCACTCTTCAAGTATGATCATGAACGGATACTCAATCTTTTGCGCGGCGAAGATTTGATAATGTCGCTGCCGTTCTGGACCGTCATACAAGGACATGAGAGAATCATCAACCGGATTGAAGATCACTATGTCGAAATGCTGAGAATTTTGATCGACATTCAGGATGCGGTAGAATGGGATGTCGAAGTCTTTGCGTTCGACCGGCATATCAGTGAAATGCCGTCCATTGCAGAAGAAACGACGGGAAGAACTTCAAACCGCGAAACAAAACATCCTGCCGGCCGCGGGGGCGATATGAAATTGCAGGATAAAGTCATGATCCGCGAAAAAAGAATTGCTCAGGATATTCACAATTCTCTTTTGCTATCAGCATCAAAAGCAAAGATCGATCATATCATCCGGTTGGATAATGCGGTACTGGATGACTGGAAATCTATTCTTTCGGCGCGCTATACCGTCGGGAGGGATCGCCGGAAAATGTTCTGCCAGGGAATCCGCACGGTGCAAAAGCAGTATGAAGAATTTCAATTGATGATCCGCGTGAGCAACCCGAACATCCGATATGTATTTATCTAAAAAAATCAATTATGGCAGCCGTTGATACCTACGAGTGGTATGTTTCGACCTCGATCAAGAACCGCACACCGGACCTGCTTCGGTTAATCGGGGAGCAACGGGTATACCTTTTTTCCCTTCGCAGTGAAGATGAACGGCAGCGGTTCGTCGATACCGCCATGGAAGAGATCCGCCAAACCGAACGGTCATAACGGCAATCTCTTTTTCTCCGGCGTCCCGCATTCGTTATGGCCGGACTTTTGAAGACGGCCTGGTTAAGGTCTTTTGAAAAAATACCTCGCATGAACATTCGAGCATGTTGAAAAGGGAGTGGTGAAAGGACGTGTACGAAAACATCAGGGGTTGTCGTTCAGCCCGGTTAGAACTTCTGCCTCCAACGGAATAAACTATTTCCCAAAAGTGAACCGTTCTGTGCTCGGGGAAAAATGTAGTTTGTGCTTGCCCCTCTGCCAAAACCATCAACCGGTCATGCTCCATCGAGAACGCGGCGTATGGCACGAAGTACTTCGTTTGGATTGTATGGTTTCGGTATAAATTCTTTCACTCCCGTCTTTAAGATGTCTGCCTTTATCCCGGGTTCGATAAATCCGCTGGCAAGAATAAATACAATATCGGGATTTTGCATCTTCAGTTTTTCATATAGATCATTACCGCCCAATTTCGGCAAACCCAGATCGGAAATTATCAACTGTATTTCATTCTCGTGTTGGTTAAAGACGGTTATTGCTTCTTCGCCGTCTCCTGCCAGTAGCACCGTATACCCTTTTGATTCGAGAAATTGTTTCACCAGTTCGCGCAGCATCTCTTCGTCTTCAACCAGGAGGATGGTCTCATCCCCGCCGGGAACCTCTCCGATTGTCTCATCGCCAATCTGTTTCATGACCGGAATTTTTTGGGGGACTGGAAAGTAACAATAGAAAGTCGTTCCCTTGCCGACCTCGCTCTGAAGGGAAACAAATCCACCGTGGCTTTCCAGTATCCCGAAGACTAACGCAAGTCCCAATCCTGTTCCTTTTCCGCGGCCTTTTGTTGTAAAGAACGGTTCAAAGATGCGGTGCTGTGTCTCCTCATCCATTCCCGAACCGGTATCAGTGACGCTGAGAATAATGTATTTGGTGGCCATAGCTTTTGGATATATCCGATGAACGATTTCTCCTGATTCGCTACGGGTTGTCATCGTGAGTATTCCGTTGTGCGGCATTGCATCACGTGCATTCAAACAAAGATTCAATATCACTTGATGGACTTGTGTGGCATCGGCTTCTATCAGTGGCAGGTCATTCTCCAGATGAACAGACAGTGTGATCGTCTTTGGGAATGTTTCTTCCAAGAGTTTAACAACTTCGTTGACGATGTCATTGATCAGAATGGGTTCATACAAAATTTCGGTCTTTCGTGCAAACGTGAGCATCTGCTTTACCAGATTGGCGCCTCTCTGACCCGCAGTGTGGATTGCTGTTAAACATTTTTCCATGTTTGCACGATTCGCCGGAAGTTTCTCAATCAAGGATGCATATCCCACGATGATACCGAGGATATTATTGAAGTCGTGGGCGATGCCACTGGCAAGTGTGCCGAGGCTTTCAAGCTTCTGGGCTTGCACGAGTTGTGATTCAAGAATTTTCTTGTTTTCATCTGCCTGCTTACGCAAGGTAATATCGCGGCCGATACCGAGCACTCCGATGATCTTCCCGTCTCGCTTTTGCGGAGAGGCAAGAAATTCACCGGTAATGAAGGGACCCTCTTTTGTTTTGATGCGGACTTCGTACAACCAGGGCATCTCACCGGCAAGAACGCGGGTAAAGATATCAAGAACAAGCGGGATATCATCCGGATGAATAAGACTGGTAAACGATCTGCCGATCCAATCGTTATACGGCCATCCGGTGATGCGCTGGAATGCGGGACTCAGGGAGGTGAATATTCCGAGAGGCGAAACGGTGAATACGACATCGCGCATATTATCAAGAATATTTTGCAAACGATCTTCGGACCGGCGGACCCGATCCTGAGATGCCCGAAATTCCGTGATGTCGCGAAAAGTCCAGGTTCTTCCGAAGTGTTTTCCCTCCTTGTTGCGGACGGGAGATGAATAGCGATCCAGAATTGTTCCATCGATCAATTCGATTTCATCCCGGCTCACCTCATCCGGATGGGAATACAGATGGATGACCTTATCCATAAACTCTTGTGGATTTTTTGTTTGGTGTGTGACGAAGCCAACCTGGACGGCATCATCTTTATTTTCGAAGATCTGTGGCGGGATTTTCAACAGGTCAATCATGCGCCGGTTATGAAGAATTTTTCTTCCGCCGCCGTCCACTACCAATATCCCGTCGAGAGAAGAATCCATATGCGCTTCCAGGAAAGCCGTTTTCGAAGCTAATTCAATCTCCGTATTCCGACGTTTGGTGATGTCACGAATATTACATTGAATGACATCCTTTCCGTGGACATCATATGTATTACTGACAAACTCAACCCAGATGGGATTCCCGTCTTTGGTTTTGAGCGGAAGATTATCATAACGAATATATCTTTGTTCCTGAAGTTCTTGGAAGGCGGCTTTGTTGGCAACGATATCTTTGAACAAGCCGATTTCCCACAGTTCTTTATTGAGAAATTCCGTGTGTGTATAGCCAAGCATTTCGACCAAAAACGGGTTGACGTCTTCGATCCTGCCGGTATTGGCATTCAGAATAAGGATACCATCTTTGGCGGCCTCAAAAAGTCGACGATAGCGAGTTTCTGATATTAACAGTTTTTTTTCCGCCCGCTTGCGTTCGCTTATGTCCCTCTGGATTGCAATGAAACCGGTGATACTGCCGTGTTCACTGAGAAGAGCATTGACCGAAGTTTCAATGTCAACCAGCGTCCCGTCTTTCTTTTTGTTCTTGATCGTCGCTTTAAAATTCTTGTTGCTTAATATAGTACTCCAGAGATTCTTGTAGTCTCGCTCGTTCAAATGGTTGCTCTTTAAAATACGAGGTGTAACTTTGCCGATGATATCCTCAGCGGCAAAACCGTATAGGTCGGTAAAAATCGGGTTCACATAGCTGAAGATACCGTTCTCGTCGGTCATAAAGATGACATCCTGTGAAGCATCAAATGCTCTCTGTATTTTTTTTGACGCTTCAGTTGTTGTTTTGCTGTTGGTGATATCGTCGTGATATCCATGCCACCATCGGAATCCGAACCAAAGAAGCCCAAACACC
>Ga0265322_10000191_pt1 | contig 27619 bp, 54 predicted proteins | sample 41222metaG_FD_193584 | JGI IMG/M metagenome (GOLD analysis project Ga0265322, IMG submission 193584) | Rhizosphere microbial communities from Carex aquatilis grown in University of Washington, Seatle, WA, United States - 4-12-22 metaG | ecosystem: Host-associated > Plants > Roots > Rhizosphere...
CGATGCGGCTTACCGTAGACTGCGCAATACGGAAGCGGCGAGCAATCTGGCGCTGTGATAGCGTACCAAGTGCGAACTGCTTACGAACATTAAGTACAGTCCTGGTGGACAACGATCTCCGGCGAAGGCTAGTTACAAATGAACCCATTTTATTTCTCCTTACTGCACTGCACCGACATTTTAGTTTTAAACAAAGAGGCCCCACTACAGCGGAGGCGGCCGTAGTGGGGCTCCGATCACGAGGAGGTTGTGACCGAATTTAGTAGCGGTTACGACCTTCAGGCTTAGGTAGAGCGATCATGCGTCCGAAAGGAACCTTATCCGCATAACCCTGTCCCGTACGAACCCATAGAGTGCGTACAGACTCTTTATCAGGAAACGGGCCTTCAAGGTCTGTGAAGAAGATTAATAGACCAGGCTTTCTCCGTCTCTCTTCAAAGAGTTGGAAGACAGGACGGAAGTCCGTCCCTCCACGACCTCTCATATCAGGCTTAACCTTTGCGAACTTAGTTAACTTATAAGTACGCTGAACAGCTGCATCACACTCGATGATCTCGATGTTACCCTTATAAGTATTCTGAATACCATGAATCTCGTTCATGAAGTCATTCAGTTCGTCGTTTGAGACCGAGCCTGATGTATCGATGGCCACAGCAATATCGATGATCCGATTGCGGGCACGACCCTTTTGGTCTTCGCCGAAGCGCTTATTCTCACGCTTCCACGTACGATAACTATCAGACTTAACAGCAGCGCCCACATACTGGCGGAGCAACTGCTTCCAATTGATTTTCTCCTGAGCCAGGAGCTTGTTGATGAGATCCTCGATGTTACCAGGAAACTTACCTGCTTGTCTGGCCTGTTGAGCAGCTTCCTGTACAGCTTGCTTAATAACCTCTTCATCAAGTGATTTGCCCTCAGAGTCCTTCCATCCAGAGTGATCGCCAGCCATTTTGTAAGTCTTAGACTTACCTGTCTTACCATCTTTAACGGTAATACTACCATCGCCGTTGATGGAGACCTGGTTGACCTTCATCTTTTCCTGGAGAAGGGCCATATAAAATTCAGCAGACTTCCCTCTAGGGACATCCGTAAAAGGTTCTTTACCCGGGACTAATCCTAGGTCGATATCCTTCAGGAGGGAGTTAACTGCAAGGTCGGTAGCTACGTTCCAGACATACGGATGGTTATTTCCGCGTCGTGAAATGTGCTCTAGGACAAGATGGAGACACTCGTGTTCCATAATTGTCGCAACTTGCTCTACAGACAGATTCTCTAAGCGAGAAGGATCCGCGTGCAGGTGAATACGGCCATTCTGAATGGAGACGCCCATGAGCGCCCCCTCAGGAAGGTCCTTACCATCGTTTCTATTCATCTGCATGATCAACGAAGCATAGAACACCCCGTTACCTTGCAAGAGATGAATGATCGCCTTCTGGATTTTATCCACAGTTCGCCTCCGAACTTTTACTACTAAAAGAAATTTCTTATGACACAGAAAGTATCATAGATTACTAAAACCATTCCTAGAGCTAGGAATAATACAACGATCGCTTTCATTGGAGTCATAGATTAATTGGGTCAGCCACTTAGCCAGTAGGCCCCACTGGACTCAACGCTAGCCGAGCGTGTTTTTGCCACATACTCTCAGAGACGCTAATCTCCTACCCTTTGTAACCGCTACATTCACGGTGCAGGTTTTATGACCCAAATCTTGCACGGCCTCCAGGAGCACTATATGCTCTGACTCGGAGGCCGTGACTAACTTACTTCTTAGACTTCTTATCCTCGTCTACGCTATTGATGATCTTCGCAATCTCATTCGTGATCTGAGCATCGCGATGACCAAGCTTCGCAAGGAACGTATGCGGCAGCTTCTTCAGGAATGCGACCTTCAACTCAGGACCGCACGCGTGGACGAACGAGACGAGGTTATCCAGCTGTCCCTTCGACAGCTTTCCACCATCACCAAGCATTGCTGCCAAGTCAGTGATAGTTGAGTAGTTCTCTGAGTTCTCCTGCTTCTTGAAGCGAGCTTCCACCTTCGAGAAGTCTTCCAGCACTTCCTTAGCGGAGACGGGCTTCTTCGTGTTCTTGTCCATGAAGCGGATGAACGCGATCGCAGGCTTATCGCCTACTAGACCACGCAACACCTGATCCTGGGCACTAACAGGGAGAGCATCTGCCTTAAGCAGATCACTCAGCTTATGCCACATACGAGGCGAGGGGAACGGTCCCGTATCGCTGGTCTTCTGTAGCAGTTCCGGATGCACAGTGATGAAGCGAATCACCATGTCGTGTAAGTCATTGTTGCGAGCCCACTCGCACCACTGGTCAACGTCAGGCTCCACGTCAATGAAGCACATGCGGTTCACCATCGCCGGGTCGAATTGTTCGACCTGGTGAGAGAACTTACCGTCATCCGGGTTGATCGCACTAACAATGTAGCAGTCCTCGGGCAGCTGGTGAGTATGCATACGATAGTCAGTCAGCACCTGGAAGATGGCCTGGCGGACATCGACTGGCGCGCGGTTCAACTCATCGAGGAAGATAATAACCTTCCCCTCTTTAGGAAACCACTCGGGCTTCGCCCAGTACGTGGTTTTCGTTTCAGCATCAGAACGCGGCAGACCAATCAGGTCACCCGGTTCCATCTGCGCGAGACGCAGATCGATGCACTTGAAACCCAACTCTCTCGCAGCCTGCTGGACAGCCTGCGATTTGCCAATTCCGGACTCTCCCCGGAGAATGACAGGCAGCTTAACCTTCTTCTCTACCAAGTTCTTAATGAAGGAACTTACTTCTTTTAATTTCATGTACATGCCTCCTACAAAGCGCTTTTCGGCGCTAATATATTATACGAATCATTTCGAATTTTGTTGCTGGTCGTTATGTTATTTGATGTCCCTCGTATGGAGCTATGCATAACGTGGACTCATCTCCTTCCATTACTGACCACTTAACGTACTGATCCACCTTAGGACATTTACCCCATCCACCTTTATACTTAGTACCTCTTGTATGTGTAGTACGATTAGAAGGATCCCCTTTCTTAAGAGGGAACCAACAAGCTTCGCACCACTGCTCCCTACATTCTTTACATACAACTTTAGGTGCAAGGAGACAGCATAACTTAGAAGCGGTGACCTGTGAGTACTTCGGGACCATCTTCTTTTTCCTTTGGCTTGGCATACTCTAGAGCCTCTAGCACTACTTTCATAGACTCTGCTACGTCTATAGGAGGAAGAGGCTTAGGTTCTACTACAGGTACCTTAGTAGACTTTCTTGTGACTCTTTTGACCGGTTTTTCGTCTGGCATGATATACTTCTCCCCGGAAGATCATCTCCCTCATCTTCCCATAGACCCTTTCCTGAGTAGTACCCTTTGTAAGTAGTAGTCCCATAATTAGAAGCACCGTAGGGATCTTTTACCCAAGTACCCGTTTCGACTTGACCTTTCGTATCAAGGCGCATCCAACCCATATCTACGTGAGTAATCTTCTTCTCACTATAATGAGCAGGAAACTCTGAAGCGAGCAACAGACCTTTATTAGTTCTCCTAAAAGCAAGACTACCTGTAGTCTTCACAACATACAGATGTCCCTGCTTGTTAAGAGCCATATATACTCCGCCGTTGTTTACAGTACGAATAAACTTCTGCGGTCCTAGAGTAGCAAACATATGAGCTACTACTTCAGTGTCAGTCTCACCATCGAACTTAACATAAGGAGACAAGGCTGCCTTCAGTAAAGCATGGTCGTCATAGATTCCATTGTGGATAAACGCCCAATCCCCTTTAATCATAGGATGAGTATTTTCCATCGTGTTGGATCCATGAGAAGCTGCTCTAACGTGGGCTAATGTCCACCCATTGTAAGGCATATGATCGAACAAAGGAATATGTTTCTTCATAGCTCTTTCAAAGGAAACAGGAGCTTTGTTTACAACAAATTCCCCATCTTTAACATAGACAGTACCTGTCCCGTCGTCATTGCCAGGGCAGAAATCACTTACGATTTCTATTGCCTTCTCCCTAGACGTCATCGGAGGGAACGCTGCTAATCTACACATTGGAGGGCTCCTGTTTACCAGCTTTCTTATTTTGAATAGGCGGTCGCACGACGATGTTGAATTTGAAGTTCTCTTCAACCACTAGATTGTTTTCTGCAGCATAAGCTATGGCTGCAATGATAGATCTAGTAACCGTAATCGATTCTCTAACATCCTTACGTAATCCAAGTGCTACTTTGAATCTACGATGACTTCCACACTTGGGAGGTACAATTTCTACCGTGAGGCCGTTAGCTTTGAGAATGTCTACTAACTTTACTAAAGACGCCGTAGCTTTAGTAGTTCCTATAGAGATATGAGGCCTATTAGGAGCTTCCGCTAAACCATAGACGTAATAATCCTTAGCAGAGAATTTACTAAAGTCATTTACCATCTTGTCACAAATATCTACAAGATGAAAATCTTCATCGTTATATTCTAACATACTTACCCCTGCGCTGTAGTATCTCTACCTGCATCAATGTAATTGATTAATTGTGCCGGCAGCTCACCCGCTGCTTGTGGATATGCCTGAGCGGCTGCAGATAGTCTAGCAGCTAATCCTGTCCCTCTCTTTACCTTGAACAACTGGGAAAGAGACTTAGGCTTTGGCTTAACTATCTTAGGACTAAACTTATTTAGTTCCCAAGTAGATTTCATGTCGCCTCTTGTCAGAGTACTCTTATTGGAATGAATCATATCCATTAAGAATCCAATCTCATCTTTGTACAAAGGGTACAGTTCGAACTTAGTAAGTCTTGAGTAGACAATAGGTAACAGCTTTGCTCTCATGGCCTTGTCAGCGGTACCTGTCTCATTATAAAGTACATTTAGATCTTTAGATGAGACCGCTCTTAGAGCTCTGCCATGCATCAGTCCTTCCACAGCGACTGTCTTCGCTAGACAGAGAACTGATAGGGCTACTGCCGGATGAGAAAGCCACGTGCTGAGAGTACGATACTCCATACCCCAAGGCTGTCTTCTCCAATCCCCTAGACCGCCATAGTCCCCTCTGCGCTCGTCTGCCTCATACTTAGGCTCAACAAGAATACCGGGGACTGCCAAATAGAGATCCAACAACTCTGTCATAGTACCGTTGTTGATCTTGTTAGGGAACGCTCCCTTAGGTAAGGAACGATATCCAAGGTGGATATGTCCTCCCATAGGGTATTCGTCTTGCGACGGAGATGCAAGCCACGTATAATTCTTTAGTTCCGGAATCTTTGTATAACCGATTCCAAGGGCCTTTCGAATATTCTCGACAAGGACATATGGATCTGCTGAAGGCTTCGGTCGAAGCTCTGCGATGTCGGAACACCCATCTAATCCAAATTCCCCATCTCGGTTGATAATGTAATCCCCATTATCATCCTCTTCACCGTTAGTATTAAATAATCTAACAGCTGGTACAAGTCCGCCCCCTGCTCTAGCAGTAAAGCAGAACTCAGGGTCTGCTCCTAGAGTAAGTTTCTTAGCATCACTCAATTTGGACATTCGGATTACCTCGACTGAGAATAAAAGGCTGTTAACGGAGGAAACTGCTTTCGACGCTTCGCAGGCTTAAAGGCTACTAACTTTTCACCTTTGTTCTTAAGGATCGCAACTGAAACAGTCTTATTAGACTTAAGTTTGAAAACTAACTGTGAAGTAGGATCAACCCCTAGATGCGAGAGAACTACCTGGGGGATATTAGCAAATATCTTACCATTATAAGGTCTGACCATAGCCGTTAAGCTGGTCTTCTTATCTTTACTTTTCCACATACTAATCTCCTCCGCCGGCCATTTCACCCGTGATATACGGGTCATCATAATATGCTACTGCGGGATCGTCTGCCTTGAGAATGACTACCTCAAAGCCTTTATGTCTAGCAGACCCTTCTACAAAAGCTCTATAGGGTTGTTCGCTAGAATGATTTACGCACACTTCGGTCTCCGGAAGTGCTTCTACTCTTGCTTCAGGAATAGGCTCTTTACAAACCTTACAGAGTTTAGATTCCATGTTAGTACCTCTATTTAATCGCGAGACGCCAAGTATGATTTAGGAAGGGAGAACAGTACGAGTCGAGATACGCCGGATCAAACCAGTGCGTCCTACATAAGACTGCTTGACAGCTTTTACATTTGACGTACTGCCAAGTATTACAGCACTGTTGCTTAAGAAGCTTTTTAATCTTAGGCATTTAAAGCAGCAAGGCGGGCCTCTTTACGTTTCTCACGTAGGAGTCTAGAGACTCCCCGATTGAATTCGAAAGTAGATCTCCGGGCACTCTTTCGCATCTTGCGGTCCATCTTCTTGCCGTCCGTATCAAACTGATATGACTTATACATTGGAATCCTCCTCCGTCTCTTCTAAAGCGTCTGCGGTCAGTACGTTAACTATTTTTAAACCATCTATTTCAACATACTGTCCTGTGTTAACACAAACACCTAATGTCCACGTCTTTCGCTGGATATGTTCTCCATTACTTAAACACACCGTACAGAAAGATAACTTACAGCTTGGACATTTTCCACCTTTGTTTAAAGCACAACATAGATTAGGTTTCATTCAGGGTTTGTAGGATGCATTAAGGCAACCAAGAACTGGTCATCTGTATTCATGTACGTCTTGCCGGTAGGAATACCAATATGGGTAACTATTCTCTTTTCAGGTAGAAGCATCATCATAGCTTCTCCTCCAGGATCTAGCACACCGAAAATATCCTTACCTGCCCGCTTACCCTTAAGATGTAAATATCCTTCCGCACTGATCTTAGTTTCAGTAAACGTGTAGCCCATCTTATGTAATTTCTTAAACATCTTGTCGAGAAAAAGAACACCCTTAGTTTGAACTTCCTTTATCTCGGTCCTTAAGATAGTCTTGTACGCCTGGTTATATCTATACTCAGTTAGCTTTAACCGACGTCGCAGATACCCTACGCGCAGAGTGATAGCCTTATTGTGGTTCATTTTAGTGATCTACCATGATGCCATCAATGAAAGTAGCTAGGTTGTCATACCCTTTTGCTTTCAAAGCGGCCGCGAATAGTTTCTTCTTTTCGTTGGAAGAGCGAGCTGCTCTTAGAAGAACCTTCTGTCTAAACTTCTCTTCGTCGCCATCAGCTTCGTCTTCGAACTGTTTAATACGATCGAATTCATGTTTAGTCATAAGTCTCATTACCGCATCATAGGCTTCAAGAGCTTGGACGTTTAACTTCATTCTCTTTTATTATACGCCTTTTTCTTCATTTTGTTGCGAGGTATAAAGATGATAGACTTCAAATAACCGTTTAACATCCTCTTCAGGATTCTTAGAATCCTTCTCTAAGAACTCTAAAAGACCTAGCTCTGAGGGTGTTAACTTAGTAAGAAGCTCCATCTTTTTTGATAGTTCGAGATCCTTCAGGTCTTGAAGTACTCTGTACCTACCATACACAACAGCTTCACCTAATTGCGCTCTGACCTTAGGAAAGGTTTTACTAGCCATAGTCCAAGCTCTCTTCTGCTTTTCCCTAAGGACAACAGCGTCATGCCTATTTTTGAACAGGGTCCAATTACTCAGGTCGGCTTCCGTTAGTTCCACATACTTACGCATGAAGTAGAAACTAAAAGTCTTTCTCTGGGTATCTTCCCAGATATTCATTAAGGTATATACTTTACCATTAACTAAATGAACCGAATGAGGAGTCTGTGATACCTTGCCTCCCCAGCTATTTGATGTAGTAATCCAAGTAAAAGGCCCCGTAGGGCCTATCCACTTTACCTGATCGTGCTTATCCAGACCCTTAACTAACTCGAGCGTGAGGATCGGTTCCTTGAGGACTGGTGAAGCTGGGGTGTTCGTAGTCTCTTGTGACACAGTTCTTAATCTCCCTATTTATAATATAACAATCCATACAGATAGGTGCTTTACATTCTTGACATACTCTGTAAGGATTTAAGACACAACAGAGGTTAGAGTCCTTGCGGAGGTTCTTCGTTAGGGGACTCGAAGCTTTGGAGGAGCTCTTTTCTCGTGGCGCAGTCGTCGCACTGGACGAATCCGTTACCTCTCCAGACGTATGCTCCATGGGAGGAACAGACTCGTTGTTCACATTCATAACACGTACCAATAGAATCTACTTGGCAGCAGAGTCTAGACGCTGGGGACAAGTTCTTTGACGGCTGCTCTTTCCCGGATCTCTTCGAACGTTTGCTCATTAACTAGATCCCCATTATAAAATACTTCCTGGAGGACGTCATCCTGAGGCTCGACATCATTTTCGCCAACCGTGGCAAACTGTCCATCCTTCTGGACAAGGCGGAGAATTCCTTTCTTGGAGTTCTTACCTGGATCAGTAACAGGGGACTTGAACACATCATATGCCTTACTAGCAACAGTAACGCTAGAGCACTTGAAAGCAAACTTCTGAGTATCTCTGTCCAGCTTCTGGAGAAGACCTCCACCCATTCCAAATCCAACGTTGTCGGCAGAGAAGCCTGCATCCATCAGGGCCTGAAGAATTTCTCCAGTGCTATTAAAATCAATACCATCTCCCTGAATGATTCTTACATGAGGATCGAGAACAAGATAGCCCTTTGCATTCTTTGTAGCACCAAACTGCTTGGCAAGGATACGGGCGACCTTAACTACAACTTCAGCAGGGTTACCTGAGTCAGGACGAATAACTAAGACTCCATCTCTATTGAGAATCTGCTCGCGGAGCTGATCTCCCCAAAGGTTTTCACAAGCATTGAAGATGTCGTATGAGTCACTAACAACAGCAACTAACCCCGTAGGATACTGCTCAAGCATGTTCTTATAAGCCCACACCTCTCTATCTTTACCCCAAGAGGTAATAGTAGAGTGCTCGGCAGCAGGAATAGAAAAGCCTGCCATAGGGCATCCGTAAGAATCTTTAGCGACAAGGATACCCTGAATGGTATCTGAGCCCTTAAAGTTTACAAGGTGTGCCGCTCCGCCGATTCCAGCGGACTCAACTGAAGAGACGCCGCGGAAGCCGAAGTCATGTAACTTAAAGTCTACTAGACTTGTATCACCAGTCTTCTCAAGGTAACCGAAGATTAGCTTCTTCATGTTCCTAGAAAGAGTGGCAACCGTAGTAGGATACCAGACTTGAACTAGTAGAGTTTCAACGTAGTTAGTCAGCCAGTAGCACTCTACATCTGTATTCTCTACAGTCAGTAGAACGTTATGAGTACCAACGGTAGTTCCTTCAGGTACAGCTTTAATCTGGAGCGGAAGTCTTCCGCCATGCTTCCGTAAGATATATTCCCAGCCTTCTCGATTGAAGTGCTCTTCAGAGCCGAAGTGAGCCTTGGCAAAGGCCGCAGCTTCCTCAATTTTCTCCTGAGTGACAACCTGTCCAGTCAGGTAGGTCTTGATGATATGCTGAAGACCGAAGAACGTTACTTCAGGGAAGAGTCCTCCACGGGACTCGAAGTAACTATAAACCTTCTGAGTATCTTCGGGATACTGCTTCCAGTGTGTCAACTTGTACGAGTCAGACAGCAAAAGAATATTGGGCTCTTTCATTTTAGTTCCTTTAAATTTATTTATCTAAACCACTGCCGACACAAAAGTCGGGAAGTAATAACGTCTTAGCCTTAGTCAACTTAGCGTACCGCTGCTCTTCAGCAATTACCATTCGACAATACTGTTCCATCCATGCTACGTTGAGCTCTGTTAGCTCAGCCTGATGAGTAGCATTACCTTGCACCACAAGCGTATGTTCTCTCTTTACACAAGCACGTGTAGTCATACATCCTGACAAGCTTGCAGCTACTAAACAAATACCTAGAATCTTTTTCATCGAACCTATCTCCACTGAAGACGCTTTTGCAATATAGACACTAACTCCTTATGAGTAGGATGTACATGGGCAATCAAGTTAGCATCCAGTGTCTTCCACTCTACATCAACGATATCATCGCCCGCTACGGGAACCTGATTAGATCCTGTCACGTCAGCTAAGAACAACGTTGTAATGATTCTGTCTCTATCTTTGTACCGAAAGTCACTCTGACGAGTACTGGTTACGTACGTCAGCTTTGTAAGATCAAGTCCTGTTTCTTCCTTAGCTTCTCTAATGGCTGCAGCTTCAAAAGAAAGATCACTAGGATCTGCAAAGCCTCCTACCAATCTATCTTGGTCTCCCTTCCACTTGTGGACAACTAAGATTTCCCATCCATTGCCCGCATCTCTTACGATTCCGATATCAACTGTAGCAAAACAACGAGGCCATTGATTATAAGCTCCGTATATAACCCCTTTGCGAAAGTCCTCATTAGCTACAGGCATCTTAGATGCGGCTACCCGTAAAGCAGTTCCTTCTGCAGCGTCAACATCTGGAACAACTTTGGTTGGAAAAGATCCTTTGTAATAGGGGATGAAGCTATCTCTTCCACCATAGAGAATAACATCTCTTCCGGGAAAGTTATCTTTGATAACCTTATCTAAGTTAACACTCCAGACTTCATCACTTCCAGAGTCCATTATATTCGCTATCTTCATCCAGCCATTAGTATAAACCTTCGAGCTAATGAAGCTATCAAACAGAGACTTACGAGTTTGGAAGTCTAAAGGATCTTTAGCAGACCCTTTGGCTGTAGTACTACCTAAGACAATTAGAACATCTTTGTGGATGCTACAAACATGGTCGAGGAGACCTAGATGTCCTTTGTGGAGAGAGGGAACCTGAAATCTACCTACTACGACTCCGATTGATCCAGATTCTAAGCTTTCGGAAGGTGTCATATAATATTCGTACCCCTTGTACGGGAAGGTATATCGCAAATCGAATCACCATCGTTAAGCCGACGGTCACGCCAATAAGAACGGCAATTACTCCTAACAGGATTAGAAGCAACCACATTAACATTGCATCGTTGATTGTAGGATCTTCCGTATGCAAGCTAGGGGGACGTATAAAACTCATCTGGATGTACCTGTAGAGGCTTTTGTCCTACTCGCAGAGGCATTGATCTTAATATACGCTTACCCATGAAGCGATGCTTATTAGATGCGAAAGGTGACTTCATACACGTCATGTCTACAGGAAGTCTTGCGCAAGCGTCACATAACTTAGCTTCACACCACTTACAAGTTAAATTAGGATCTATTACACAACAGAGTTTGTTCATAGAAATTGGCTGCCCAGGAGGGACTCGAACCCCCAACAGCCCCGTTAACAGCGGGGTGCTCTACCATTGAGCTACCGGGCAATTGTACTACTTACCGAGCTTTGCTTCTTCTTCCGCTACGAATTTCTTAATGTCTTCCAGGGCCGCAAGAATCTTCTGTGCCTTTGATAATCCGAACGTAAAGGGGTACTTATCTTCTTCCCCTTCAGAAAGAATTAGGACGGCTCTGTTTTTAAATTCACCACGCGAAGCTGTTACTTTCATTTGATTTCCTTTGGCTGAACTACTTTACCCATCACTCCTTCAAAGTCAAACGACTGAGAAGCGATAGGTCCCTTCATTGCATCTGGTACAAATCCAGCGTGACGCTCGGCAGTTGCATACGATGACAAAGATACTTCTTTCCACGTACTACCTTTGTCGAGACTGATGTAATATCGGGCAATATTAAACCTTGTGGTAATGCTATCTTTAGTAAGGGCTTTTTCTTCCTTGATCTGGCTGTCGAGCCCTTGGATTTGCTTTCGAATGAATTCAGGTGTGAGAGCGCCGAGAGCTCCGGGAGTTTCAGGAGCAAAGGTAGCTCGTCTGAGCTTGTCTTCTTTTGTTTCTTTGATTTCCGGCTCATCTATATCCTCGCTGGTGAAAAGAACCCCTTCGCGACAGTCAGGGCATACAACCTCTTCATCCATGTTGTCATTTATAATAACATCAGAGAGTTGCTTGTTGATATCTACTTTAGAAGTAGTATCTAACTCGACAGCAGCTCCTCCTAACTCCATAGCCTTACCAGTAGCGATAAGTCTATTAGCTTTCAGTACGACCTCACAGTCTAGGTCTTGATAAGAGTAAGTACCTACAGGTACAATCTTATCACATGAGGGACAAAACATCTTCTTCATATTTTTTTACCATCATCCGGTTGTAATGAGAATTCAATCCAACACCTTGGCTGCGTCTTACCAAGACCAGTTCCTACTAACGAATCTATTTCGCGCCACCACTTAACAGATACAAAAGGTTTTCTGAGTATAAGAATAACTAATAGTCCTAATGTATAATCGCTTATGGTAGCTCTTCCTAATGTTTTGAAGTACATATATGGTGGACCTGAGAGGGAAACACCCCTCATTCGTATTATACATTAGTTTAATTAATATGAACTTACAAGCTTATAAAGCCGAGAGAATACCTGTACCATGTAGTCGTTGTACGACCCCTATTACAATCCGTAGAGATCGGATCCATCAAACGCACCGAAAGGATAGATCCCTACTCTGTGCTGTATGTATTAGCTCAGATCGTTCTAAACGAGCAAAGAAACAAAGGGGAGAGAAGAATCCTAATTGGAAGGGTGGCAAGACATCCGAGATCCAAAAGTTTTACAACTCTCCTGAATGGAAAGAGTTAAGGACTAAAGTCTTCATTCGCGACAACTATACTTGTAGGGATTGTCCTCAACGTGGCGGACAGTTGGAAGCTAACCATATTAAGGCTAGATGGAATCATTTAGAATTAGCCTTAGAAATTACCAATATAGAAACCCTTTGTAAGAAGTGCCACGATAAGAAGAAGTGGCAGGCTTATACTTAAATTTTTGGATCCTGAGGGGATCGAACCCTCTACCTACTCCTTGCAAAGGAGTCATGCACCCAATTACACCTAGGACCCGTAGTTACAATTTCCTTAATGCCCCTCGTACACAATCTTCAATGAAGTCACGAAGTTGATCGTGGGTATCGCACACCCACAGCTTCTCTTCTCTTTCGTATTCATCTCGGTATTGACTATTAGCTTTCTGGTTGCATTTAGGAAACTGACATCCATAGACGATACTCTCGCAAGGACATCCTTTGGTTTGGCAAGAGTTATACGTCCACGTATGTCCATGATCACTTGTTCCATCTGTATCATGGGTACATTCATAGCATCTCATAGAAGCTTTACTTTCTTGACAAGAGGTGTTACATCGATGCTTACGATTGTGTGAAATCCATATTCCGTGGAAGGTAGAAACCCTTCAAATAGATCGATGACATCTTCCGATACCACACCTTGGTAATGTTCAAGAGGAGATTGTTCTCCTAGATCAGTACGCAGGCAATCACCTGTAGGCCAGTTATGTCCATGCGTCCAATTATTAGGGGACTTATAGGGCTTGAACTTACCTATCGACACGATCAAGGGCTTAATCTTATCGAGGTCGCTATCGGTAATGGTACCGATAGCAGTAGCATAGTCACCATCATTTGTATCCACAGTGATTGTTATTTCGTGCTTAACCACGTTACCTCTTTCTGAAGACCTGATAGATCGCAGGAAGCTGCGGATCTTTATTGTCGAACATCTGGAACATAAAGGGTTTATGTTCCCCCTTTACATTCGCCAACACGTACTGGGCGAAAGTCTTTCTATCAACCTTAGGAGCTTTAGCAAACAGTTCGTAGCAAGTGTTCCTGAACATGAGTGCATCTTTCTTATAGGTCGCGATAGTATTAACTACATCCTGACGGTACTCTTCAGGAACAAGGAAGAGGTTCTCTTCTACCTGCTGCTCTCCTCCTGCAATTAATACATCAAGTAGATTCTTGTCGGATAGATTGCCTAAGAAGCGATGCACGCGTAAGTACTCAGCACTCTTCACCTTTACCATCAGGTCTTCGCCTTTGAAGCGAATTACGAACCCCTCTTCAAGGTAAGGCATAGTCTTAGCCTTATCTAAGATGTTCTGGATAGAAGAGAACTCGTAAGTCTTAAACGTATTAAGACCGTATTGCTTAGCGAACGCGTGAACTTCATCAGGCTGAAAGAGCTTCTCAGAAGTGTTCTCGCGAACACCAATTAGATACAGCCCCTCCGGGTACCCTTCCTTCTTTGCATAAGGAATAACGATCTGGTACTCTGTAGAGATGATCTCCCACATTAACGTATACTTCCGTAGAAGAGCTTTATCTTTTACAGACTGAGGAAGACGGGGAGTAGCCCAAGCACCCTGTTCGGAATCGAAGTCACCTTTGGTACTCACATAGAACTTATCTGTAACTTCGTCGTACAGAGATAGTCCCATAGAACCATCTAGCTTTTCACAAGCAACGAACCCCTTACGAGCCTCTAGTTCTTTTAAAGAAGGAGCTTCAGGCTCTCCTACGTTCCAGAACTTAGAGAAGCCCTGGGCAAGGATCTTCTTGTTCTTAAAATCAACAATGACTCCGCGGCAAGAGCGAGCAAAGCCAGTCCACTCACCTTTCCCGAATACCAAGTCGTCCCGATAATGAAGGACCCCGATATGAGGAAGCATCCGAGACATGCGAAGACGTACCAGATGGCGTTCGCAGTGTGCTAGCAGAGTCTGCTCGTCATAAAGACCATGCTCAATGAAGTACGAGTTTAGGTTTTGCATAGGTTATTTTCTACCGAAGATAACTTCCTTCGCGTCATTATCGCCTTCGTTTAACCACTTGTCAGCCCCTTCAGGGCACTGTGCGCCTTCTTCATGCCACATAACTTTTCTAACGTACGCTTTGTTTTCGTCTTTAGGACCTGCCCCGAGTACGTAGCATCCACCGCATACAGTCATGCCGCAGGCTTTACAAATAAATTCAGGGTTTACTTTGCAACAAAGCTTGTTCATCTTCTCGCCTTAATTAGGGATATTGTTCTTCTACAACGCACGTATTCGCAATCGTCATGAGGTTTTATTGTATGTGAATGACATAGTATACAAATTTTATTACCGCAAGCACATAGGACTTGGGGATTAAGAATGCAGCAAAGGCTGAGCTTCACTTTCTTAATAACAGTGTTATATCGCTCATGAGTCTCTATCTTGTACCCGTATTCGTAACATCTGTAACAGGCTATGGCTGAAACACCTGGACTTATTTGCCCAAGCACTCTTTTATGATCGGCACAGGTGTAATGCCCACATACCTTACATTTGGCTGCTGCAGGCTGAAAACATCTGTTACCGTCTCTATCGCTGCAGATGCCAAGCTGCATATAGTCTCCTGTGAAATGGTGCCCAGTGAGGGGATCGAACCCCCGGCCTTCCCCATGTAAAGGGGCTGCGCTACCGCTGCGCCAACTGGGCGTTAGTTACCTGTATCTCCGCAAATAGAAGTCTTAGGAGATAGGTCTAAAGCTTTAACTTCTTCCGGGGATAAAGCGACGAGCATCTGGTCGTCTATCTGTCCGCGGGCAACATCATGAGGATCAAGACCCTTGAGCTTACAAAAGTCGGGCCACTTACCCTTATGAATTAGATCTGATACGGTTAGCTTCATAGTGTTTTAATACTTCTATTCCTTTCAATACTGCGCGTACTTAATAGATAACGTATTGTTTATACACAACGAGTCATCTACGCGGCGACAATGAATGTATCAGTGTTTGGACATCGCTGTCGCCCAGGAGAGCGACAACAGTCCGAGACCTACCGTGGCAACAAGTTCTTTACGTACTACCATTAAGAATGTGCAAGCCATTAGAAACAATAAAGTTCTTGCGTCCCACTTGTTCATAAGTTCTTCTCCACGAAGTTCCAGTTAATAACGTTCCAGGCATTTTCCAGATAAGCTTTCTTATCGTTCTTATGATCTAGGTAATAAGCGTGTTCCCATAGATCCACAACAAGTAACGACTTAGCAGTTGTTCCTACAAAATTATCTGCGTCTGGAGTTGTAGCTACCGTTAGACCCAACTTAGATGCGTTGAGCCAAATCCAACCTGATCCGAAGTGAGCTAAGGCCTTTTCATTAAAGTGGGCCTTCATCTTATCTACATCACCGAAACTTCGCTGAATAAGACTTAAAGTTTTATTACCCGGAGTAGTCTCTACAGGGCTGAGACTGTTCCAGTAGAACTCATGATTCCATGCCTGAGCCGCCTGTTGGAAGAGAGGATCATACATATCCCTCTGAGTGGATTCGATTACCTGTTCGAGAGATAAGCCGTCGTACTTATCTGTACTTCCTACGAGCTCATTAACCTTATCGACATACCCTTTATAGTGTTTACCATAATGAGTCTCCATTGTAACTCTAGAGATGTTAGGTTCTAAAGCGTTAGGAGCAAACGGCAATGGCATCATCTTAAACATCGTATTCCCTCAGATAGGTTCTTATCTCATGCCAGGTGTCGCCTATCATTTGAATTCCTAGGTTAGCGAGCTCGAATAGGAGTCCTAGCATTAAGAGTGCAGGAGCGACACATAACGTCAACAGAACTAGTACTTCTAAAAATAATCCCATGTTTAAATCCCGTACCACTTCTTTAAGTAATCCGAACAAGCCTCAAGGCTTTTACCCAACTGTTTGATAGAGAACATGACAAAGCCCTCATCCTTAGTTGACAGGACTCCTTGCATCCAGGAGCAGACGAAATTCATAAACTCCTTCTCGTGCTCAGTAAGATCCCTGCCAATGAACTCAAGGCGAATAGTATCCTTCTGAGTAGTCTCTTTCCGGATAATCATTGAGTGGCCTCTCTATATTATACGAATTGTTTTGATTTTTGTTGCGGGACTACTTAGTGACAGGCAAGGCGAAACCAACTGTACCGCTTGGCTTCTTCTCGGACTTAGCGCCATCCTTCGATGAAGGTTCATTAGAAGGATAAGGTCCAAGCAAAGCTTCGATTCTCTTATGCACTTCGTACTTGCTAGACATTAGCAAGAAGGCAGTGATGGCAACTGCAGTGAAGCCCCAATTGTCCGCTCGAGTGACAAAGTACTCGGCAGTAGCGAAGCCCGCAACATACGTCAGACCGGTCTGTAGGATTGAGAGGTACATTAATGTTCGATCCATAAATTCTCCTTACTTCCCAGAATCGTCTAACATCTTTCTTGCCAATGTCCAAACTTGACTTAAGACCGAACTGATATAGTAACAACTGTAGGTGCACCATACAGCTAAGACCAGGTACATTAGGTTATGTTGAGGTGCATTTATAGTTTGGAAGCTATAAAAGATCATCCCACATAGGTTCATTATGAACAAGCCTAGCATGAAGAAAACTAAAAACAATCCCCATAGTGTTCCCATTTTATTTACCCACAACCAACATAACGCTGGTTTCTTTTGTATTCTGTTCTACAACTGCCACTCTGTGATAGCCGTCGATTAATCTGTAACCCGATTGTTCCTTTAGAGCAAATCCTCTAGGCTTAATCGGATCAGATATACGGTACTCTTGACCTTGCTTTCCCCAAGCTCTGAGGTCTTTCTTATACTGTTCTAAGGCATCATCGTCAAGCTTACGCATCGTCCTAGCTAACTTAGCTAGAGGTACTATCTCAACGGATACCTTCTTTAGGTCAGTTAACTCTGGAAGCAGGTAAGAGTATTCTTTCTTTAAAGCGAACTTAACCTTTTCAACATCAGAGGGGAGAGATGAAAACGTCTTCAGATCCTCTATGATATCCTTAACCTTTTCATCATAGAGAACAATATCTCCCACCTCTTCGCCGTAGTAGCCGCCACTATTGACTCTATCATAAGAGTCCGCCTTACCTGCAGGACCATGCTGAATGATTCTATCAAGACAGTAACCTTCGATGTCTGAAGGATACAAATCCGACAACTGTTCTATAATAGCTTTAGGATTAGCATGTTTGATATGAAAGTCAACTATACTACCGCACCTACAGATACCTTCTTGATCACATCCCGACGCTTCACAACTGTAGTCGGTATCGTAATCATACTCAGCATGGTATGCGGTATTAGCTTTTAGACATGCTCTTAAGGTAGCTACATCGTCTCGGCTTACTACTTTAGGTTTCATTTAGAAATCGCCCTCTGCACATTGCAGACAAACGATTCCCCTTGACCTCCACATATCCACAACCTGTTGTCTGTCATCGACGGCAAAGACAGGTTGGAACTGAGTAAGAATGTCGAAGTCTAAGAGAATCTCTTTGATGATATTGTCTTGACGGTGATCTCCGGCACTTCTCATAAAGAGATGTCCGAAGTATAAGTTGTTGTCTTTAAGCCACTTCTCAGTATCTGCCCGTGACTCTTCTCCGCGACCGCTGCAGAAGATGATCTCATGAGATCCACTGAACTGTCTAACAAGCTCAGCGCACCATTCATTTACGCCGTCACGAGGAATACCTTTGAAGAAGGCCGGCCAGTTAGGCTTACGTCCTTCAACTCCTTTCTTAACGTAGTGGAGTCTGTGCTCGATGTTACAGAGCGTTCCATCAAGATCGCAAATGATTGCCTTAGGCTTGTCTTCTCCAACTCCTCCGCCGTAGTCAACGAACTCGATGGAGTCCGCTTCATCCGGAGTAGGCTTGTCATACTTAGCGAAGAAAAGGTTAATAGCGCTACGAGCCGAAGCCTCGCTATTAATAGTCTCATGATCCTTACGGGCCATGACTCTATCGAAACAAACCTTGCGGGGAACCCTGAAGACGCGGATAGTAACTCTATACCCGATCGCTTTAGCGGGAGTAATGTATCTAGCCCGCTGAACCTTATCGAAGCCCATACGGTCGACGATAACATCCTCTCCACGGTTGATAGCTTCGTTAAAGAGACGAAGATGATCTTTACCCTGAGCGTCCTGATTGATATAAGTACCAGTCAGAGCCTTAGCATGGGTAGACTTACCTGAGCCAGGAGGTCCAACTAAGACAACGAGATTATGCATTTGATTCCTCTGTTAGATCAACTTTGGTTGCAGGCCGATGCAAACCTATTACATCTTTTATACCTACGTAATGCTTCTCTAGATCTGCTTTACAAGTCTCTACGTGCTTTCTAAACTCTTCTACGGGATACTGCTCATACAATCCCCATCTAGGAGTCAGAGGACATCTATACGTCTTAGGAGCGTCAGGGCTAAAGTCCGGAGAGTGTAGCCCGCACCAAGCTGAACCTGTAGCAACTCTACACTTCTTACTACAGGGGTTACAAACTTCATTGCTACAGTAACCCCAACCCGTTACGCCCGTAGTAGGTATCGAAGCACTTCCGCTAAAGTATTTATGGCAATTCTGGAAGCTACCACCCTTCTTACTATAGTAGTTATAATGTCTCGTGCATAGACGTGTATCGCAATCAAAGCATATATGCGTAGGACTTATTAAACAACATAGTCGTTGAGCCGACGTAAGCTTCTTCATAGTTTATTTCTTTCGTTTCTTCCGAGGCTTAACAAACATAGGACATGTTCTGGGTCGAGACTCTTTTTCATTGGTCCCGAAGTAGACACAGTGAGGAACGCAATGCCATCCAGGATTAGCTAGTATCGTAAATGAGATATAGCCATTGCCTGCTCTCTTGACCGGAACAATTTTACAAGTCATCAGTCCTCCAACTCTTTACGCCACCCTTCTTTTTCTTTTGCTCTTCGGTACTTCTTTTTGTCTTCGACGACCTTGGTCACCGGATTTAAAACTCCCCACGACTTCCTTATACGGACCTTGGTCTTCTTGGGCTTCTTGATTTTCATAGAATGCTAACCTATATCTTGTGGGCGTAGAGTCGATATCTTGCCACACCACAGCTAAAGGATCTCCCTTGCAATGGTAATAATAATTAGTAGCCGGTCGAGGAAAGATATGTTCTTGTAAACGATCTATGTGCTTACTACACAAAGAGTATTCACAGTGACATATTACTTCAGGATTGATTATGCAACATAGCTTAGGTTTGAAAGCTCTAATGTGGCCCATGATCTAATAGCTTCCTCAAGACGTTACCCTTGATTCTATTAAACGTCTTAGTCGGGATAACTTTTAAGAAGGCCTCATCAGTAATACCTGCAAGCTTTAGTTCTGAAACTAATTCCGAATAGCAGGTGATATAAGATAACTTTGGCCGATAGATATTACCATTGATGGCATCATCTACTTCAGTAATAGAAAGTAACGCTTCTCTATAGGCTCCCCTGACAGAGAACCACTTACCTTTGATCTTGAAGAGGTTAGTACGAATATGTCCTGAGGTAGGAGACCCTGTACACTGGTCGGGACAGTCTGAGTAGGCACCGCAACCTTCGCGCTTATTGCCATCTAGATCCCATACGCCTGTGCACTGCGTTAGTCCTAGCTTCTCTATATTGGTAGGCAGAATCTTTGTCTGGTAGGTAACCTCTGATCGCTCTAACTCGTCATTCACAAGATTCTCCAGTATATGCAACAAATTGCCATCCGGCATCTAACGGATTGTCTTCATCATTATCAAGAGGATCAAATACAACCATGCCTGCAACGGGGCACCTCCAGATAGGCTCTGCTATCGGAGATCCTTCTGCTCTAGTCTTTCGTTTGAGACCCGAGTGGGATCTTCCGCATTCAGGTTCCCATCCATAATCCTGAGCGCAGGATTCACACCACTTCTGGCCACAGGGTAGACAATGACCTCGTGGTGAGACGGTACAACAGAGTTTATTCATAAATGGTCAGGGCGCCTGGAATCGAACCAAGGTCTTATCCTTCCAAGGGAGATATGCTACCATTGCACCACGCCCTGCTTAATACTTCTTATAACACTCTTTACAATATTCTATTTCAAACGAAAGCACGCCGTCATCGGTTGAATAGTCTGTCTCTTCCCATAGACGCCACTGTATACACTGATCACACAAATTCTTACTACAGTCTTGACACTGGTAAAGATCGTCTGCCAACAAGCACGCTAAGCATTCCATCTAATACCATCCGTCACGTTCATTCACGCAGTTCTGACAACAGACACCTGTAAAGGAAGCATGGCCATCATCTGATACATATTCGCCATAAGGTATCTCTATACTTAAAGAGTGATCATCACATAGTTGCTTTTCACAATCGTAACACTGTGATTCTCCGGAAAGTAAGCATGCCAGACATTCCATAAAATTTTGCCCCTATACAGATTCAAACTGTAATAAGGCGGGTTAGAGCCGCCTGCTTTATCGTTAAGCTATAGGGGCGAACACTTAGTCGTCTTCGGGCTTCTCTATCTCGTAACACTCAATACAATAATGAACGGTATCCGTCGAGAAACAACTTCCGCATTTACAACCGAGCTCTCTTGATTCTTTAAGACAAGGTTTAGAATGAGTTTCACAAACCTTTTGTTCACATGAATAACACTGGTCTATACTATTTAGTACGCAGCACAACTCTTCCTTCTATGACATTTTTATTCTCCTTGAGTAATACCTTCACTATCGACATATAACGTTTGTAATTTAATAGAACCATTATTAGAAGCTTCTTGGGCAAACCTTATAGCGTCCCCATAGTCACCCCTAATAATATACCATCCCTTATCGCTAAGATGCTTTACATGATCCATAGCACATGTCCGGCACATATCTTCATCACACCCTTTACATTTTATTAAAGGGCTAAGAGTGCAACATAGTTTCATAAATTGGTAGCCAGGACAGGACTTGAACCTGCAAACCCTTGCGGGTGCCGCCTTCTAAGGGCGGTGTGTCTGCCATTCCACCACCTGGCCATATTGTTAACTTATATCCGCGGGATACACTCTCTTATGTACAGCACATTCCATATTATGATTAGAGCAATGAACTGTGATGCTAGGACCATGTACATTACAATCTTCTAATGCATCTCTTATCTTCATCTCGTAGTCACAAGCTTCATCGAAGCAGCAACAGGATGCTGAAATAGTAATCGTATCTATGCCCGCTTCGTAATCACCAAGGTGCCAGGTCGTATCCCAACCCTTCTCTGCCTTCATCTGATCGCAGATGGCTTGAGCTAAAGCGCAAGCAGTAGCTTCATACTCTTGCATTGCCTTAGCGGCTTCCTTCATCTTCAAGTCTATAACCTTGTTCATAATTAGGACGTTTTGTAAATTGTACCTCTGTAGCGTCTACTCTATTGCCATTAAAAGGGTATGTGAATGTTAACTTTGCAGCCCACGCTTCGCAATACCTACAAGTGTATATCTTACGATTGTAGTATTGATATACCCAATCATGCCCATTTAATACACAAGCTAATGATGTTTTCATTGTATCCGAACCAATTATAAATGTTCGTATCCCATTGTTTATTAAGTATGACCAAAACATGTACTGATTGTACTCAAGTTAAAAATTTATCCGAGTTCGCTAAACGACGTAATGGTACGCAATATCGTTGTAGAGAATGCTTAGCATTTAAGATGCGTGAACATTATCTCAATAACAAAGAACGTTATATAAGTAAGGCAAAGGAATCATCTAAAAGACTACGAGATGAAGTTAGTGCCTTAAAAGAATCAAAGCCATGTACGGACTGTAAGATTACTTTCCCTTCTTATATTATGACATTTGATCATCTTGATTCAAAGACTAAGGTTAATGACATTGCTACCTTAGTTACTACTAATAATCGTAAGGCAGTGTTTGATGAAATTGCTAAATGTGAATTGGTTTGTTTTAACTGTCATGCACAACGAACTCATAATAGACTTTAAATCGGCAACACTGTGCAGGCTTATCTCTAGGCTGCAGAGCGGGGACTACCCTCCTGCAGATTCATGGCCCGGTCCGTCCACAGTGCGCTTTTCGCAGGGCTACGCAGGCACCGTTAGTTGTACGTTGCTTTGCAAGAACCCCCACTACAAATGGCGGAGAGAGTAGGATTCGAACCCACGAGGGCTATTAACCCTAACGGTTTTCAAGACCGCCGCCTTAAACCACTCGGCCATCTCTCCGTAATATTTTTTCCGTCCAACGGAAACCTTCTAACGTATCTAACATACCCCACGCATGACCGTTCCTATCTAAGGACCAATTAGCTTTGTATTGACCGGGACACTTACCTGGCCAGCCTGTAGCTGAAAATTTAGCTGTGTGTTCATCGCAATACTGTACGTCACAGCCTACACATCCCCAAACAGGACTGATCAAGCAGCACAGTTCTTTCTTCATAAATTTCGGAAGGATAGGGATTCGAACCCTAGAGGGCTATTAACCCCGGCAGTTTAGTAAACTGCTGCCTTAGACCGCTCGGCCACCCTTCCCTTAGTTATTTCTTCCTGACGAATTTAATAGGAGCAGATAACTCTGCGTTGTCCTTTTTCTGCTTCTGCCAGGCTATGTGTTCTCTTGCCATCTTACGTGTAGGGAACCACCAGACGTAGTAACCTTTGTCTTCGTCCCCATTGTCGAGATCGAAGACGAGCCACGCATCTTTCTTTGCTATCATAGACTTAAATACCCTTTTCCCGAACAAAGTATCCTGCAGTTCTCTTCTTGTTGAGACGCCAAGGCTTCCAGGCATTAACTTTTATATTCCACGCTACCCGTGTCTTGCAATATCTACATTGAGCCCAAGAGATATTAAAATAAGCTACATGGCCTCTTACTACACATACAAGGCTCTTCACATCGATAATCCGATAGCAGCTAATCCCTTAACATGATTAACGATAGCCTTCTTCTTGGAAGTCTTAGACGATAGAGCTCTAAAGGCCCTCTCGTGAAAGAGCTCGTCCTTTAAAATCTTCTTGAACGTATTACGAATGTCCTCAGGAGCATTCTTATCTTCGACGATCGTCTTGATACGTTCAAGTCGCATAGACTCAGCAGCCCATGCAACGCCGCACATGTCATCGAAAGATTTAATACCCTGAAGCGTGTGCTTCCAGTAACGATCCTCGTGCTTCAAATCGGGAACAGCGAATCGAGTATATAAAAGATCCTCAATCCAATCGGCATGCTTACCTTCTTGTCCCGCAATCTTCTCGACAACCTTACGAAACTTAGGCTGAGGATCAAAATGATCCAGATAGATCTTTAAGCGACTCACGGCACGAGCTTCACCGATATATTGCTTCTGGAGCCAGGTAGTAATCTTAGCATCAGATTTCTTTGTCTTATCCCACCAAGCCTTCGATTGTTCCTTAAGGGTTCCACATTGGGTCGAAGTCGAGATCGATGTCGTCATATATGTTCTCCTGCCTATCAAACTTTCTATCGTTGTGAATAGACTGTTTACGTTCATTACAAACGTCACAGTCACCTACTTTCTTAAGTGTTCCATTACCTTGTTTAAGGCGATCGGCGTAACACTTAGCAGCGTCCTTCAACTGCTTCTTAGTAAATCTTTTACGACACATATCCAAGATAAAATGCTTCCTTGGAGACCAAGCCTTAGCACACTCCTGACACATACGTTCGTGACAGAATGTACACTCCGCTCCTGTGTTGAGAGTGCAACAAAGGAAAGGACCCTTAGCTTCAAAGGGGTCTTGGATTACTTTAATTTTACTCATGGGATGTCATACTTCGCTCTGAACTTAGCCATCTTTCTTTCTAGGTCACGTGTGATAGTTATTACCTCAGGAGGGCCTTTTAACCAATTTCTTCCCTTAGGGATGAAGCAGCAAGGCTTCTTATGCCTCTCACAATGAACTATTTTATTACACTTTAGATTCTTTATGCAGTCGAGGCAAGGAACGTATTGACAATTTTTAAAGGCTTTATCCCTTAAAACAAATCGCCTTTGCCAATCGGCATGATTTTCCGTCAGCCACATGAAGATGCAGCACTCAGGGATGTTAGAATGAATGCCGTAAGAGATGTGGTACTCTAAAGAACCTTTTTTGATTTTCATAGTATCCTTTTAAATTGGCTGAGGAGGATGGATTCGAACCACCGCAGCGGAGTCCAAAGCTCCGCGTCCTACCATTAGACGACTCCTCAGTGATCTACTCTACGGGAGAAGCGGGACAACCTGGTAGCTCATTAATAGGAATCTTGAGCTGCATACATATCGTACGAAGGATGTCATGCATCTTCTTTCGGCCCGTAGGGTTGGCACTATGTAAGGTCACCTTCTGAATACAAGGACTAGGAGGGTTGTTACATAGGTAGGTCTGTATATACCAGGCAATAGGTTCATACGTTTCAAGACTTGTATGACCCCCGGTCCATAAACCATTCTCGCCCATGATGCTGTTACACTGTATATCATGATCGATAGACACGTGCGTAACATCTTGCGTAGCGAGTAGACGTATGGCCTCTGTGACCGTTCTGGCTGTATGCCAATCGGTCTCACCGGGATATATGTCTTCAGGTACTCTTAGGTCGTCTACGAACAGCTTCATGATGCTTCCCCTTTACTAGGACGTGTGTTCCAGATTTGTCTCTATAGCTTGTTACATCGTACATACTTTTTAGTGCTGCAATACCGCATGATGGAGATGACGTGTTGTGCTGTTGGAAAGCACTTACATTAGACGGAATACACTTGGTACAAATAGCCCATTCACACTCTGAACATCTTGCCCACGTACTTAAGACGCAGCAGAGGTTGTTAGTCATGGCTTATAGATTATAACTTTATAAGGCACCTTAGAAAAAGTTCCATCTATAATAGGCTTAACTATATTCCAATCACCGTTCGCTAAGCCACAACCTATTTTAAAAGGAATACCCACAACAGGTTTCTTATGAGTCGTAGGAATCCACTCTCTAAGATTCTCTAGACCTGATAGCATTGCCACGTAGTCGGTATGTCTATCTGCCCCACCCATACCGTTTTGTGAATACAGATTAACGATCGTAATACCTTTAGACTTAGCAAAGGTAAAGGTACCTAACCTTTTCTTATCCCCGAGGATGGTAAGCTTGTCCGCTTCAAAGGCTTCAGGGAATCTTTTCTTTATCTCGGCAGCAATACCTGATCCAAAGGTATGATAAAGATTAGCCTGATGAATGATGTGAGTTACTTCTTTGGCATCGAAGAGGCTTCCATCTTTATTGGTAACCATTTGTTGTACCCCATCTATGTAACGCGGGACAAGAAGGACATTTAAGTACTCTACCAAATTCAGTTAGAGGTCTAGCGTCTCTACCTGAAACCCAATCGGTCGAGTAGTCAGTCTTTTCTAAGCAAGGGTAGCAGATGACCGTCTCGCTATTAGGACATGAAGCGTATGGTGTTAGGAGACAACAAAGGCTTGTTTTCCATTTTGTCTTCATTAAAAGACTACCTCACACATTATATGGACGCCCGATCTATTAGGATCCACTACGCTCCCCACGCTCTTACGGGCTAGTTTTGCTACATAACAAGTAGGAGATACTTCGTTATGAAAGTCCCACGGAGCTTTATCGGGAGGAAGATCGCTGCAGAAGTAGCATGTCTTCCATTCACATCCATCGCAAACTAACCATGTATTGAGTTCACAACAGAGTTTATTCATAATAAATGGTTGCGGAGACCGGAATCGAACCGGCATAGCCTTTCGGCTTGGAGCTTATGAGACTCCCGTGGCAACACCACCATCCACCTCTCCGCTATAAATCTTGGGCCGAGTGGGACTTGAACCCACAACCCTGTCCTTAAAAGGGACCTGCTCTTCCTTGGAGCTACCGGCCCGATATACTATTTATACACAAATGGCTGGGGAGGAAGGGATCGAACCTCCGACGTCCGGTTTCAGAGACCGGCATTCTACCGCTGAATTACTCCCCAGTGATACTACCCGTTAAGTATACACGCTAGAATCTTATCAGTAACCCTAACTTCCTTACCGATAAAGATTCTAAGAGCTACCTTGTTATGCTTCCTAGAATAGAAGTTGGCAGCTAACTTAACAGGAGTTACGTCTAAGTCTACGTAAAGATCAAGAGATACCGCGTCTCTCTGATACTTGGCGTAGATAGTACTAGACCACGAATCCGGACTCTGTACCCAAGAGATGTGATGCTTCGCAGTCAATTCATCAAGCCTAGTCAGTAAGTCGCGGACATTAGATAACATCCTAGGGTCTTTAAGTTCCGAAAGGCGCTTCTCCCAACGGACAACTCTCTTCATCTTACGTTCTAAGTCTGACTTCTCATTGGAGAAGTTCTCTTCAACGAGCTTAGTTGCGTTTGCAACAGAGAAGATACTTCCACGACCGTAGGTCCGTACGCGCATGTTATCTCCTCGTCCCTCTCAGAAGTCCGTTCAAACGATTGCACGTAGTGGGAGAATGAATCCCAATAAAGCGTAGAAGTCTCTCAGGAAGCCCTTTCAACGTAGTCACCAACTCGGGATCGGGAATCTCCTCGATCATGTTGATGAAGGGGCGGACCTCATACTCCGGCATCTTCTCGGGACGGTAGTCTCCCTTCTTGGCGAAGTCATCAACCTTTCGGCACAAGTCATCACAAACCTTCTTGAACTCGATATTCATTTGTCTGCCTCCAGACATTTAAAATGGCGGTCCCAACGAGAGTCGAACTCGTCCCTCCACCTTGACAGGGTGGCGTACTAACCGATATACTATGGAACCAAATTAGTCTTGCTGAATAAGACAGGGCCCATTGAACCATGCAACCTTCTTATCTTTTCCGAGATTAATAAACTTCCACCCGCCCTCTTCGTAACTAAAATCATCCTCGGCCATAGGCGTCACAGTATATACTGTGTCACCCATATAGCACTTAGCTGTATACGTAGCTGCAGCGGGTTCAGGCTGCGCAGGCTGTTCAGG
>Ga0265322_10000192_pt1 | contig 27586 bp, 36 predicted proteins | sample 41222metaG_FD_193584 | JGI IMG/M metagenome (GOLD analysis project Ga0265322, IMG submission 193584) | Rhizosphere microbial communities from Carex aquatilis grown in University of Washington, Seatle, WA, United States - 4-12-22 metaG | ecosystem: Host-associated > Plants > Roots > Rhizosphere...
TCTATGCACAGTATTGCTCTCGCAAAGAGCCGTCAGTCGAGCCTGCAACGCCTGAAAACGAAGTATTGCAAGAAGAAAAAGAATGGCAAGACGAGTTGCGTTGGGAACACATTGTCGAAGAACGCACACCGACCGAGGAGAGGCCCGATGAGACAATTCTGTAGGTTCTTACACTGGGTTGCGATGCGCATGCTCAGGGTAGAACGATTCCTTCTCAATACTCAACTGATGGCTGCAAATAATGAGATGCGAAAGAAGGGTACCATTCCGCAGTTCTCGGCGCAGTTGCGAATACGTGAAGATTTGCTCTCACAGTTGATCGAGATCAATCGCTTCTTGGATAGGAGATGATGATGCTCACGACGCTGACCGTGATTTACTTTTCAATGGCGACGTTCAAAGTTCACAGCTATAGCGTCGACGTGAAACCTGAAGAGTGCGTATCGACTGCCAAAGAAATCAAGGCGAAAGTAAAAGCAGGGCGCGTCTTCACGTTCTGTGGAAGGCGGCAGATATGATCTGTCCGACATTTTCGTTTATTGAGCAACTGCAAGAAGCGATAAGCGCAATGCAGCATATCGAACATCACAAAGGCCGAGGCGGCAGCAAAGAAAAGAGTTCTGCATTCTTTGGCCCTGTCATGCGAGATAAAGGCCCGATGAGCATGCCTGACTTGATACAACTGACAGGCAAGACGCACGGATGCATCAATAATGCGATGCATGACACACTGATAAAACGTGAGCTTGTCAGAAAAGTCTGGATTGAAGGACATGTACACTGGGAATGGATAGGAGAATGATATGACCAAGATCGGAAACGAGAACAAGGCGACGATTCACACCGGCCTTGAAAGCGCCGCCGCGCTGCCGGAGCAACCGGAGAACGAAGCGGCTTATCCTGGCGGGCATTGCATTCCGGAAAGTTGCCCCCGCTGCGCGGAACTCGAAGCCGCTCTGTGCACCATGACAATTAAGTGGGAACGTGCTATGGAGGAAAGAGACGACCTCACCGCCCAACTCGTCAGCGTAAAAGAAAAGAACTTTGCGTTGCTTAGGGATGTTGCAGACAAGGCAGAACAACTCTCCCGCCAGCAGGAAGTGCTGGAGTCTGTTCGCAGCACGTTAGGCGACATTGTCAACCACTCACATAAATCAGAATGGATAAAAGATTGGGCAATAGAAGCACTCGCCGCCATCAAGGAACTTGAGGAGGGAAAATCGTGAGCGAGAAATGCAACGGATGCAAAGGCGGCTTGTACAACTACCCCAGGGGGCTATGCCCGTACTGCGAAATCTCCACCCTCCGCGCTCGCCTAGAAGCAGCAGAGAAGGACGCGGCGCGGTATCGGTGGCTTCGTGATGAACTGTATTCAGAAGAACTCAGGTGCGTTATGGCGCTGCAACTGAATGCCGTAATGGACGCCACCATTGATGCCGAACTTGCCAAGGAAGGAGCGGGAGTATGAAGGCCAAGGACGCGAACATTCGCCAAGCCCTGATCGATAAGCTAGGGCCGGTAGGGACGAAGAAATCGCCCGGGCCGCTCTGGGGCGTCAAGTCGCACATTTGGAGCGCGCTAGCGGTCGCTGTAACCGCATTGGAGACTAAACTATGAAAACTACGAGGGCCATAAAAATGCTCTGTTCCGCAGTTCCTCTGCTGCTCTTGCAAGGCTGCTTTTTCTTCTTCATTCCCGGAAGCGTGATCGACAGGGCAAGCGATTCGATGACCGGCGCCGAGGGCCAAAACTGCGTCAGCGTGAACGCCAAGATCGGCGATTCCGTCAGACTGCCTAACGGTCAGATGGGGACGATAAAATCACTGTCCGGGGAAACGACGAGATGCAAGAATCCGGCGCTCCCTATTCGAGCGCTTGTCGAGGTAACAGCATGACTAGTGAAATGGCTATCAGGAGAGCAGCGTAATGACCCACCGCTGGTACTGGCGGAAATATCTACCCGAGCGTTTCGGCCAGTTGTGCCGGATCGTCAAAACGGGGCGCATGAATTCTGCGCTGATCGAGTTTGAGGACGGGTATCGAGTGCTGTCGAGTCGCTATGCGGTTAGGCGGGACAGGACGCCACCATTGAGGATTATCCCATGAGCAAACAATGTCCTAGCTGTGGCGGAGACTGCGGCTATACCAAGAAGCATGGTTGTCAGTATTCCCATGCCGCCAAGGTTGATCGTGTCGCCACTGACATGATCGAACTGCCACTGAAACTCATCAAGGCGATCTTGCACAAACACGAAACCTCTGTGATCGAAGTCATGGGTGAGCAGGTTAAACAGTACAACGATCTCGTTGATCGAATACTCGCCGGAACTAATCACGCTCACATTGACGACTGGCTAAAGGAGAATCGGCCATGACTGCCACTGAGTATGAGGCCATACGAGTATCCAGACAGAAAGTGTTTGGCGAACTGTCTGATTTGCAACGATTGAACGGTAGAGCAATTATCGACATTGCTCTTGACGAAATCACCACTCTCCGCGCCCAACTCGCCACCCAGAAGGCGCTAGTGGAGATGTGCGAGAAGGAAGGAATAAAGTAATGGAATGGGTACATCTCACTCAGCAAGACTACAACGATCTTGAGGCTGAGACCGAAGCTCTTCGCGCTCGCCTAGAAGCAGCAGAGAAGGATGCGGCGAGGTATGAAGTTTTAGGGTACGTTGAAGGCTTTCACGGAATCATCTTTGACCATCCACAAACCAGATTCTCACGTCCGGTGTACGTGAAAGCAGAACTTGCCAAGGAAGGAGAGAAGAAATGACCCTCAGTCAAGAACTCTATAAGCAAGTGACAGAAGACCATCCTTACCTTGAGCCTTGCCCGGTCTGCGGTGTTGCTGCTGAACTCTGGCAGTACAGCAAAGACTTCAAGGATGGCCCGATACAGAAAGTTGTCATGTGCACAAACGGAGAACGCTTTGATCCACAGGACTGTGTTCAAGGCGAAGGTTGTTTGCTTTACATGCCACCAGACAGTTTCTATCGCGGCCGAATCATTGAAGCTGTGAAGTATTGGAATGCTTACGCCAAGGCAATCAAAGCGCAACGCCACAAAAGAAATTGGGAGCGATGCAAGCCGATGAGAACACAGGAGCCAAAGCCATGACCAAAGATGAACAAGACAAGCTGACGCTGGAAGTTGCAAGAGAGGTTAAAGGCACGCTTACGTTCGGCGATGCCGATGACGCCATAGAACTCTGCTCCCGCTTCCTCGAACGAGTAGATGCCGAGCGGGGGAAGGAGAACGGGGAGGCGGTCTGTTGGGTGCTGAATGACGACATTGAATATGATGGAACAACGCACAGCCTGACAACAATCAACGTCATGCCAGCGAATCCAGACAACTGGTCCCCCCTCTACCTCTCCCCCACCATCCAGCCCGCCAGAGAAGCCGAGTTGCTGGCGATCATCCAGAAGAAGGATGAGGCTCTGCACGCTATTAGCCTTTGTGAAATTAATTCAATGAGCAGTCGCATGGAGATGGGCCGTTTGTCCAGAGAAGCCCTCGCACTGAAACCGGAGAAAAAAACAATGACCGACACCATCGAGCAACTACAAGCCGAGAACGCCGCAGGACGAAGAATGTTTGACAAAGAAGTTGCGAGAAATGTTGAACTCGCAGCGCAGAATCAGGCGATGCGGAAGGCGATGTTTGCTATTCTTTGCGATCCAGAAGGAACACCATGCTTTAGAGGGTCAGACGGTGACAGAGCGGTAATTGCAGAAGTCATCGCCCTCCCCGACCCCGCCACCGACATCCGCCAACTCGCAGCCGACGAACTGATCGAGGACAAGATTGCGGCGAGTCATGCCGCCGTCAAGGGCGACTTTCTTGGTTAGGCCAAGCTTTACGACACGTTATTGAATCAACATAGTGTCCTTGAGCATGGTCTGCCATGTCTGCAAGTTGGTCTGTACACTGTCCAAATATGATTGTGAGGGTGGAGACTCTAGCGCGACAGGCGGTAAGGGTAATACTGGACAAGCCGTTGCTGATATTGGTGAGTTGGTCGCGCAGCTTGCCAACAGTAGCGTTATTGGCAGCAGCCATAGCGTCTTTGTCTTTCCGTAGTTTGTCTGCTTCATCTTGCGCTCCTTTGAGTTGGGCCTTCCAATCACTTTCTTTCGCTCTCGCCTGTTCTTCTGCGGCAACCAGTTTCACGTTGTACTCGGCAACATCCTTTGCCCTTTGAGCATCACTGATACTTTTATCGTACAAGTGAATTGCCCAAGCCACAGCAGCAGCAAGAGCAGCGACGGCAATCAGTTTCATCCACCACGGTATCAGACTCATTTCACAATGTCCTTATAGGTATCAAAAGCCCACTTTGCATAAAACGAGGCAGGAACTTGAACCGCTGCAATTATCGCCGCAGTTCCCGTACCGTCGTACAACTTGCTTGCTGCAAACCCGAAACTCCATTGAGTCACATACCACAAGAAATAGATTGCAGAGATCAGAACAGCAGTTGACTTAATGTGGTTGCGCTGCATCCAATCTGAAAATCTATGCCGACGACGCTCTGTCATCCTGCCTCCATCATATCGGCAAGCCTGACCGAACGATCTCCTACCTGTGCAGCCCACTTGCTTGCCAGCATCGCTTCGGCCGCACCTTCATAATCTCCTGACGTGATGCTTTCGAGCATGTGATGAAAGCCGAGCAAACCGTTGATACCCATATTAAAGCACATGCTTGCAAGAACGCGCTGTCTGGGGTAAGTGAGTGTTCGCCACCAGCCGAGATACCGATCCAACGCAGAGAACACATGCGTAACGTCATCGACTAGAATACTATACACCTGTGAATCATTCAGCGGATACTCCAGCCCACTCGGTAGTGGCTTCGCATTCAGGTTATGTCCAACTGCCACAGTCGGAATTCCTTCCGTATCCATGTAGGGCGTATACCGCACTCCCTCATCTCTGCGCAGTTCCTCAATCAACAGTGGATCATTAGGTGACATTTAAATCTCCTTTATTTTCGCATCGCCGTGATCTGGGTATCGACCTTGTTCTTCAACTGCTCCATCTCGTTGTGCAGGATCAGGATTCCGTTCGCCTGCGCGACCTTCAGTTCCTTGATCTGCTCTCCCTGATAGGACAAGACCACGTTCTGCACATTGATGTCACCACGCAGCGCGAAATACAAAGCAGAGACCATGAGCGCAGTACTGACGATGGAAACAACCTCTGAAGTCCTGAAGCCAATGCTGTTCAGCCACGACGGTTTGTTTGTGTCTTCCTTTTCCATCTTCAAGTCCATTTCTGGGAAGTGATCATCGACAAGAGCGTGATAGTCTTCTTTCCGCAGAGGTACTTCTGTGTCTTCCCCGGCGACGTTGGGACCGTTGGTGGTCAGATACCGCCGACCATCCTTGGTGATAAATGCTCTCATAACCATGTCGATCTCCTCAGTGACTTCCGAAATTCCAGCCTCGCCCATTAAAATAATTCGGGCTGTTTGTTCCCTTTGCTGCGCTATCGTCCGACTGGACCCTGAACGTCGGTGCGAATCTTCCATTGGATGCCTTGAACCCAAAACCACCTTGCCACAGGGCAGCCTTGTCTGTCCTGCCTGACCACCTGATCCCGATACGAATATCGAATGGCAGAGAGAGTCTGAGGAAGAGAATGCCGTTGTAATAGAGACTATCTATCCCAACGAGGCGAGGAAGAAAGACCCACTCGCCGTTCTCTTTGAAGCCCCAGACGAAGGCGAATGAGCGAATCCATATCTTTGGCACGGTGAGCAGATTGCCAAGTTTCCACTGCAACCATGACTCGTTGGTGTGTCGATCTTCATAAGAGAACGTCAGAGGCACGAACAGGGAAACGACTCGCGCAACCAATGGAAGAATCAGAAAGTACAAAAGCAGGACGAGTGCGTAAATCATAACCCAAGCGCTTTCTTGAGTTCTGCCAACGCCGTCGGCGAGGCAGAAATCTGATCGACTAACGTCTGTGCAGGATCGACTTGCACCTGCATTGTCTTTGAAGATAATGCTTGCTGAGTCTGCTCATCACGTATCGACTGTGCTTCCTCATCCGTGATCGGAACAGCGTCTTTCGGCCAGATTGGAAGCGACAGCGCAGTACCGTCCATGTCGTCATGCAGAGAACCGTCAGGTGCTTTATGAAGTGCCATGATTTTTCCTTATCGAAGTTCGGTCCAACTGTTAAGAGTTCCGTTAATCGCAACGTAGGACATTCCAGGAGGAACAGGCCAGAAGATATCGGAGGATGTGCTGCCACTAAGTCCAGTCGTACCTGAGACAGCAACGCCCCCTACAGTTAGAGAAACAGCGCCCGAAAGTGTAATCACACTGACATGAACGAATATCGGCTTACCCGTAGTATTGTAATAAGTAGTGCCCAAAATCCTCGTAATGCCGGAACCGTTATTGACGGCGACTTGCCCGTAGCCTATGCCCTGAGTCAAAGGCCCAGTTTGATAAGCGTTTGTCGTGACAGAAGCCACAGAAGCAAGTGACGTTGTACCTGTGCCAATATAAGTTCTCGTCTTCTGCACGAACGTCGGATTCGTTCCTGCAACCGTACTCTTGGCGCTGACTGCGTACATCTTTGCATCACCGAGCGAGAACCAATCGCTTGCCCTGTTGCCTGCGGTAATGTCGGCAAGCGTAGTCGAAGGCGTGAAGGTCGTGCCGTTCGGGTGAAGACAGTAGGGAAGGAACTCGAAGTCTTGAATGTTCCCAGTGTACGCGCCTGCTGCCGTAACGATGTTTCCGAGTTCCAAAATTGTCGTTGGGCAAATCTTGGCCGCGCTGGTGACGGTAAGCTCCTGCACTCCGTTAAGATAAAGAAAATACTTCCCTGACACTGGATCATAGCAAGCCTCTGCGTCGTAAGACGTTCCGTTTACAAGCACTGATGCGCCGCTCGTGCTTACAATATCTGCCGACGAACCATTAGACGAAAGCGCCCATCCGAGTTTTGTTGCAGAAATAGACAGGACAACACCGAATGCCGTCCCGGCGCTTGTAGCGGCATTGACAAAATATGTCGTTCCAGCTACCACCGCAGGCTTGAATTTGCACCGTATTGTCCAGCCATTCTGGCCGACGCCGTTGAATGGCGCGGTGATCTTGCTGGTTGTTCCGTTGAACACGCCCATAAAGGTTCCGGCAATCGCGGGTGTCGTATTGCTGTAGGTGATCGCGGTCGCTGTCCAAGTATTCCCGTAATCATCTGTGCCGACGTTGTTCAGCGACAGGCAGGACTGCGCGACCTGATTGTAGGTGTAACCGTATTGCGGAGGCGCAAGAGTCGAATTCCACGCGCCCGCAAAAGCTGTCACACTCGTCAGTGCAGTCTGGGGCGTGAAACTCGTTCCGGCAGGATGCTTGCAGTAAGGAAGGAATTCGAAACCTTGCGCAAACCCCTGCAAACTGTTTGCCGTATAACCGACATAAATCGCTGTGATCGGACACACTTTCAATGCGCTCGTCGTCGTCAATGTTGCATCTGCTGTGCCATTCAGATAGACGTAATATTTTCCTGCAATCGGGTCATATGTGACTTCGAGATCAAACCAAGTGCTATTGGATAGCGTTACACTACCCGACACAGAGTTAATAACATCTGTCGTCGTTCCGTTTGAACTGACAGCGGCAACCAATTTGCTTGTGTTGATCGACAGCACTACACCGAAACCCGCAGCGTTGATTGCCGAGAACAGACTTTGCGTCGTTGCGACGTTGGTCGAATAGAACGCACCACGCAACGTCCAGCCACCATTGCCCAAAGTCGTTACGGCATAAGTCAGATTGTTTGTTGCGCCAAAAACCCCGTAGTAAGTTCCTGCAAACTTCGGCGTGGCATTGGCAAACGTGACACCTGTATTCGTCCAAGTGTTTCCGAGAGGGTCGGTGAATCCGTTATTAAGACTGAGATTTGCCTGCGGCGGATGTCCACAACCACTCGCTAGACCAACAACAATGTCACGATAGATGTAAGACAATTCGTAAGGCGGTAATCCGACAATGCCTGTGATGTCAGCCGACGTGACTTCAAGCAAGTCGACTGCGCCGTTTGCGTTATACCCCACCGCCGAAGTGACCATCAAAGGCGTAGCTGTAGCCGCTAAATTTGGATTAAGTCCAGAACCTGTCGTCAATGCTGAAGCCACGCCTGCCGTTTGAACACCATTCAACACTGTCTGACGAACAGGAATGTCTTGCGGCAACAATTGCGGAACAATGCTTTGCACAACCCAATCGGTGCCGTCGTTAATAATGTCAGAAGTCCAACCCGCAATAACTTGGGTGCTGGTAATAAATTGCTTTGTACCAGTCGAGTCGTAATACTTGAGATTGAGTGCAGCAAGGCCTGACACGGCAAGTGTCGGACTCGCTCCAGGCGCTGCATTGAACGTCACGTTATATCGTACCTTGGCTGCGTTCGCCGAAAGCACTGGCGACGGCGTAAGCGTGTAGGCTGTGCTTGTTCCGCCCGTTGTAAAGGCTTCATAAATCTGCGAGGCAATCTGCGTGTTCTGCACATACTGATTCGGCACCGACGGATTCAGTGCATTGAGCAGTCCGACATTGACTGCAGAGATGCCTGCATCAAAGACTGCGCCCAAGTCATTGACAGTAACCACTGTCGTGATGCCGCCACCAAATACTGCAGAGACCACATAGCCGTAGACTGTGCCGCCAGAATTCGTCGTTTGAACCCGACGATTGACTTGGAAGATACCGGTCAGATTGCCGATGACTGAGAACGACGTGCCACTGATATAGCTCGGCACTGCAGAGACTGTGATCCACTCAGAAGCAGTGTTCGTCGCATCATTCACGCCCGAAATGTTGTCGAGCGTGTATCCAATCGGCGTGAGCGTTGAACTAGTGATCGTGAACTTGTACTTTATACCTCCGCCTAGCCAGATTTCATTAGCGAAACGTCCTGCAGAGTCGAGAACAATCGGATTGGCGTTCTGCACTGCCTGCGTAGAATCAGTCCAAGTTGCTGTCGGCGTCGTGCTGCCTGCAAAATAAGTGTTGACTAGGCCACCTGCAAGAATGATGCCCTGATTGTCGAACAACTGCGAACCCGCACCAAAGACGGGACTCAGATATGCGCTCATTTCTTCTCCTCATAATTGCAGTGTAATGCGTAGCCCATCTTGTGTAATTCGGGCAGTTGCTTTTCGAGTCCTTCGCCTATATCGTCGCGCAGAATGTCATTGCTCAAGTTCAACTGTTCTGACGTCTTGTACGCTCTGCCAGACGCTTGCTTGACGTCTTTGCCGAAGCCTGTCACCACGACAGCATAGTCACCAGTGGTATTCCACGTCGGGCGCTTCGTGAGTTTTTCGCCGTCCATGTCCCATCTCGGATCGATCTTAACGGCTTGTGGGTGAAGATGTCGTTTGTTTCCTCGCGTGACGCCGTAGATTGGAACGTCCGATACTTCGCGTTTCGTGTCATGACCGTGCGGAAAATCAGCATGAGCTAACACTAGGCAGCAGCCTATGTCCTCCTTGAATGAAGTCGTATCTTTACCGTTGAGCGCATCCTTCATCCACGCAATCGGGTCGTCTGCTGTCGAACCGAGCATCATGTTTTCAATTGGCCACCCGAATCGGCAAGTCCATTCGGTAGGCCACGGCTTGCCGGTTTCATCAATCATGAATCCAAGCGCTGTGTCGCCTGTGTGATTGAGCTTGACGAGTTCTTTTTCGAGTTTCGCAAGTGTCTCTTCGCCGAGTTTCGATTCTTTCGTGAAGTAGGCAATTGTTCCCATTTCACCTGTGTTCGGGCCATGATTGCCGCTCATCAGCTTCTTGTGTTCAAACGATTCGTTCCATTGTCCGACAAAACCTTTACTGCCCATGAAGCGCGAAACACCCATCTCAATACCTTTGATGAATGCCTGCAGCATCACGTCGCCTTTTGGTTCGTTCTTCTGCGCAATGATTCTGTCCATCCATTCGAGCAAGTCGTGCGGGCCTTTCGAGACATAAGTCAACGACTTGTCTTCGTTGTCGCCAAGCGTCTTGAACACAAAGCGTTCTTTCGTCTTCACAACATGTTTGTAAGCATCTTGCATCGACTTGAACGTTTGATAAGGCGCAGTTTCAATGCCGACTTTCTCCATCAACTCCATGCCTGCCTTGCGCGAGATTTCAAGATTGGCAGAAGCAACTGATGGGCCAAATATCGGAAAACCTTTCTTGCGGAAGAACTCTAAACGCTCGACATACTTGTCATTCGACGTGCTAATAATCAAGTCGGCCCACTGCACTGACGGCACCCAGTTCTCGATCTTCTCGATACCTTTAAAACCGTTGCCTGTCTGTTTGCTGATCGACGGTTTGTTATCGAGGAACCAACGCACTTGGTGCCCTGCTTCTGCTGCTCGCCAGGCAATCGAAAGCGCCACGCCGTCGGTATCGATTATGAGCAGTTTCATTCTTGTTGCTCCTCAGCCTGAACTTCTCCTACTGCTGCAGCGGGCGTTGCTTTTCGTGCGTTGCTCCACAGTCCATATTGCCGATTCTTTTTTCGTTCAAGCTTGCTGATTTCTTGCACTTCTTTAGCCGGCGCAGCACTTGGATTGAGTGATTCTTCCACCCGGCCCTTTAACGCTTTCTGTTCAGCAGATTTGCCAATCAGACTCCCTGCAAAATTCGCAGCCCTACCCGCCATTCCAAATAAGTGAGTCGCTGCAACTTTCGCTACTTCTTTTGCCGCTGCGTCTTTGAGATTGATTGCCGTATCGCTGCCTGACACACGCCCTGACGAAGTTTTCAATTCCCTTGACGTCTGCAGAATGTCATACAGTCGATCAACAGCGTCTTCGCCCAACAAATGATTAAGCTTCTCGCGCCCAATTGCTTTCACACCATTGCGAAACTCGGCAGGTGAGAAAACAGGATTGCCTTTTTCGTCAAGTCCGATGCCTTTTGTCGAGCGTTCGACAAGATAGTCGATTGCTTGGCCTTGCATGTTGCGAACAGCTTGCCATGCACCAGGCTCTTTTTTAGGACTGACGGACAAGAGGCTTGTCGTGACATCGCGCAACTCATCGAGCGAACCATTTACAACAAGCTTGTGGAAGATGTCTTCACTTGCTGTCCGATAATCTGTTCTCGTTTTCTTTGCAATGATGTCTGCAATTGCAGCACGATCTTCAAACTCCATGCCGTGTTCTAGCCGCGCTGCTCTTGCTTGCCGATAAAGATCACCGCCGACGCCTTGCGTGATGTCGTTGATACGGCTTTTTGCCACGCCCATGAAATGCGCTGCAGCAGGGTTTGAATTACGCAGTTGATTCGCTGACTGATACAGCGCTTCCATATCGTCAATGGTGAGCTTTCCGCCGCTTTCTTTTTTCAACGCTTGATACTTGCTTTCAAGCGCAGAGATTGCGGGAACCGCAACACCTTGTGATCGATTCTCGTCAAAGAAGTCTTCAAGCGCTTTCGTGCGCACTCGTGCTTTTGTTTCGCCCGAATCTCTCGCTTGTTTGTACAGCATGTCGACATTCGACATGCTTGCCTTTGCTTTCTTTTCTAACGCATCAGCAACCGAAATGCCCGTATCGCGCTCATTTTCAGAAGTCTTTTGTCCTGCACGTTTCTTGTCAGTCTCTTCTAACGCAGTAACCAACGCTGCGTTGTTTTCGAGATTTCGTTGACGCAACGCTTCACCACCTTCTTTGCCGAGCGCTGTCTGTTCTTCAAATCGTACCTGCTCAGGCGAACGAGTGACCGAACCTAAAGTCGGACTGACTCCCAAATCCCGTTGTCGTTGCATGCGTTCGGATTGTTCTGCAGTCAGAGTGCGCAAAGGCGAATAGTCTTTTCCCGCAACAGGCACTGCCGCTTTGTTTGCTTTGAAAGGCGCACCTGCAAGCGTCATTGCAACTTCAGGTGCAGCTTCTCCAATAGATTCGCCGATAGCGCCGCCTTTTTCTGCCCCTGTGGTAGCACCCTCTTTACCGCCTAGCGCATAGCCTACGCCTGCGCCAACCCCTTTGCCAACGTCTTTGGCTATCACACCTGTCGCTTCTTTTGCAACATCAACACCTGCACCCATTAACTCGCCGATAAGCTGTCCTTGCGCAGAACGCGGTTGATACGTTCCTGCTTTTTGGACGTCACGAATCGTCTCGGTGCCTTTTTCGGCAGCATCTTGCAATGTGTCACCACGCGCAAGACGATAACCTGTTCGCGCAGCGCCCGCTAATCCACCGACTGCGCTTGACGCTGCCCCTGTTACGCCTGACAGAACTGTTTCACCAATGCCTTTTGCTGCTGCATCGACAACACCGCTCTTGACTGCATCCTTTGCTGATTCACCGTACAGTCGGGCAAAGCGTCCTGCTTTGCCTTCGGACGCTTTCGTTGGCGAACTGTATTCGCTCATGTCATACTTTGAATCGTCGGCAGGTTCAGAGACTGAATCAAGCCAACTGTTATCAGGCGTCTTTTTCTCCTTTGCAGGAGCGCCTTCTGACACTGTAGAAACGTCGTCAAGCCAACCCATGGCATTACCCCGGCAGTTTCTTCAAGATGCGTTCTTCAAATGACCCGTCGGCTCGCTGCACTCTGAACTTGTTTTTACCGGCAGAGAGACTTAACTTGCCTGCAGCGACAAGTGCTTTGATGTCTTCTGACGTCTTGACCAGCGGTGCTTCGCTTTCTGGTGCAAGCTTATTCTCTACAGGGGCTGCAGCAGGGGCAGGCGTCGATTCTGGCGTTGCAGTCGCAGGAGCATTCGGTGCAAGTTGTTGCGCAACAGTCGGTGCACCAAGTCGCTTCAGTTCTCCTGTTATCGCTTCCACATTGCGCTGATGTTGGCCCTTGTGAAAATCGTCAGTCGATTCAGTCAACGCTTTCTGTTCGGCGGCAAGTTCATCTTGCAGAAGTCGCGTCCGATCTTCCGGCTTTTCTTTCTGATTCGGGAAGCCTTGACTTGCCCCTGTGGTCGATTTCGGCAAAGCGCCTGGTTTTTCACCTGCTTTCGGGGGCGTTGTCAACTTTGTAGTTGAATTTGTTTCTTCTGACATTGACTTCGACAATTTTCTTGCCTGAGGCGACAGGAATCTATCAAAATCTTCATCCGATTTCGCAGCGTTGGCGGTGTATTGCAAGCGCAATCCGTTCAACTGACCAACCATCAATTCTTTGTATCTATCGATCACGTCTCCTAACGCTTTAGGACTCATTGCTGCGTTAACAGATTCTGCAGCTTCTCTACGCTCTTCAACACCCCCTCCTGCACCAACAATGGCCTTGACAATCTCTTGACCAACAATTCGTTTTACCGCATCGAAACTCTGGACTTCAGGCTCCCCGATTTCTTTTCGTATCGAATTGGTGATTTTGTTCCATGTCATCAAATCATTGTTCTTGAGCGCATCACCTGCAGATTGCAAAGTATCAAGGTGAGCAAGGCCAACGTTAAAGGACTTGACCTGATCACCTTGCTTACCGGTAGCGAATGATAATTCGGTTTTCTTTCTTCTGTCAGCATCGATTGTGCTGAAGTTTGGATTGTACTGGTTGACATATTGCACGACAGCTTGCCGATCAGCACCCCGTACACCCATCGAAGCGAATGTCTCTCGGCCTTCTGATATTGCTTTTATTGTCGCTGCAATGCTCGGATCAAGCTTTGCCAAAAACTCGTCACCATGCAGACCCTGAAGTTCCTTAGGAACAGCAGCTTGAAAACCGCCGCCACCCGCCACACCTTTTACCGCAGTGATCTTAGCTAATTCTTTATCCCGTATTTCTATCGTGATCAACCCGTCTTCATATGCTTGGTTTATAGCTTTGATCTTCGCAAGGTCAGAACTTTCTGCTTTTTGCTCGGCACCTGCTGTGTAATACTTCTCTTGCGCCGCCTTCGTTCTGAGTTCTTGAGCTTCTTTTGCAAGACCACGACTGTATTCGGTTCCTTGAAACGTCGCCTCCATTTGTTTCGGATCCATCGCTTTATACTTTTCGAGCAAAGGTCCGATATTCGGATTGTCTTTACCCATTTCAGAAATCATCTTGAACTGAGCTTCTTTTGCAGCATTAAAATGTTCAAGTGCGGCAGGTTCACCAATCTTTGCAGCCTCTTGTTTGAACACGTCTAGCGGTGCTCGCAGCACCTGAGAAATTGTGTCTTGCGTCTTTATTAACCTGTTAAAAGGTTCATCTGCCAATCTAGACATTTGATCCACAACTTTTGCTTTGCGGTCTTCTGCCCCTTCCACATGTTTAGTTAGCTTTTCTAAGCCTTCAGGAGAGAGTTTGCCTTGCAATGCCTGAGTTGCTTTATTCAGTCCGTCGGGCGTCACCAGATCACCGCCCTGCTTTAAATAGTCTTGCATAATAGAACGATCATCCATCTGCGCCTGTTGCAATGTGTCAGTACGCCCTGCTTCAGCAAGTGCATAACGATTCTTTTCGTTCTGAACAAAGTCGACGGGAGGCTTCGTATCGACATTCAATGCAATCATGGGCTGTTGTTCGACAGACATGGCTGTTCCTTAATTGAAGATTGAAGCAAGCGAATTCATGATTGCAGGACTCGATGCAACGGTATTTATTGCACCACCAATGCCTGCAACCGTCGCATTGCCTGCAGCGACTTGACCTGCTGCCGTCGCATTTCCCGCCCCCACAGTGAGCGGTATTTGTTGAGTGTTATAGTTCTGTCCTGCCGTCTGAGTCTGATTCGTTGCCGTCTGACCATACCCTGCAAGTGATTCAATAGGTTGCAAAGCAGAAGCATTGCTTGCTTGATACTGATTGAATGCCTGATTCTCATATTGAGCAGCAAGATTACCGGCAAGCGTACCTGCGCCTTGAATCGTATTGCTCGAAAGATTTTGACCGCCCGCCGCAGCTTGATTCTTCATCGCGGCAAGAGATTCGTCTTTTGCAAACTGATACGTTGGATTGACAGCGGAGTTCTGCATATCAGCAAGGCTGAATGCGCGATTGAACTGACCACCAGGTTCAGTGCCTGTTTCAAGTTGCGACAAAGCATTCTCACCTGCCGCAACCCAAGGCGCTTGCAAAGCTTGCTGCTTGTCGTAAATAGCAAGATTCTCATTGCCTGCTTTAGCATCTGCCGCTGCCATTGTTGCTGATGCTTTACGAGCAGTGTTGGCTTGCATCATTCCTGTCGCAAGCTTCGAACCTGCTTGTACCGTTGGTGATACCCACGAAGGAAGACCAGAAGCGGAGGCTGCGGCTGCTGCGTTTAAGTCTCCGGCAGCTTGACCAGACGCTGCATAGCCGGTTCCTGTACCTGCTGCATTTCCTGCACCATAAGCTTGCGCATCGAGCGCGGCAGTATCGGCAATCGTGCCACCAGCAGCGTCCACCGCCGGTGCTCCAAGTTCGTATGCTGCAGCAGTAGCTGCATCAGCACCCGCTCCAAGGGCTGCGCCCCCTGCCGCATCAGCAGCAACAGCACCCCCAACGACATCGCCTGCCACTGTACCTATCACCGCATCGGCACCAAGCCCCATTGCAGCGTCTGAGGCTAAGGCTAAGCCCATCACATCGGGTCCTGACATATCATTCTCCTGTAACTGTAATGTCGTTCATGTAACGATGCGACATCAACTTTTCAACTTCATCTGTGAACTGAGGCTCAACTTCCTCAACCGTTTTTGCATCAGTTGCAAACTGCATAGTGATCCAAGTATCTTCGTGCGCGTAATAACCCAGTTTCCTCTTCGCACTTACAGGAATGATGTGTGACCCTGTATAGCGAGTTTCATGTGTTCCCACAGAAACCGTAACGTCTCCGTTAATCGTCACAAGGGTTCCGCACTTCACCAGGACACTTGTCATGATTGTGTTCTTAAAAATGCAGATCGTCCTTGTGTAAATCCCCGCATGAAAAAGATGAAACGTCTTCAGAGGAAGCTGCGGAAGTTCGCCTATCTTCGTGCTGTATTCTCTAACTTTAGAGATCGCGGTGTCGCTCATTGCAGGAAGCGCTTCTTTCGTAACAGTCAATTCCGAAGTCTTGACTGGCGTAAAGAACACCTTGTTCTTTGGTTCGAATGCAGGGTCGTGAGAAAGCACCTTTTCTAAAGCGCTTCCTATAGGCGCACTCACAAACAAGCCCTCTGCGCCTTTCTGCGCAGCAAATTCTTTTCCCAAGGCCAAAAGTTTTTTCCCTGTACCTTGACGCCTGAATTCTCTGAGAACAAAAAACGATTCCGTCGAAGACACGCATTGACTATAATGCGGCAAATTGCCCGCAATAACTGCGATCAATCCAACCAGTTTTCCATCTGAGAACGCTCCTGCCACTTTGAGCACTCCCATCTTTTCAAGTTTTTTGTATTGCTCATAATCCGCTTTCGGAGGAGGCATGCCCTGCATGGCCGATTCTTCTGCATACCTTGCCAGCAACGCTGAACAGTTTGCGTTTTCAAATATTTCATTGGCAGAAGCTGCACGAATTTCCATTAATTCCCCGTCAAACAACGACACGCAACCCAAGTTCCTGGCGTTCCAGAGGCAACACAACTCCACCCGATGATTACATACTTGCTACCTCCACTGCCCGCTTCACTCGGCGCACTATTGCGCACAAAGTTCCCTTGTGCCCAAGTTCCGCTCGTCGGTACTGTCGTGTCAAATGCTTCGTAACTTCCAAAGAACTGCGCGAGCAGGCTAAACCAGCGTTGCCACGCTTGCGACAACCCTTTGTCGTCATCGACTGCAGTCTGCAGCGGCGCACCGCTAAGATTGCTGCTGGCCACTTGTCTTCCCTTCTTGCCCTCGCGGTGTGATCGAACCGCGCAACACTGTGAACTTGACGGGATCAGTCATCGTGAATTGAAAAACGAAGTCGCGTGACATGCCCAATCGACGCCAAATCACTCTTGGCGTTGCGTAGTGCCCTACTTTTCCTATTTTCACCCAACGCTCAGTGCCAAACGTGCGACCACCATCTTTCGACACTTGCAGCATGATCTGCGGATCAGAACCTCGCCCCGTTTGCAAACCCACGCCTGTTTCCATATCAAGAAACAGTTCGTCAATCCCGATCTCGTTGCCTTCAAAGTGGACATGTCGTGACACAACTTGGCGCTTAATCGGCGTTCCGTTGTCTGTTAGCGCATTTGCATCGAGAACGTATAACCCACCCGATGTTGAGTCAGCGATGACATTCTTTGAATTAAACGCGATGCCTATGTTTGCAATGTGACGCGCCTGCAATTCTAATCCTGTCTGAACTTCTTGCCAGATGTTCGTCAGCGAGTCATACAAGAAAGACCGATTCGCTGTCGGGAAATTAAGTTGATACATCGGATGCCCGGCGACAATGTAAGTCAGAGAAGTGGCATCTTTCCAGACAGCAAACGAAGTGATGATGTCTTCAATGTCAGACGTTGATACACGAGTCGGGGTATAGCCTTGCAACATCATCACCTGCAATGTGCCTTGCGGATTCTGACCCAAAAAGATCATCGTGTTATTCAAAGGCTGACGACTGTTGACTGCTGCCAATCCCCACGTTTGCGTTGCGCCGTTGACGCGAGCAAACGGATTCGGAGCAGAACCGACATCCTGCCAATATTCGATGCTACCTGCGCCCCACAGAACAATGACGCCGTTCAAGACGTCGATTGCAACAAGCTGATAGGAACTGTTTTCTTTTGTCATGTAAGTCGGCAAAGAACTGACATTCGTCCAGTTCGTCAAATCATATTGTTCGCAAACATATGCTTGTCGAGTATTGACCTTATTCGCAATACAACGCCCGTCAAGAAATGCAAGACTCGTCGCACCTGCAGGAAAGTTCGCATCGACTACGGCACCAAACGACCCTGCCGCATTCAATGCTGTTTGCTTATAAACGCCTGTCACCAACGTGTAGACATAAAGTGTATTGCCATCGACAATGCCTAGCTGCACTCCGTTATCAGTTACATCAACAAATGGCGAAGAACTAACCGCTATTGTGCCAAGCGACGTGACTGTTCCACCAGAAGTTACTGAATAAAGAATCAAGCCACTGACAACATAAAGCAAATTCCCAACAACTTGCCAACCGCGTATTGGTCCTGTCGGTAACACATAGGCCAATACTGAGCCTGGCGTACCTCGCAATATCGCCGTGTTCTTGTCCTGATCTTTGCGCACGTCATAGAAGCAATTCAACCTACGCTGTCGAGAGACAGTAGGAGAATACGCATTTATCCCTTCACCGAAGAGGGGAACAGGTTTCACTCTTCGCCTCCCGTTTGGAAGTACATCGAACTGCGCTCAGGGTCTTTGTGCCCTGCAATGCTCAACGCCATTGCATGCGCCGATTCAAGATTTGCTGTCCACGGTGCGTTGAACATCGGTGCAATGATCTTTGCAAGACCAAATGACAACGCCAAGAACCACTCTTGCGGATAATCAAAGTTGTCAGCAGGATTCACTATGTCCTGCACCGCTTCAAGATAGGTCAGCGACAAATACTTAGTCGTATCATTCGCCGCGCCGCAGTCTGTGAACAAGTTGCTGTTACCCAACTGAAACTCATAATAGATTGCCGTCGGATCAGAGATATTCGTCGGATCGGCTTTGTTCGGCAAGAAGTCGTATTCTTGCACCGTCATAATCTTCAACGGCGTGTCACTATTATTCGAGTCACGCAGCGTTGCCGTTTCAACCGTCAGAGGTTGCGTTCCTTGCGCCTGATAGACATAGACTGTCGCGCCTACATTAGCAACTTCATCCAACGTACCTGACAATGTGACGACGTTACCGACTACGTTCGTTGCCTTGAACCAGTTGAGATCGTTAGTTCCAAGAATGATGCCGACGGTGCTTCCGAGTACCAATCCTGCCGCTGCTGCACCTGAGACTGTCACTGAACCCGCACCTATAATTGCCTTTACAGCAACAGTTGTTTGTGTGAATGAGTTCGTCCAACCTGTCCCGTTAGGTGTGGCATAACTCGTCTGACCGATAGAGTATTGACCCGTCGCGCTGCTCAAGAACAGGTAACCCCGCCTGCGCTTCCACACTTTCAAGCCGGGCGCAAAGTCTGTCTTGCCCATCCATTGTTTTACCAAACAATTCAACTTGAAGTTGCAATCGCTGACTTCTTGCGCCGTCGGGATTTCAGTGTCGTCAAGCTTGCCGATATTGAGCATTGCATCGCGGATGATCTGATCGCGATTGACTGTGAAGACGTAGGTGCCTGAAGTTGTCATGCTTGTTTCCTTCGTTGAGCAGTGATCTCTTGTAGCAAGCCGTCAACTACTTCCCACACATCTGCAATCTTCAAATCAGCCATGCACTGTGCAACGCCAGAAGCCTCATCACGTTTGCAGTGATCAAAGCCGTAATGCATACAATGACAGGCAGGAACAACGTTATCGCCTCGTCCTGGACAGTGCGTATTCTTCGACCAGAGCGGATAGACACTCTTCCAGTCTCGCGTCAGATTCTCATGTGTTGAGTGTGAGAGAAAGACGACCTTAGGCATATCCATGCAGCAAGCGGCATTCATAACGCCAGTTTCGGGCCCAATCAACAAGTCAACTTGTTCAAGCATCGAAAACGTCGCCCTGATACCGAACTTCCCGCACGTTCTGAAAACTCGCGGTTCATTCTCCCAACCGCCTTCAAGAATCTCACACTCAGGACCGCCGACAAGCATGATGGCCGCATCAGGATAATTGACCAAGATGCTTGCCATGATGTTGTCGAGTCCTGCCCACGTCTTGTGCACTGACGAACCTGCAAGCGACCACATGACCAACGTCTTGTACTTGATCGAATCGCGCTGCTTTTTCGCCCACGATTTTTCTTCAGGCAAAGCATAAAACTTGATTTTCGGTTCATGCGGTACGTCTGCAATCTGATGCATGATCTCAACATAATTGCGATTCATCAGTGTGTGACGCGCAAGCGGCGTCCAGCCGTGTGCCGCCCTGCCTGGCAATGCGAGCAACGAGCCTTCGACTGACTCTGACAGATTGACCCACTTGTCGAAGTGTCTCTTCTGCCAATCCCAGAAGTTACCGAGATCGCTATTCGGCACTTGATCTTTGTCGAACAGCACCATCTTGTCGATGTTCGGGTCGTGCGCAATGACATCAGAACCTGGCGGCGAAGCAAACACCGTGACGTGATAGCCTTGCTTCTTCAGCCCTGCAATCACTGTCGATGTTTGAATCATGTCGCCGAATGCGCCATAGCGAACGACGCAGCACGATTTTGCAGGCTTAGGCTTTTGATACGAGTTTGCCCGTTTTTTGCCTTCAAGCTTGCGAAAGATCATCAAGAAACTGTATTCGTCGTCTTCGTTGCGCTGCTCGTTGCGCTCCAAATCCCAACCACCGACGCGCATCATCCATTCGATGATCATCGTTTCGTTCAAATTGTGCTTGTGATCAGCATTCGCACCCGGCTCACCAATCTTCGGATACAAGTCTTCGTGCGGCAGATAAAGCACAAGCACACCGCCGAGCTTCAGCACTCGCCACCACTCTTTCAGCGCCTTGAACGGGTCGACAAGATGCTCAAGCAAGTGACTGCTGTAGACGAAGTCGAATGCCGAGTTGCCAAAAATCGACAAGTCTTCTGCAGTATTGACGCGAACATCAGGATTGAACGGGATGCCGAACAGTACGTTGTCTGTGCCATTGTCGACGCTGATGACTTGTGGCAGCACTTTGAACGAACCTGCGCCGATGTCGAGACCTCTGCCGCGCAAATAGGGGGCAACCTCCCAAACCACTTTTTTGGACTCGGGTTTGTAAGGCTGTTCGATTTTCCAGACCATTATTTTTCTCTCACGGCAAGTAATACAGCGGATAATTTGGGAGCTTGATGCTCTCCGTCGCTTTCTTCATCTTTTCATACGCTCTTGCAGACTGCATGAATTCAGGCTTGTAGGTTTCGCAAATCACCATGACTTCGTAAATCCAGTCGTGAAGAATCTTGCCGCGCTCTCCGTCGACCATTTTTGCCATGTGCAAGAAGCACTCCCAGTCGCTCGGCTTGAGCATTTCAGGTGCAAGAACTGCACGTCCGTTAAAGTCGCGCATCATGCGCGTGAACATGTTCTCTTCAAGATACCTGAAGAATGTTTCATGCACTTTCTCGGGTAGCTTCTTCTCTTCTTGCAGCTTTTTCAACCCGTTGCCGATGTAAAGGTACTTCCAGCAAATCTGCTCTTCTTCCCACACTTTCGCTGTCCTGTCGTTGCTCTTCGAAGACTCGACGCAGGGCATTTCCACCATCATGGCTGAACGATCATGCATCGCTTCGAGTATGCCTAACGACTGAGGGTAAGAACTCGTGCTAAACAGTTCCCAATTGACTGAACAGACAGCTTGCTTGTAAAGATCCGTCTTCGCAATGTTGCCCGAAATGAAGCCTGTGAAGTCGAGAAAGCCGACGGTGTTGCACAGTCCAAGAACGCTGTCACACAATGCCGCTTGCTTCTGCACCCGAGTCGTTTCAGCAACATGGTAGAAGTCACACTCGCGGGTTTGAATCAAGCCATCGATGAACTGCACCGCGCCGGGAAACAACTTGTCGTCGTCACCAAACGTCCACGTATACTCCGACGTTGCGCATTCGACAGCCCGCTTGAAATTGCCTGCAAACTTCAAGCGATTTTCAAAGCGTTTGTACTTGATGAACGGATATTTCTCGACAAGACGTGCGCACACTGCAGGCGTGTCGTCAGTTGATGCATCATCAGCAATGATGATCTCGGCAGGATTCTGAGAGGCGATGCTCTCGACGCAAGCTTCAAGCGTGTCAGATCGATTCCACGTCGGAATGGCGAACGAGATCATGACGGTAGGATACGCCAGAAAAACTCGCCTCTTTGAACGTACTCGCGTCCGTTCATCTTGTGAAACGCTTGTTTCACGTCCTCCCAACTCAAGCCTGCATTTTCGACTTCACGATAGACATAAGTGCGAAGAATCGGACCGCCACTCAAGAAGCCGGACAAAAACGCTTCGCAGCGATTTTCGATTACAGGCTTCGGCTCTTCAGCAACGACAGCAGGCTTTACGACTGGTTTTGCTTTTGCTGCCTTTGCTTTTATTTCCTCCCACTTGTCCATTTCAACCCCTAACAAGAATTACAGAGAGATTCAACTACACGCCTACAAACGGTCAAGATAGTTATTCCGCTCAACAAAGCCCTCGTTACCGTCGTCGCCGATTGCTTCGCCATAGAAGTGATCGATGTGCTCGCCACTGTAAATGTCGTCAGCACCTTTCATTTGACGCCTACGGAATCCCTCTTTAAAAGCTTCAGGCGTCGTGTCATTGGTCACATCAGTTGCACCTGCTACAGACAATGGCATCTGCTCGATCTGCACCCGCTTCTGCATGTCAATGTCCATACCCGGTGGTAGGAAGTTGAACTTGTCTGCACAAAATTCAGCAGCGGTTTCATTGTTGCAATGTTGCTTGCCATCTCCGTTCAAATCACGCGAAGACTCAAAACTGACCCACTTATTACCGTCGTCTTCGTTCTTGACCGGCGTTATGATTTGGAATTTCTCCTGCAATGACATCATCATCTCCTTGAAAGGACGAGGGCCGAAGCCCTCGCCTTAGTCAGACATTACTCAGGAATATCCTTAGGAGCAGGATACCAACCGTCGCCAGGATACGAGACATCAACAATCAGCCGCAGAGGCATCTCATTAATTTCAGCGTTGTCCTGATTGGAGATATCCATTCCCGGCGGCAGGAAGTTGAGTTTGGCTGCTTCACCAAACGCCGTTCCCTGTTTGTCGAGATACCCGTCGGTAATGAAACCGGACGATTCGCCGATGTCATTGTGCAAATGCTCCATCCCGCCGATCTTCGAAACAACACCTTCGATCATTGGTTTGGAAATCGGCCCAAGGTCAGCGCCGGCGATATTACCTTCATACTCGCCAGGCTTTCCACCAACATTGGCAAACTGAGGCGGACCCGTCTTGTCAATCGCCGTGCCCTTCATATTGGCGTACTTCTTGACAGTGCCCACATTGGGCTTACCCGTGAAAGTCTTTGCCATGATAGTCCCTCCTTACGGGGTCACGTTGGCATTGGGAGCGACGAGGAGTTCCAGAACAGGGTTCAGGATGACCTCCGTCGCATCGACGCCTTTGACAAAGTTGATCGTATCGCCAGCCAGCAACGGAATCCCGCCGCCGACCAACGCCCAGTTGTTAGCTGCAGTCACAGCGTTCACTGATGCAGCACTCGTGCCGATTGCAGTGGTGTAAGCCGCATTAGGCGCCCAGTTGATCGACGCACCTGCAGTCGTCAGCGCAGCAGCACCTTGTGGCAGGTTATACGAACCCACCATTTGATACGTGCCAGTGCAAGTCTGCAGTTGAGTCGTGCCGTTGGCCGTGATGCGCACGATGAAAGGTGCATTACCCGTGCCGACGTTACCAAGTGCGAACGCAGTCGAAGTACCTGTACCAACAGTCGTTGCCGTCGTCGTGATCGACTTCAGCAGCATGTTGGTAAAGGCGACAAATTTGTAACTGATCGTCGAAGCGCCCGCAGTCCAGACAGCCGTTTGCGCAGAACCCGCAAGAGTGCTGGTTCCCGCCAAAGGCACCGTCAATACCGCTTGATAGGCGGGATTGTCATATGCCATGCTCTTAGTTTGTGCCATAGTTGTTTCTCCTAATAAAGTAAGGTTGGATTAGCCCGCGCTGTCCCACTTGACGATGCGGCAGTTTGCGGCAAGCGTGTGAACAATCCCAAAGCCGCCCAAATAGTACCAGGCGACACCCTTACTGCGTCCGTAATCCGTCGGAATCTTGCCGCGCATTTCTTCAGGCACCGCAATTGCTTCTGCGACTGTGTCATTGCCGAAGAAGAAGATCCAGTCGGACAGGTTGTTGACCCATGCGCCGTTGGTACCCGCGGACGTCGAGTTGATGCCGTCTGTCGAGATGCCCTTGACGATGTTTGTCTGTTCGACATAGCGCACGTTTTCGTAGCGCCCGATTTCGCCGTTCATGATCAGCTTGAAGCCCGTGTCCGAATACTGGTGGATCGTCTCCAGGTTGTTCTTGAACGTGCGCAGCGTCGACGGCCATGCAAGCGCATAGTAGTCGTCACCGAGGTACGCCGGAATGTTGCGTTCTTTCATCAGGTCGACGACCTTCTTGGCGTGAACGTTGCCGTAAGCGGCCGAGTTCGTCGCCGTGCAGGTGCCGTTCGTCGCCAGATACAGCGCCGAGGCACCAGCCGTTTCCGTCGAACACACGCGAATCAGCGTCTGGTTGAACTGGTTCCACGCGAGACGGTCGAACGTCTTGACGGCGTCGTTTTTCAGAACCTTCTGCACCAGCTCCATGACCGGGAACTTCGACAGGTTGTCGAGCTTGCCCGAGTAAGGAACACTGTTACCCGCTTCAGTGATCGTCAGGGTGCCCTGAACAATCGTGAAACTGGTTTCCGGCATCGTGTTCGTTTCCGTCAACACCCCACCGGCGGTTGCAACGTCACTGAAGACGTCCCACGTGAAGATGTCACCCTTTTTCTTGCCTTGCTGTGATGCGTCCCGAACGTCCGCAAATTGGCGGAACTTGACCAACGGTTGCACTGCCATGCGCAAGACGTTGCTCAACTGACGCGAGTACATGTACCCGCCCAGAGAGTTTACTGCCCATACTTGACCAGCCATAGCCGAGTCTCCTAAAAAGTTGAAATCATGAGCGCATCCATTGTGGGCCACCACGGACCTTAGCCATGTTGGCGATCACAGCAGACGGCGTTTCTTCTGTCTCGTCTTCAGCAACTGGCGCAGCAGTCTTCGCACTTGCCACTTTCGGGACTGCAGCTACCGTCGCTTTGCGATCAAGTTTCGCCTGAGTCGGATTCGGCGGAGTCGCAGCAGGAGTGGCAGCCTTTACCAGGTTGTCTTTCCACACTCGCACTTCATCACCGATTGCCTTGTAACGGGAATAGTAGTCACGTTTGTCGCCCGCCTTCAGCGCTTCAAGGTCTTTGTCCAAGACCATTTTGCGCAAGACGGGATCGTTCATGACGTCACCATACTCGTTCTCAAACCTGCTTGCCGCTTCCTTGAAGTTAAGACGCTCATCGACAGTTCTCGCCATGTCGTCCGCCGTAACGGATGGACCCCGCGATTGCAACTTTGCGATTGCTTCTATAGCTTCTTCTTCAGTACCCATTTGTATAGCTCGGGCAAGCTTCCTGCGTTCCTCAAGATCGTCCTTTACCGTGTCCTCTTTCGAAGGTGGCGGCGGTGACGATTCCTGTATTGCCTGCTTCTTCAGTCTTGCCGCTTCCGCGAGATAGGTGTCGGCCGCTTCCACCTTCTGGGCGCGTTCGATCAACTCGTCTTGCGTAAGCTCAAGTTCTTTGCCATTGACACGAATCTTGAATTTCTGAACCACCGGCGCAGGCTCACTCACTTCTTCAGCCATGCGCTCCAATTCTGTCTGCGTCGTGCCATCATCATCACTCGGCACAGGCGCTTCTGTCTCTTCGTTTGAATGAACGAATTGCGTCACCTGACCAGCATCGTCAATCTCAGTCAATTCTTCAGCGCGAGTCTCATCGAGACCGTCGTTGATCTGATTCAGCAATGCAATACGCGCATCGTTCTGCGAACCGACAACTTCGCCGTCATCAGCCTGAACTTGTTCGCCCGTGTCTTTGCTCGTAGCAACAGTCTTCTTTGCCATCACTCGTCCCTCTCTTCAAGAATGTCCTTGGCTTTCAAGCCTGCCATTACAGACTCGCTCAACCAAGTAATTAAATTTTCAGCCCGCCATACTTCGTTCTGAAACTTTTGCACGTCCTGCATCTTTGCCGGATTGACCGTTTTCAATCCTTTAAGCGCAGCGTTCAACTCACGATTCGCTTTGTCCACAAGATACTTGCCAACATCAGAGCGCATGAACGCATCGACTTGCTCGCCCAGTATTGCAACGTCGAATAACATTGCCTTGTTGACTTCGATCTCATCATCCATTAACGACTCCCGGCTGCGCAGCAATCATCTTCTGCACAGGTGCAACCATCGGTTTGGCCTGTGTCTCAACCAATGCCCTGAAGTGAGTGGCCAACGCCCGCTTGTTCTCGTTGATTTCGTGAATCTGCGTCGTTGCAATCTTCGTCTTGTTTGTCTCGGCATTGGTAACGACCTTGACTTGACGATCCTTTTCCTTGTCAAGCAACTGCTTTTGCAAACCTTGCACCATCTGCATCGCCTGTTGCAACTGTTGCTGCATCTGTTTCATCTGCGGATTGTCACTGTCAAAGAACCTCGATCCGTCAGCATAGCCCAAATGTCCGAATATTTCTTTGCCGACTTCCTGCATGTTGATATTCGGAATCGGCTTGGCAAGCATATTCGTATAGGCTGTAACGCCCATGATGAACTTCTGCAGCTTCATCATCGGGTCAGTCGCACCCATTCCAACATTCACCGTGAGCGTTAATTCGCTCTTCAGCAACTCGTCTGTAACTTCATCTATCCCATACTTCTGGAAGAGCTTGGCGCGCTTGCCAGCTATCTTCATGATGACTTGGTCAGTCTCATACTCCTGCTCTAGCATTACCAGTTGCCGCAGCACCGGCTGCACGAACGTCTCGACAAACGTGCGCAGCATGTATTCGACCAACGTTCCCTGCGAATTCGCCAACATCGCCATGTTTCTTGCAGGCGAATTTCCCGCCCCTGCCTGCATAATCGATGCGGGATTGAAATTGCCCAGCAACTCGTCCAATTCGGTATTCAGCAACTGGTGTTCCTGATACGACGATGCCGTCACATCCTGCCACGTCACTTCCTTGACGTCGTTCGCCGGGTCGTCCAACATCACGACACCACCAGGTACATTTCGGACCAAGCCCATCACGTCCGCTTCTTTACCGCGCTTCACAAACCATTTTTTGTTCAGCACGAACTTGACATTATCGATGCGCTGATTCGCTACCTCATTGATTTCTTCCTGCAGCCCTTTGCCCAACTGAGGCACCGACGCAGGCATCACCTTGTGCGTCTCGATCATGCACGGCCCGACAACATACGGACGCTTGCCATGAAACACGCTTTCAATCAGCGGGCGCGGCTCAGTCAGCAAACACAAATCACTCAGCGTGTAAAACTCCCAGTCCTTGCCTTCTTTCCTGTGAATGTGCCGCTGCACCCACGCGATGCAATAATCGTCAATCGTCGTTGCGTCCGAACGGTACGGATCGTCCGTCCCCTTGTTTCTTGCAATGCGCGTCGTGTCGATCTCGCCGTCACACGCCTTTGTTATCGTCTCTTCGCTGTACGTCTTCCAATCGCCGCTCTCCATCTTCTCCTTGATGTCCAAAACATACATCGGCATCAAGTGAATAAAGTACGGCGACGAATTGACAGGATCAACCCAACTCGCAGCAGGGTCGAAGCGCAAATTCTCGACCGGAATCAATTCGACACACGGCTTGTCGACCTTCGCTTTCGGTTCGACTTCAGCAACAATATCAACCTGCACCGCTTGCGCTTGCGGCGCTTCTTCCTGCAGCCCTTCACCACTTGTCGCAACCATTGCGCCCTGTGGCAACGTG
>Ga0265322_10000193_pt1 | contig 27521 bp, 25 predicted proteins | sample 41222metaG_FD_193584 | JGI IMG/M metagenome (GOLD analysis project Ga0265322, IMG submission 193584) | Rhizosphere microbial communities from Carex aquatilis grown in University of Washington, Seatle, WA, United States - 4-12-22 metaG | ecosystem: Host-associated > Plants > Roots > Rhizosphere...
TCGTCACACACAACATGCAGCAGGCGGCACGCATCAGCGATTTCACCGCATTTTTTTATCTCGGCACGTTGATAGAATTCGACGGTACAAAACGGATGTTCACGACACCGAAGCAAAAACAAACGGAAGATTACATTACCGGTCGCTTCGGATAATCCAAAATCATTCACATCATCATCACTTTTTTTGCCAAATGCTTATGCAACGACATTTTGACCAGGAGCTGGAAAGTTTAAAAACGACGCTGATTAAAATGGGAAGCATCGCAGAAGAATCCCTGCGGCTTTCCGTTCGCTCGCTGCTTGATTACGATAAAAAATTAGCGCAACAGATTATTGACAGCGACGATCGTATCAATATGCTGGAGATCGACATCGATAATGCCATCGTCGATTTGCTTGCGTTACAGCAACCGGTAGCGATCGACCTGCGCCTGATTCTTGCCGCACAAAAAATCAATAACGATCTCGAACGCATCGGTGACCACGCCGTCAACATCGCAGAGTCCGCCATCCAGATGCTCGCACTGGGATGCGGAACGGCATTTTCGGAATTACCCGCCATGGGAACGCTCGCACAGACGATGCTGCGGGATGCACTGGATGGATTTATCCATACCGACCCGAAACTCGGCAACACGGTATTAACGCAGGATGATGTGATCGATGAAATGAACCGGAGGGTGGTCCAGGAAGTGATCCATCGGATGAAATCGGATCACAATACGATTGAATGCGGACTCGAAATGATCCGTGTCAGCAGAAACCTTGAACGCGTCGCCGACCTTGCAACCAATATCGCCGAGGAAGTGATCTTTATCGCACAGGCACGCGTCGTCAAACACCACGCGGAAGAGCAGAATTCCGACCAGCAGTAACGGTCACGCCTTGTTGATCGTAAATTTCATCGTACTTCCTTTGCCGAGCTGGCTTTCGATCCAGATTTTTCCGCCGTGCGCTTCCACAATTTCCTTACAAATCCATAATCCCAAACCGGCGCCTTTGATATCCCTCACCTCGTTGGAATTCACACGCGAAAATTTCTTGAACAATTTATCGACCTGTTCGGGAGGAATGCCGATGCCTTCATCGGAAACGGAAACAAGAATTTTTTCCGGCGAATAATCTTCAACCGTGACGCAAACTTTCCCGCCCTTGGGAGAATATTTCACTGCATTGCTGACAAGATTCTGAACGACCTGGCGCAATTTCGTCTGGTCGCCCTTGATAAATGCCACATTCGGATCAACGGAATACGTCATCTGATGCCGGTTGGAAAATCTCACCATCGATATCGCATCCTGCACCAGTCGTTCGATATTCACGATCTTGAAGTAAAAACTCAGTTGTCCCGATTCGATTTTGGTAATCGAAAGTGTGTCTTCGGCAAGCTGGTTCAGCCGGTTTGCCTGGTCGACGATGATCTGAAGGTATTCTTTGACGCGCTGTAATCCCTGCACCGACTCGTTCTTCAACAAGGACTTTCCCGCGAGTATAATACTGGAAAGCGGCGACCGAAAATCGTGTGACACGATACCGAGAAACTCCGATTTCATCTTATCCACTTCGGTCAGCTTCATATTCGTTTTGCGGACTTCGTCGTAGAGTTTCGCGTTCTTGATGGCGATACCGAGATGATCGGAAAGCGTCTCCAGCACCATGATATCGGTATCATCGAATGCATGAAGTTTGGTATCTTCCACATTCAACACACCGGCGATTTCGTCGTCGATCGTTATGGGAATAGCCAGTTCCGATTTTGTATTATGATATTCATAGATCATGTAGCGTGGATCCTGCGATACATCGTTACACAGGACGATTTCACCGTGCTCGATAACCCATCCGATCAGACCCTTGCCGATTTTCTGGCGATACCCGTGCGGAAGAAAATCGATAAAGTTTCCGGCATGCGCCTCCAAAACCAGTTCCTGCTTATCCTCGGACAATAAAAACACCGTCACGTCGAAATAATTGAAGTTCTTCTGAATAGAAGACGCCGCGGCGTTCAATAATTCATCCAGCTGGAGCGTTGACGTCAACTGACTGGTCACTTCATTGAGCAGTTCGATTTGCGCAACGTGCTTTCGGGTGTTTTCCAGAATCGCTTCATTGGTGAGAGCGGACGAAAGAACGAGACTCAACATCTGCGCAACCGCCGCATCGTCCTCGGTGAATGCGGAAGATTTGATGGAAGCAAAAGCAATGGCACCGATCGTTTCGCCGCCGGCTTTCATCGGAACGATCAATTGCGATTTAATTCCCAGGTCCTGGAATTTTCCTTCCAGTGCATAACTAAAAACCGGTCCCGATTCAATTTCGTCGAAAATAGTCGCCTGATTTCTCATCGACCATCCGAGAATGCCTTCATCGATACTGAAATGTTTATGATTGAGGTCGGTCGCATCCGCCACCGGTGAGAGCGTATTGATAATGTAATGGGACCGGGTCCGGTTAATCGTTCCCATCAAACAAATTTCATAATCGAACAGCCATTTCACTTCCAGGCGGATGATTTGTAAAATATCCTCACGTGTGTGCGCCGAATAAATCCGGGAAACGATCGACTGCATCGCTCCTAACCTGCGGGAAATCGCGGAATCCCTGCCGGCCGGATCCTTCAATTTTTCCGCGCCCGGTCGCTGCTCCTCGTTCTTTACGATCGTTGGTTTCGTAGTCACATATCCCTCGACTGTAGTGTCATTTTATTTTTCGTACAACTTCACCGATTACCCGCGGAGCTTCTTTTTCCGTTTGCAAAAGATTCATGATATTCGTAACGGCCTTTTTTGCGACGATGATCACCAATCCGATACCCAAATTGCACGAACGGCGCATATCGTCTTCCGCAACGTTGCCGCTCTTCTGGATCAATTGAAAAATAGCCGGACGTTCCCAGCTTTTCCAATTTATTTTCAAAGAACAATTGGGAGGAATCACGCGGTTCGTGTTCCCCACAAGTCCACCGCCGGTTATATGTGCGAAACCGTGTACGTCTGCGGAAGCGCTCACCGCCAAAATCGTTTTCAAATACGAACGATGCACCGCCAGAAGCGCATCGCCAAGCCGCATACCCAATTCGTCGACAAAATCATCCACTTCGAATTTTTCCAGCAACACCGAACGGGCAAGAGAGTAACCGTTCGTATGCAAACCTGTCGACGGCAGACCGATCAGCACATCGCCAGATTTCACATTGCGTCCGTCGAATATTTTTTTCTTTTCCGCCACACCGACGATCATTCCCGCAATATCATACTCATTGTCGCGGTAGAAGCCCGGCATTTCCGCCGTTTCTCCGCCGACAAGCGAACATCCGTTTTCGAGACACGCTTTCACCATGCCGTTCATAACCTCTTCCGCAATTTGCGGAAAAAGTTTTCCGGTCGCAAAGTAATCTAAAAAGAAAAGCGGCCGCGCACCGCAGACCGCTATATCATTCACACAATGATTCACTAAATCTTCGCCGATGGTATCATGCTTTTCCATCAGAAATGCAATTTTTAACTTTGTACCGACTCCATCGACACTGGACACAAGAACAGGTTCCCGGAAACCGCTAAAACTCGCATTGTAAAAAGCGCCAAATGCACCGATATCAGTCAGGACCGACTTGGAGAATGTCGACCGCACTTTTTCTTTGATGCGGCTGACAAATTCGTCCCCTGCCTGAATATCAACTCCCGCCAGTGCATATGTTTTAGCCAAATCGCTTCCGAAGCTGTAATAATGATTTAAGCGATTTGAATATACATATATTTAACAACAAAAAGCAATGAATTCGCATTTTCCTGTGCTAAATCGCACATATTGTTTTTGCTAAAATCACTCGTTTTGAGTATATTTTATAAATTCAAAATTGATTATGAAATCGATACGGCTTCAAGGATCTGATAACTATATCGAAGTGAGAAAGATTTTCTGCCTCGGTAAGAATTATGCTGAACACGCAAAAGAGATGCATTCGGAAATTCCGACAACCCCCGTCGTTTTCCTGAAACCTTCAACCGCAATTCTCACCAACGGCGAAGATATTGTCATACCGAAAATCTCGCATGAACCTCATCATGAAGTCGAACTGATCGTGGCAATCGGTCGCGAAGGAAAGAATATTAAAGCAACTCATGCCTACGATTATCTGTTGGGGTACGGCATCGGACTGGATATGACATTGAGAGACGTCCAAAATGAAGCAAAACGAAAAGGAAATCCGTGGACGGTTTCGAAAGGTTTTGATACGTCCGCACCGGTCTCGGATATCATTCCGAAGTCAAATATTCCGGACCCGCATAAACTGACCGTCCGGTGTACGGTGAATTCCAATATTCGACAGCAAGGGTCAACCGGCGACATGATATTTTCTATTCCTGCCGTCATTGAATATCTTTCTTCTCTCTTTACGCTTGAACCGGGCGATGTAATTTTCACCGGAACTCCGGAAGGCGTCGGACCGGTACACGACGGTGACCGCATCGTTGCGGAACTTGTCGGACACATCTCCATTGCCCACACCATTCGGACCGCATAACAGAGCATGAAAAATATCCGCCCGTTTTTATTCCCTGTTATCGCTATGATTATTCTGATTGTTCCTTTTTCTGTCTCGCTGACCGGAAATTCCGATCATCGCGTTGCAGACGCATTACCGGAACCATCAGTTCGATTTGACTCTGTTCATATTCCACAACAGCAATATATTTGGCCCACCGATGCAAGCCGACGGGTGACATCTTCTTTTGCGGAATACAGAACGACACACTTTCACGGCGGCATCGACATCAGCACGAATGGCGTCAAAGGATATAAAGTCGTCGCGGTGCGCGACGGCTATGTGTACAAAGTCCGGATCACGCCGAACGGTTACGGCAAAATGTTATTCATCAAGCATGATGACGGATACGTCAGCGTGTACGCTCATCTCGAGGGATTCAATGATGAAATAACAAAAGCCGTTCGGGCAGAACAATACCGCAAAGAAACATATGCCATCGATGTTACATTCGATAAATCGGCGATGCCGGTGAAACAAGGAGACGTTGTCGCATATTCCGGGGATTCGGGATTCGGTCCGCCCCATTTGCACTTCGAAATCCGGGACGAAAATCTTAATGCCGTCAATCCGATGCTTTTCACAACGTATAAAGTCATCGATGACGTCCCGCCATTTATCCGGCGCGTCATGATCACCCCGTTAACATATAATTCCACCATCGACAATAACACGCAGCCTAAATTTCTGAGCCGTTTTCCTCGTCACAAACACGAATTGAGTATTCCGCAAACATTCCGTTTACACGGGCGAATCGGTTTTGCCGTCGATGCGGAAGACCGATCGGAGGGAATGTGGAACAATACCGGCATCCATCGGATGGAAATGTTCATCGATGACAGTCTTGCATTTGCCATGGAACTTGACCATGTGCCTGCCGATGAAACGAAACAAATCGATCTGGCGTACGATTATCCGGCGATCGCGCATGGGCACGGGAAATTCCAAAAATTATATGTCGATACCGGCAATGAACTTCCGTTTTATTTTGGAAAACCGGTCGGCACCGGCGTTATCAATACCGAGCAATTGTCGGAAGGAACTCATGCTTACCGCGTTCTCTGTTACGATATCAATGGCAATCATGTTGAATTGCACGGCTCGTTCCTCGCAAATCATAAACCGGAACTCGTCATTCATCATGTTGACAACGAGCAGATCGTTGTGGGCGGAAACGATCTATCGTCGATCGTGAAATGTTATGTGTATGGCAAGCGTGCATTCCAATCGACGTGGACTCAACATACGCTCGTCAATAACAAATTCGAATTGAGCGGATCGGAAATCACACTTCCCGTCGCGGCAACTCCGTACGACGTCGTCAAAATTATAGCGGAAACAAAATGGGGATCGCAATCGTCGCCATTATTTTATTTTGTGAAGAAACCGCTGGGCCCGGTGCGCGATGTTCATATCGATAATGAAATATTCAACGATCATGTCAAATTCACGGTGACGACTCCGGGAGTGTTCACGGAAACACCGTTACTTTCCGTGAAAGAAGGAAACACATCTCATCCGGTTCTTCTCGAAGCGATCGATGTGAACAAATATACCGGATCGTATATGCCGTCGAATTTCAATGTGGAAAACTGTCCCGTCGAAGTTACGGCAGAAGTGAACGGCAAACCGACTTCGGCTCACAGTGAAATTCCGATGTGCATTATCCCGGCAACGAAGGCAGGAAATTTTTCTTTCAATAACAATCTTATCGTTTCATACGATTCCGGAGCGGTGTATCAACCGCTCTGCATGCAGATTAATTCTGAAAACGAACATCGCACAACCGTTTATACGCTCGAGCCGGACGATGTTTTGCTGGATGGCGGCATCACCGTGTCATTGCCGGTTCCGCAAGATATTGATCAACATAAATACGGACTTTATTTTCGAGGAAACAACGGGTGGATATTCCAAACAGCTCGTCCGGACAGCAGCCGCAAAACGTTTTCCACAACATTACGCCGGATGCTGGGGGAAGTCGCGGTTCTTTCCGACGATGCTCCCCCAACGTTCGGAAGAGCCCGGATAACCACGCGCAGAAACCGGTTATATGTTTCATTTCGATATTTCGATAACCTTTCGGGAGTTGACCCCGACGAAATAAAAATGTACCTTGATGGTACGCTCGTCATTCCGGAAATCGACGGAGAACATCGCCTGGTATCATACCAGGGCGAAGAATCTCTCAACAAGGGAAAACATCTTCTTCGTATCGTCATGAAAGACCGTGCCGGAAATGCCGGAGAGCTTTCTCGCTCCTTGACCGTGCGATAAAAAAATCTTCTCATCATCTGTTGTCATTCAACGTTCTGTATTATGTCCGAACTTCCAAAAGCATATATTCCGAAAGAAGCCGAAGCAACGTGGTATCCGTTCTGGGAACAGCACGGAATGTTTCATGCATCGGTTCGCAACGATAAAAAACCGTACGCTGTCGTCATTCCTCCGCCGAATATCACCGGCGTTCTGCACATGGGGCATGTATTGAACAATACGATTCAGGATATTCTCGTCCGGTGGCGTCGCATGCAGGGTTACGAAACATTGTGGATGCCCGGCACCGATCACGCCGGCATCGCAACACAGCACGTTGTCGAAAAATCGTTGATGAAAGAAGGAAAAAACCGTCACGACGTCGGACGAGAAGAATTTATCAAGCTCGTCTGGAAATGGAAAGAACAGTACGGCGGCACGATCATCAAACAATTGCGCACGCTCGGCAGTTCATGCGATTGGGAGCGTGAACGGTTCACGATGGACGAAGGATTGTCGTCTGCCGTTCAGGAAATTTTTGTCCGTTGGTTTGAAAAAGGATTAATTTACCGCGGCAAATATATCGTCAACTGGTGCCCGAAAGATCATACGGCACTCAGCGATGATGAAGTCAATTACAGCGAACACAATACACACCTCTGGTACATCAAATATCCGATAAACGATCTGCAGGAATATGCAATCGTCGCGACGACGCGCCCGGAGACGATGCTCGGCGATACTGCCATTGCGGTTCATCCGAATGATGAACGTTATAAGCATCTCATCGGACGGACGGCAACCGTTCCACTTGCCGGTCGCGAAATTCCTATCATCGCCGATGAGTTTGTCGATCCGTCATTCGGCACAGGCATGGTGAAAGTAACACCTGCTCACGATCCAAACGATTACTGGATCGGCCAGCGGCATAATGCCAACATCGGACAACGGCATCAAATGGCATTCATCAATATTCTCGATATTTCTGCGCGGCTCAATGAAAATGTTCCGAAGAAATATCAGGGCATGGATCATCTTGATGCGCGAAAAGCGGTCGTCAAAGATCTCGAAGCGTCAGGATTTCTTCTGAAAACGGAACCGTATGTCAATAATGTGGGACATTGTTACCGCTGCGACACGATTGTCCAGCCGTATCTTTCCGATCAATGGTTCGTCAAGATGAAACCGCTCGCCGAACAGGCGTTGAAAGTCGTTCTCGACGGTAATATCCGATTTCATCCCGAACGCTGGGTAAAAACGTACGAGCACTGGATGTCGAACATCCGCGACTGGTGCATCTCGCGGCAATTGTGGTGGGGTCATCGGATTCCTGTCTGGTATTGCACGAATGCTTCCACGACAAAATTAGAATGCAAACAGCCGATCGTTTCCAAAACGACGCCATCAAAATGCCCTCATTGCAATTCGACACAATTGCGTCAAGACGACGACGTCCTCGACACATGGTTTTCATCAATGCTCTGGCCATTTTCAACACTCGGCTGGCCAAAAGATAATCCCGACTTGCGGTATTTTTATCCGACCGATACTCTCGTTACCGCGCCCGATATTATTTTCTTCTGGGTCGCTCGAATGATTATCGCCGGACTCGACGTCATGGGCGACGTCCCGTTGCCCGACGGCTCGAAACGAACGCGCGTCGAAGATAGAATCCCCTACAAAGACGTTTACTTTACCAGCATCCTCCGCGACGGCAAAGGCCGGAAGATGAGCAAATCGCTCGGCAATTCTCCCGACCCGCTCGACGTCATTGCAGAATTTGGCGCAGATGCGCTTCGCTTTACGATCGTCTATCTCGCGCCGCTCGGTCAGGACGTTTTGTACGAAAACGAAAAATGCGAACTCGGAAGAAATTTCGCGAATAAAATCTGGAATGCCGGAAGATTCTTGTTGATGAACAAAGAACAACTCGGAATGTTAAACTCATCTTCCGACATTTCTGATCTTCATCTCGATCTTGCCGACCGCTGGATTTTATCACGGCTTCATTCCACTATCGATGAAATGAACAATGCGCTCGAGGATTTCGAGATCAATCAGGCAACGAAAATTTTGTACGAATTCATCTGGCACGACTTCTGCGATTGGTACGTCGAAATGATCAAAGGCAGATTGTACGGCGATGAATCGAATGACGTGAAACAGATCGTACTCAGCCGCGCCATTGCCGTTTTCGATCAGGCATTACGGATGCTGCATCCGGTGATGCCGTTCGTCACCGAGGAATTGTGGCAGCATCTCGCCGAACGGAAACCGGACGCATCGATCATGGTTTCGCAATTTCCGGTCACCGACAAAAAGTGGATCGACAAAAATACCGAATCTGAGATGTCGTTCGTGCAGAACACCATCAACAGCATCCGGAATATCCGCGGCGAGCTTTCCGTGCCGCCGTCGAAAGAAATCGAGATCATCGTCAGTTTTCCCGATCATAAAAAAGAAGAGATCATCAAGAAATATCAGAATTATTTCCAGCGACTCGCACGAGTCGTCAAAATCGAGCAATTAAAAAACGGTGCGAAACCGAAACAAGCCGCAAGCGCCGTCGTGGATGGCGGCGAAGTGTTCATCCCGCTCGAAGGATTGATCGACCTGAATGCCGAACGCGAACGCATACAAAAAGAATTGACGCGCGTGCAAGGAATGTTCGACAGCATCAACCGCAAACTTACCAACGAAAGCTTCGTGAGCAAAGCGCCGAAAGATGTCGTCGATAAAGAGCGTGAGAAGCTCGAACATTTCCGTGCAAACATGGAAAAGCTTCAGAAAAATCTCGACCGGTTATGAAGAAGCTCAACATTGCGGATTTCATCGGCATCTTTTTCTTTCTGATCCTCGCCGGATATCTGTACAACGGCTTCTTTCATCCTGATCCATATTATACCGAAGATATTTATGTCCCGCGTGTAAAAACACTCCTTGGGATTCTCCGTTTCGGCTTCCCGGTTTTAATTCTGTTTCTGGTAGCATTGTACGTTGCAATCAGACGCGGAAGAATTTCCGGCGGACAAATCACTTTATCTGTTGGAACGCTGGTGTTCGCATTCATTATCATCTATCCAATCGCAAACAGTTTTTTCCAGAAACATTATTTACAGAAAATCGAGCTCTTTCATCCGTATCTTCAACTCACACCGAACGATTTCACGATCAAGCCGGGAGACCGGAAGGATAAATTCGTCATCGTCTGTCTCGGCGGTTCGACGACAGAGTTCAAAGATCATTCAGGCGTCGGCTGGACCGACCGTCTCGAAACATTGTTGCAGAATGCAATCCCCGGAAAGCAGATCGAAGTCTACAATCAAGGCCGGCAATGGTACACGATGCAGCATGCGCTCATCAATTATGAAATCAACATCCGCCCGAAACATCCCGACATGATCATCGTGATGCAGTCGGTGAACGATCTCACACAGAATGCCGACTTCGCCTATTTCAGTCACGGCAATTTTCGTGACGATTACGGACATTTTTACGGTCCAATCAACCGAATCCTCGAACGCGAAACGCTCTTCGATTATTGCCGGACTATGGTGAAAGGATGCTGGTATTACAAACCGCGAGAAATTGTCGATACCGATTCATTTCCCGGACTTCCTTCGTTTCAGAATAAACTTCAGACAATCATCGATCTTGCTCGACATGATTCGACACAAGTCGTCTTGATGACCGAGGCATTTTTATTTAAGAATCCGATTTCGGACGATGAGCGTGCAGCGCTCTATATGCTGAATCACGAAGCAATCGGACCGACAAAAGAATGGAGTTTACAAACTGCAATCCGCGGGATGAATGTCTACGACGACGTCTGCCGCAAGCTCGCCCGAGACAACAATCTTCTTTTGATCGATCTGGAAAAAGTCGTTCCCAAATCACTCGATTATTTTTACGATGAAGTGCATTATCAGGACACAACACACGTCCTCGTTGCCCGCGCTATTGCAGATAGTTTGATGAAGAGCGGGTTGTTGCGGTGAAAGTTAATTGGATTTTATAGGAGGGTATTAATGTGAAAACCTTATGGCTCTATTTCTTGATCATTATTTTTCTCTTCCTATGTTCAACAAACATGGTAATCTCTCAAAATAAAGATTCCTCGAACAAATCTGTCCAAGAGACACTTAATCCTTTTCCCGGCCCCCCCGAAAGATTTTTAGGAAATCTGAGTCTAAATAAATACGGACTTAGGTTCCAAGGTTTAACTGTAAAATCTATTGAAAATTTAATTGAACGAATTGTTGACGATTCGTTGAACATAGCTTCAAAAGATATCAAAAAGGTTAGGATCGAACTTGAATCAACAGATTGGGATATACAATATGTGCAAACCTGTAAAAACATTCCAATAGAAGGAAGCGATATTTCAACGGATATAGATTCTTCTGGATGGTTTTTTCTTTTTTTGGCAAGAACTTATCCCCGCATTGAATGCAACTTGGATTCATCATTTGCAGCGGAAAAGGCAATCGCAATTGCAAAAAACCAAGCACAATTATCAACTGGCAATGATTTGAGATATGGGGAGCATGATAGAATTCCTTGTGAGCTTGTTATTCTACCTGTCCAGCACGATTCTTCCAATATTGAATATCAACTTGTATGGAAAGTTGGTCCGATCCATTCAGATTTTTATTATATCGATGCTTCAAATGGAAAAATTCTAAGAAAGGAAGGCTTGCCAGAGCTTTATAAGAGTTACGACTTATTTTTTGCTTTTGGGAAGCAGTTCTACTGCTGACCTTCCGTTTTCCGAGTGTTGTACACTCGGATACCTGTTGTGTCCGATAGTGCAACTGTCGGACAAAAAAAGATATCTGGTCGGAAGTCGAACTTCCTCCCAGTCAACAGAAACGCTCAAAAAATTCCAGAACCTTTATGAAACCTAAATCCATACAACAAATTCTGCCGCCACCCCCGCCGCACATGGTGGGCGACGGATTCAGGGTGCACAATTTTTTCCCAAGCGGGTACGAGATCGACCAGCGACGCATGAGTCCGTTTTTCCTGCTGGATTACAATTCCAAGATAGATTTTCCCGGGCGGGAACATCCGAGAGGCGTCGGGGTCCATCCTCACCGCGGATTTGAAACAGTGACAATCGCCTATCACGGCAAAGTCGCGCATCACGACAGTCACGGCAACAGCGGCGTCATCGGCGAAGGCGACGTGCAATGGATGACCGCCGCATCAGGCGTCCTCCACAAAGAGTATCACGACAAAGAATACAGCAAACGAGGCGGACCGTTTCAAATGGTTCAGCTCTGGATCAATCTTCCGGCAAAAGACAAAATGTCGAAACCGAAATATCAGGCGATCACGCACGACAAGATGGGAAAATATCAACTGCCGGATAACGGCGGCGTTGTGGAAGTCATCGCCGGAGAATTCAAGGGTGTCAAAGGTCCGGCATCGACGTTTACACCGATTCAGATGTATAACGCCCGCCTCAAGAAAGGCGCTTCGTTGACTTTCGATCTTCCGGAAAAATACAACACCGGTATCCTCATCGTCGAAGGAACGATCACCGTCAACGGAACCGATAAAGCTCCGGCAGATAATTTCGTGTTGTTCAAAAACGACGGCGAAACGATTTCCCTTCACGCCGAAGAAGATAGCATTTTGCTGGTTCTGAGCGGAGAACCGATCAAAGAACCGATAACCGCGTACGGTCCGTTTGTGATGAACACAAAAGATGAAATCCGGCAGGCATACGAAGATTTCAATGCCGGAAAGTTCGGAACTCTGGAAGATGATGAGGAATAAAAAGGCTCATTGACATTCTCTTTTTCTTTCCGTAATTTCCTGCTATAGCGTTCAGCTACCCGGAGAAGTTTTACTTTCCATCGTTCTTTCTTTTTGAAACAACAATCTGCATTTAATTACAAGAAACATCAAGCACTCTTGCATTGATTTCTGAACTTATCCGCGAGAAGACCACATGTTGAAACCATTCAGAAAAATCGCCGACATTCTTATTGTCATTGCCGCAGTCGAATTCATCCCTCACCTTTCGAGCTATTCGGCTAATTACCTTACCGTCTATTTTGATGGCCTGGATCCCGATCATGCATTTGCGTGGAATTATATTCATCATATCACGCAATTGGTGCTGACGGTGCTTGCAATGAAGTTATATTTCAGGAAGAGTTTATCGGATTGGGGATTCAATCTCAATCAGAAAGCATGGAGCTTATCCGTCTTTTGGAAATTTGCAATCGGCTGGACCATTTTCTGGACGATCGGAACCGGTGTCTTTTTACTGGTTTCAGGGCAATCTCTTTCCGTCTTCAATTATCCTTTGATACCGAGAAACATCATCGGCAACCTCAGCTTCATGCTCCTGATGCCCGGTCCATCGGAGGAAGCGTTGTTTCGGGGATTCGTCATCGGAGTATTATCGCAATCATGGAAAGGAACCGTGCGCGTCGGCAAACTGAGTGTTTCTCTCGCGGGCTTTATTGCAGCCCTGTTGTTCATGTATGCTCATATCGGCTACGGAATCCATCCATTCCAGATTTATGTTTTGAATCCAATGCAACTTATGATGGCATTTGGATTAGGCATATACTACGCAGTGACATTCGAAAAGACAGGCAGTTTGTTGTGCCCGATACTTTCTCACAGCTTCTCCGACGCTTTAGGAAACGGCGTTCTCTACATTTTTACGGCATTGGGGCGATAATAAATTTCCTTGTTGGCGTTATTGTTCAACCGGCTTTTTCGGCAGAAACGAACAAACTACTGAAAGCCAATTTCGCTTGCCCGTTCTATTTGAATCCTTCACTTCAAATCTGTATATTCCTGCATTCAAAAATACCTTCAGGAGCTTGCAATGAAAAAATTCTTCGTTATCATTCTTTCAATCATGGTCGTCACTTTCGCGTTCGGTCAGAAACGTGCATTCCAGCTCGACGATCTCTATAAAATTAAGGGCGTCGCCGATCCGCAATTTTCACCCGATGGGAAAAAAATCGCATTCGTCGAGACGGAGAGTTTTCTCCAGACCGGCAAAACAAATGCGGAAGTGTATATGATGAATGCGGACGGAAGCGACGTCCGCAACCTCACGAGCAACAAAGCTGCCGATAATCATCCGCGGTGGTCGCCGGACGGCAAATCGCTGCTCTTTCTTTCAACGAGAGAAAACGGCTCGCAGGCATGGCTCATCCATCCGGAAGACGGCGGCACACCGGCACCGGAACAGCTAACGAATTTTTCGATGGGCGTCAGCGATGCCGAATGGCTGGCAGACGGAAAACATATCGTCTTCTCTGCCGATGTTTTTCCCGATTGCGGCGCTGACGATGCATGCAATAAATACAACGACAGCACGATGAGCAACGGTCCCCTTCAGGCACACGTCGCGGATAAACTCCTTTACCGCCATTGGACGGAATGGAAAGACGGCAAACAAACGCACACAATTGTTTACGATCTCGACAGCAAACAATACACCGACCTCACGCCCGGTAATTTCGATGCGCCGGCATGGGAATTAGGCGGCATCGGCTTTACGCCTTCGCCGGATGGAAAAGAAATCTGCTACGTTTCCAATCACGATCCGGTCGAAGCGGCATCGACGAATAAAGATTTGTGGATCGTCCCGGCAAGCGGCGGTACTGCAACGAACATTACCGTTGACAACAAAGCATTCGACGGCAACCCGCAATACTCTCCCGACGGAAAATATATTGCTTACACATTGCAAACGATTCCCGCGTACGAATCCGACCTGATCAGAATCGGATTATATGATCGTGCGACCGGAATGAAAACCATTCTGTCGGAAAAATTCGATAATTGGGTCAATGATATCAAATGGTCGCCTGATTCGAAATACATTTATTTCACTGCGCAGGTACAAGGCAGAGTTCCGCTTTATAAATATGAACTCAAATCGAAAAAGATCACAAAGGTTCTCGATCAGAATTCCATCGATGCATTCGATATTTCTCCTGATGGAAAAACGATCGTCTTTCAGCATCGAGCAATCGGAGAACCGGCTGAACTATTCACAGTTTCATCGGATGGAAAGGATGTCAAACAAATAACGACATTCAATAAAGCACTTGAAGATCAGGTCGATATCCGTCCGGCGGAAGAAATCTGGATTCAATCTCCCACCGGAGCAAAAATCCAGACGTACATCGTAAAGCCGCACAATTTCGATCCGACAAAAAAATATCCGATTATCCTCAACGTGCATGGCGGACCGCAGTCACAGTGGGCGGATGCGTTCCGCGGCGACTGGCAGGTCTACCCCGGCTCCGGATACATCGTTGCATTCCCGAACCCGCACGGCTCAACCGGCTTCGGACAGGAATTCACCGCAGAAATTTCAAAAGACTGGGGCGGCGAAGTGTATCAGGACGTGATGGCAATTGCCGACTCGCTGCAAAATATTTCTTATGTCGATAATAACCGCATGGGCGTAATGGGCTGGTCGTTCGGCGGTTACATGATGATGTGGCTTGAAGGTCACACCACGCGCTTCAAAGCAATTGCCTGCATGATGGGCGTGTATGATCTCACAGCGATGCACGGCGCGACGGAAGAACTCTGGTTCCCGCAATGGGATTTAGGCGGATTGCCGTGGACGTCGGACATGTATCAGAAATGGTCACCGAACAATTCCGTGAAAAATTTCAAAACGCCCTGTCTCGTTATCACCGGCGAAAGAGATTACCGCGTTCCCTACACGCAGAGCCTGGAATTCTTCACCGACCTGCAGGAAATGAATGTGCCGTCGCGATTGATTGTGTTCAAAAACGACGGGCATTGGCCCAATGCCGTCAAATCGATGCCCCTCTATTATAATGCGCATCTGGATTGGTTCCACAAGTACTTAGGCGGCGATCCGGCACCGTACGATATGACGAAAATGATGCGGAATCAGGAATTTAAGTAGGAGTGAAAGATATATTGCATCGTCTTGACCGAATCGGCGTACAGCTTCATACCGTAAAAGACGAAATGAAAAAGAATGTCGCGAAGACACTGGAACAGGTATCGTCGATCGGTTACACGGAAGTGGAGTTTGCCGGATATTTCGGTCATTCACCGCGGGAAATAAAAATACTTCTCGAACGCAACCATCTGACCGCGCCGTCAACGCATGTTTCGTTCGCCGATATGAAGAATTCGTTACAAGAAATTTTTGCTGCAGCGAAAGAAATCGGCCATCAATATATCATTCTATCTTCATTCTACCCGGAGATACCGAAAACACTCGACGATGTTCATCGCCTCGCGGATTTTCTTAATCATACCGGAAAGTTATGTAACGAAGAAGGATTGCAATTCGGATTTCACAATCACGCAACCGAATTTCAGCGGATAGACGGAAAACTGCCATTCGACATTTTACTAAACGAAACGGATCCAAAATTTGTCGTCGTTCAGATTGACACGTACTGGGTCGTTTATGCACATCACGACCCGGTTGTGTATTTTCGAAAATTCCCGGGACGGTTTTCCCTTTTACATTTGAAAGATATCGACAATTCGCCTGACCGAAATTCAACCGAAATCGGAAACGGAACGATCGATTGGAAATCCCTCCTCGCTGAAGCAGTCGCATCGGGAACGAAACATTTTTTTGTCGAACAGGAACACTTTACGCAATCCACGATGCAAAGCGTTCGTGTAAGTTTTGATTATTTACGAACGCTGAACTTTTCATAATCAATCAAGGAACTGCATGCCCTCAACACATTCGACACCAATTAAAGTAGCTATTGTCGGCACCGGAAACGTCGGCTCAACAACGGCATACGCGATACTCATGAGCGGGCTTGCCGCGGAGATCGTTCTGATCGACGTAAATGTCGCCCGTGCCGAAGGTGAATCGATGGATTTGAATCATGCCGTGCCGCTGACGCATCCGACAAAAATCTGGAATGGCACGTATGCCGATTGCGCCGGCGCGGCGGTAACGATCATCGCCGCGGGTACTGGACAAAAACCGGGAGAATCGCGGCTCGATCTCGTCAAACGCAACGCCGATATTTTCAGTCAGATTGTTCCGGAGATCGCCAGGCAAAATCCCGGCGGCATTTTGCTCATCACGACAAATCCTGTCGACGTGCTGACGTATGCCTCATGGAAACTTTCGTGACTTCCGCCGAACCAGGTTATCGGTTCGGGAACGATTCTCGACACAGCGCGCTTCCGATATTTATTGAGCGAGCATTTCGGCGTGGATGCCCGCAGCGTGCACGCGTATATCATCGGCGAGCACGGCGACAGCGAAGTGCCGGTCTGGTCGCTTGCCAACATCGCCGGCATGCGCCTTCCCGCCTACGCATCTGCACAAGGCATGCCGCATGATCTCAAAGTGATGGAAAACATTTTTATGCAAACGCGCAACGCCGCGTACGAAATCATCAAACGCAAAGGCGCGACGTATTATGCCGTTGCCGCGGGCGTCATGCGGATCGTGGAAGCAATCCTCCGCGACCAGAGCACGGTGCTTTCCGTCTCGAGCCTGATCAATAATTATTACGATATCAACGATGTTTGTTTGAGTTTGCCGACGGTCATCGACCGCGGCGGGGTCGAACAATTCCTGCATCTCGAACTCAACGAAACAGAAATCAACGCGGTGCGGCATTCTGCGGAAATTCTGAAATCGACAATCGCTTCGCTGAAATTATGATCATGTCGGAGAAGTGATTTGATTCGTATTTCACCGTTACTTTTTCCGCGTCATTCGTGGTTAAAGAATTGACCACGGATAACACGATAGAAGCACGAACTTGCACTGGTATTAAATTTGAAGCAAAAACTGTGGAGTTTGTATGAAACACCGGGCAATAATCATTCTCGCATTTACCTTCTTATTCCTCTTTCAGAATGTACACTCGCAGGATTTCCTTCACGAGCCTAAAGCCGATCGCGACGCACGGATGGAATGGTGGCGAGACGCCCGCTTCGGTCTGTTCATCCATTGGGGATTGTACTCAATCCCTGCCGGTGAATGGGACAGCAAGTATGATTACGGCGAGTGGATACGAAATTCTGCTCACATTCCCGTCGAACAATACGATAAATTTGTCGATCAATTCAATCCGGTCAAATTCGATCCGCAGGAATGGGTACGGATGGCAAAAGACGCCGGCATGAAATATATCGTGATCACGTCGAAGCATCACGACGGATTCTGTTTGTTCGACACGAAATATACCGACTTCAACGTGATGCACACGCCGTTCAAGCGAGATATCCTGAAAGAACTTTCCGATGCATGTCACAAAGACAGCATCACAATGTGCTTCTACCATTCAATCATGGACTGGCATGAACCGGATTACCTGCCGCGAAGAGATTGGGAAACAAATCGCTCCACGGAAGGAGCAAATTTCGATCGTTATGTCCTGCACATGAAAAATCAGTTGAAAGAATTACTGACCAACTACGGGAATATCGGCGTGCTCTGGTTCGACGGCGAATGGGAATCGACATGGAACGCAAAGTACGGCAATGATCTCTACAATTATGTCCGGAGTCTTCAGCCAAACATCATCATCAATAACCGTGTCGGAGCGGGACGGACTGGCATGGAGGGCATGAACAAGGAAGGTGAATTCTCCGGCGATTACGGAACACCCGAACAGGAAATCCCGGCAACCGGCCTCCCCGACGTGGATTGGGAAACATGCATGACGATGAATGATCACTGGGGATATAACAAAACGGATTTGGACTTCAAGTCGTCGAAGGAACTGCTTCGCAATCTTGCCGACATTGTGTCAAAGGGTGGAAATTTTCTTTTGAATGTCGGTCCAACAGCCGAAGGAGTTTTTCCGCAGACGAGCATTCAACGGCTCAAAGATATCGGTAGATGGATGCACGTCAACAGCGATGCCATTTATGGAACAAAGGCAAGTCCGTTCAAACAGCTTGCGTGGGGCCGTTGCACTCAAAAACAAACAGGCAACACTACGCGGCTTTATCTTCATGTTTTCGACTGGCCTGCGAATGGCAAGCTCGTTATCCCCGGAATTCTGAACGACCCAAAAACGGCATATCTTCTTGCCGATGCCGGTAAATCACATCTGACTGTTTCTCGTCAGGAAGATGCACTGGTCATTGATATTCCAACTGAATCACCGGATTCCATCAACAGTATTGTCGTTCTTGATGTCGCGGGAAAACCGGATATCAGTAATCCTCCAAAAATCTCTGCAGACTTCGACATCTTCACGGACGAAACGAACCTATCCGTTACATCAGACAGGGAGAATGTTGAACTTCATTATACTCTGGATGGCAGTATACCGAATGCCGATTCAAAATTGGTCACAGCTCCGATTCATATCCTCAATTCTACAATCGTCTCAGCGCGATGTTTCCGTAATGGCAAACCGGTAAGCAGTTCAACAGATATGAAATTCACAAAAGTCGCACCACATCCGGCTTTCGTCGTTCAGGAATTATCGGCAGGCATCAAATATTCATATTACGAAGGAGATTGGGACAGTTTGCCGAATTTTAAATCGATGGAAGCCGTCAAAGAAGGTGTTCTTCCAAATTTTGATTTGTCACCGAAACTCAAGCCGGAATATTTTGGAATCGAATACAACGGATATATCAAAATTCCGAAAGACGGCGTTTACGGATTTTATCTCGGCTCCGACGACGGCAGCCGGCTGTACATCGATAATTCTCTGGCTGTCGATAATGACGGACTTCACGGCATGAATGAACAAACCGGTGTCGTACCGCTTGCGGCCGGCATGCATTCCGTTCGAATCGGATTCTTCCAAAAGACCGGCGGCATTGGATTGAGTCTTTTATACAAAGGTCCCGGAATCGAGAAACAACCGATCCCAGGCGAAATATTATTTTACAAGAAATAAGCAGTTTCTAAAACGATAATCGGTTATGAAACGAATATCTCTGATTGTTTTTCTTTTGAGTGTGACGGTCATTATCTTTTCGTTTCTCTGGCAAATAACATTGGGGCGTTGTCCCGTTCCATAATTTTTTGAGGCGTGCATGAGTCCGAAACGAACGATTTTTATTCTGCTTGTCGTCATCGTATGCGGTCAGACACTGTATTACTATCCGCAAATGCCGGAAACGGTGATGTCGCATTTCGATACGGCGGGAACTGCCAACGGCTGGATGTCGAAAGATATGTTTTTCATTTTTTATGGCGTACTGTTTCTGCTGATGACGATTTTCGCGATCGGCTTGCCTCGGTACATCGAACGTCTTCCATCGTCGCTCATCAACCTGCCGAACAAAAAATACTGGCTTTCGCCGGAGCGTTGTTGTGCAACAATGGATACTTTGCGGAATCAACTTACCTGGTTCGGTCTCATCATTCTGGTGTTCATTGTCATCGTCATGCAATTTGCGATCGTTGCCAATATTTCACCGGATCGGAATTTTTCATCCGGAACCGTTTTGATCATTCTTGGGATATTTCTTACGGGAACATTGTTCTGGTCTATAAATATGATTCGTCATTTCGCCAAAATTCCGACGGTATAAATTCGCCTAAAATATTCTTTAAATCCCTTGACAATCGCCGAAATATCTTTATATTCATAAGCATTCTTCCGAAGTCCTTATCACAAAGGTTCTTCAAAGGAGCATCATTCCGTATGGTAATGAGGTAATCCTAAATAAATCATTCATAAAATTGAGAGGAATCACTATGCATAAACAAAGCTCGATTGTTCTTACCCTGTTGCTCGTCGGTACGGTTCTTATCGGAACGACGCAAGCATTCAGTCAATCCAAATCCGCAAAACTCGGCATGTCGATGGTCGATCGCGGCAGATATCTTGTTACGATTGCATCGTGCAATGATTGCCATTCACCGAAAATATTCACACCAATGGGACCGATGCCGGACACAACACAACTCCTTTCGGGTCATCCGGCCAAAGCCACTCTTCCACCGCTGCCCGACGGCATCGTCGGCATGACGCCCAACACCTGGGGCGCAATTACTTCCAACGATTTCACTGCATGGTCAGGACCGTGGGGAACATCCTTTACCGCCAACCTGACCCCGGATAAAGAAACCGGGATCGGAAGCTGGACGGAAGAAATGTTCATCAAAGCATTACGCACCGGAAAACATATGGGAACCGGAAGAGATATTCTTCCACCGATGCCGTGGCCATTCATCGGACAAATGACCGACCATGACCTCAAAGATATATTTGCATACTTGAAATCGTTGAAACCGATTTCCAACGCAGTCCCGGATCCGATTCCACCGGCGGCGCCACCACAGAAATAATTTTAGCCGTGAAGAAAATTTTATCGTACGCAGGGGCGATGAGATTCGTCGCCCTTGCGATACTACTCATTATTTCCGACAGTGTTCTTTTCTGTCAGACCGGATACATTCCGAAAGAAGTCCGCGACGGCGGCATGATAACGGGAAAAGTACTTCTGGATCATCCTCCGAAACAGATCGACCGGCTGGAAATATCACAGGACCACAAAGCATGCGGCACCGTCAAACAATCGTCGCGTTTGATTGTCGGAAAAGACCGCGGTGTTGCAAATGCCATTGTGTATCTGGAAGGAATTTCCGCAGGCAAGAAATTTCCAAACGATCAGCCATGTTTGCTTGCACAGCGCAATTGTGAATATTGTCCGCACGTGATGGTCGTTCCCGCCGGCAGTAAGCTCAATATCGTCAATGAAGATGCAGTTCTGCACAGCGTTCATTCGTACACAACAGAAAATTTCCAATCCATATTCAACATCGCGCAGCCGGTCAAAGGATTGAAATCATGTACCAAATCGCTCGATCATTGCGGCTTAATGGTGACAAAATGCGACGCGGGACATCCGTGGATGTCGGGATACATTATGGTCGCTCCGCATCCGTATTATTCCGTTACCGACAACAACGGGAATTTTTCTCTCGATAATATCCCGCCCGGTACATATAAGCTCCACATGTGGCACGAAGGCGTCGCGATCAGTAATAAAGAATCGGAACGCGGCAAAGTGAAATCGTATACATTCGAAGATGCATACGAGCAGACGCAACAGGTCACAATCTCACCGAAATCGACAGCAACGGTAGATTTTACGTTTTCGCTTCGATAAACGAATTCGTAACACAGCCCACCCGTCTTGCTGAAACGCCTTTGTTCAGCATCTAAACGGTGGTTTTCAACTTCGGGACGACGCTAACACGGTCAGATTCCGAACAAGAACGTTTCGGAAAGACGGGTTTGGAACACCAACTTGTTAACGTTTGCTTTTTGTCGCTCCACACCCTATCTTCATTCATTCCAATAGTTCATTACGTTCACATATTTGGGGTATTTTATGAAAACTCTTCTCACATCTCTCGCATGTTCCATCATTTTTTTACTGACATCCTGTATGAATCAACAAAAAACTGCATCAACACAGTCACCGCTTGCCGATAAAGCAAAGCGATTCGTTCCGACCGAGATCACCGCCGATGTTTCCAAGCTTTCGTATGGCGATCGTCAGGCGCTCGATAAACTGATCGAGGCGGCAAAGCTTATGGATTCACTTTATCTTATTCAGAAATGGAGCGGCAGTATGGATCTGCTCGCAAAATTGCGCGCAGATAATACTCCCGAGGGAAAAGCAAAATTGAATTATTTCATCGTCAACATGGGACCATGGTCGAAACTCGATCATGACGAACCGTTTATCGATGGCGTTTCCGAACATCCTGAAGGCGCAAATTATTATCCGGCAAATATGTCGAAGGATGAATTCGTGAAATGGGATTCCACTTTGTCAGACGACAAGAAAAAGGAAGCGGAAGGATTTTTCTACACGATCCGCCGCGACGGAGACGGCAAGCTGATGACCGTTCCGTACAGCACCGAATATAAAACCCATCTCGAACCCGCAGCTAAATTGTTGCACGAGGCGGCTGCACTCACGGACAACAAAACATTGAAAGATTTCCTCAACAAACGCGCCGATGCATTCCTCAGCAACGATTATTATGAAAGCGACGTAGCGTGGATGGATCTCGATAGTCCCATCGAGCCGACGATCGGCCCGTACGAAGTCTACATGGACGAGATATTCAATTACAAAGCGGCATTCGAAGCGTTCATCACGATCCGCGACGACGAGGAAACCGGCAAGCTCGCAAAGTTTGCTTCGTATCTCCAGGAAATTGAAAACAATTTGCCGATTGAAAAGAAATACCGCAACCCGAAATTAGGCGCGCTGGCGCCGATCCGCGTCGTGGATGAAGTCGTTGTCGGCGGCGAATCACACGGCGGCGTGCAGACAGCGGCGTTCAATCTCCCGAACGACGAGCGTGTGACGCGCGAAAAAGGAAGCAAACGCGTCATGCTCAAGAATGTGCAGGAAGCGAAATTTAATAAAATTCTTATCCCGATCACCAACATCGCGGTCGACCAGAGCCAGCGTTCTCTCGTCTCGTTCGAGCCGTTCTTCACGCATATCCTTGCACACGAGCTGATGCACGGTCTCGGTCCGCACACGATCATGGTCAACGGCAAACAGAGCACCGTCCGCCAGGAAATGAAAGAGCTCAGCTCCGCGTTCGAAGAAGCAAAAGCCGACATCTCCGGACTCTTCTGCCTGCAATATTTGATCGATAAAGGCGTGATCGAGAAAACATTTGAACAGCAATTGTATGCGACATATCTCGCCGGCACGTTCCGATCGGTTCGCTTCGGCACGAACGATGCGCACGGCAAAGGGATGGCGATGCAGTTTAATTACCTCACCGACGAAGGCGCGTTCGAGTACAATGGCGAAACCGGAACGTACAAAGTGAATTTCGACAAAGTGAAAGACGGAATGAAAAAGTTAGTCGGCGATATTATGACCGCTCAGGCGGAAGGAAATTATGCCAAAGCCAAAGAGATGCTCGACAAGTACGGCGTGATCCGTCCCGAGATGCAAAAAGTGATGGACAAACTGAACGATCTCCCGACCGATATCGCACCGATGTTTCCATTGGCGGAGGGGAAGTAAGAAATAATTAGAGTTTATTGAAATGCGCAGTATATCATTTCTAATCGCGTTGATATACTGTGGGCTGTATAAGGCGACTAAAAAGACAGTTTTTTCAATCTAACAATTCACCTTTTATGAGAACACTGACGAGCCTAGAGACTTTTAGACAAGATTATGTTGATGGGGTGATATTTAAAACTATTCAAAATCTTAATCCCACACAACGACCGATTGAATGGGACATTGAAATGATTGGAGATATCAGAGATACGATTGAAAATTGGATTGTTGCTAGAATGAAACTTTGCACAGAAAAGGATTTCTATCCGTATATCGAGGAAGAAAATGGAAATTAGGGAAACTCAAATTGAGGACGTGCTTGTCAGCGCTCCCATCTTAACAAAAAAAATATTAAGTCTTGACGATGAACCAAGACTCATTGGCCGTCAAATGCTTTTACCATCGGGAAGACTTGATATTTTATTTACATACAAGAGCAACTTTCTTTTGATTGAGTTAAAAGCTGTGCCATTTCAAAGAAAGTTTATAAAACAAGTAATGGATTACAAGAATGATCTCATTGGATTTCAGAATGATGGCAAACTGCTTCGCGGCAATATTCAACCATATCTTCTTTGTCCAACCATAAAAAATGCTGAAAGACAATTTGGTTTAAGCGAGGGAGTTACATGTCTCAATTATAGTCCCGAAGAAGTTCTGAAATATTTTTATCAGAATATCAGACCGATTGCTTCTTTCGTTGAAATTAAGCCGATAGATATTGGCATCTGGAATCTACATCTCGTTAACAAGTTCATTTACGAACTCGGGCGAACTAATAGCTTAAAGAAACTCCAAGATATTATTGGTGGTTCAAAAAAGACATTATACAATAAAATAAAGTTTGCCAGTGAACTCCGATTGATAAATTGGGAACCAAACACAGACTCAATTACGTTGTCACCCATTGGAAAAAAATATGTAGAGGCTCAAGACAAAAATTATGGTGAAAGACTTAGTGAGGAACAAGTAGAATTATTAAAGAAGTTTGTAGTTGAAAATCCGTACGAATCTTCGGTGATCTTGGGAATTGCATCAATTGTGGAAGCAACATTTGCACTTTCAAAAAATACATATCCCGTTCCAATGGACCATTTATGTGAATACTTTACATTTCACTCAGGAAAATTCTTCGATTGGCAAACCACTAAGGCAAAGTACAGCGCAACAAGAATGTATTCAAATTATGCCGTGGATCTTGGGTTATTGGCAAAAACCGAACAGTCGGTTTACCTCACTCCAGAAGGTTTCAAGTTTACGATCCAAATGCAATTGCATAAAAGTTTAAAACTAATGGATACTCTTGTGGTGAATTAGGGAAAGTAAAACAATTGTTTTAAGGAATTTTCTATGGCAGAAAATAAAACGAAACCGACAAGCGCCAACGTCACCGCTTTTCTCAAAAAAATCAAGGATGAAAAACTGCGGAATGATTGTTCCGCAATGATCGAGATGATGCGGAGCGTTTCCAAATCGGAGCCGGTGATGTGGGGAAGCTCCATTATCGGTTTCGGAACGCGCCATTATGTTTACGAGAGCGGCCGCGAAGGCGATACCGTTATCATCGGATTCGCTCCGAGAAAGCAGAACATCGCCATTTACCTGACCGGCGGCATTGCCAATGTCACGGATGAACTATCGAAATTAGGCAAGCACGAAACAGGTAAGGGTTGTCTCTACATCAAGTCGCTCGACGATGTGAACCCGGCCGTTCTCAGGAAAATATTTGCAAAATCATACAAAGAAGGAAAATCCGCCGGATCGAAAACGAAGTAATACGTAACGAACAATAAATGAAACCTATTAATTTTGTCGGAGACGCATTATGAAAGAATTCATGTTACTCATTCGAAATGAAATCGACCACCAGTCGAAATGGTCGCCCGATCATCATAAGAATTTTCTTGCCCAATGCGAAGTGTACATCGGGAAACTGAAAGCGGACGAAAAATTAATTTCGGCACAGCCGCTTGTCCGTGAAGGCAAAATGATTTCCGGATCAAAAGGAGCTTTCAAGGAAGGAAATTTTTCAGACACCAAAGAAGTGATCGTCGGCTATTATCATATCCAGGCAGCAGACCTGAACGAAGCCATGGCCATTGCCAAAGGAAATCCCGAGTTTGAATTCGGAACGACAGCAAGAGTGGAAGTACGCCCCGTCAAAATGAAAGAAGACAATACAGGGTTTGTATATCCAAAATAGATTTACTGTTAACCGGTTGCCCAAGTTCCTTGGCTACCGACTCAGCTGGAAGTGTCATTATTAGTTCTGCCTCAAAAAATTGCTTACGTTCATTGGAAGGGGGTTGTAAACAAATGCCGGTACAATATCGATTCGATTCTCATATCGTTATCATAGAAGTGGTCGACGAATATTCCATGACCGATTTTCGTACGACCATTCTTAACTCGCTTGCGGATTCAAAGTGTCCGACCGACTCTGTCCTCCTGATCAATTTGACTGCATCGAAAAGCATTTATAACAGAACCACAGAAGATGTGAGCGCCATGGCACGGTTTGTTGCGACGCTGGGTAATCGTTTTCATAACCTGATTGCGTTGGTTGCAGCGGACAATTTGCCGTTCGGGCTCATGCGCATGAGTTCTGCCGGATCGGAAGAACGAGGAATTACATCAAGAGTATTTCGCACGTTACCGGATGCACGGAAATGGATTCTGTCGAATATTGACGAATCTCGAAACCGATTGGGAAATAGTTAATGAAATTTAGCGTTGTGATTTTTTAAATGGAAAAGCCAATCGGTACACAACTCGTCGATACCGGTGAGAGGATCATTCCGGCAAAGGAGAATGAAGTCAGTGTCGTTTTTTCCCGCCAGCTCTTTGCGTATCGGTATGCTTCACAATACGTCGTTGATAAAACCGTTCTCGATATCGGATGTGGAACGGGTTACGGTTGTCATCTGCTTGCCGGGAAGGCAAGACGTGTAACAGGAATTGATTACGATACCGACGCCATTGAGTATTGTCAAACGAAATACTCAGGTTCCAATATCGAATTTATACACGCTGATGCATCAAATTTACCCTCATCGAGTTTGTTCGATGTGGTGGTCTCATTTCAAGTGATTGAGCATATTGCCGATGTCGATAATTTCATCGTTCAAATGAAGAAAAGAGTTATACCGGGCGGAATGATTTTGATATCTACGCCAAATTCAAAAACAGGCACTGCGGGAGTTTCCGACAACCAATTTCATGTCAACGAAATGAACTATACAGAGTTTTATGCATTGATGAAAAAACATTTCACCAAATTTGAAATATATGGAATCGGGTACTCCTCCAAAAACCGATTGAGAGAATTTCTTCTACAGTCTCCGCTCTATCATGTCGGCAAATTATTACGGCGCGGTAGCAAAATTAAGAAATTGGGAACTCAAATGACCGGCTTGACTGAATTTATCATTATTGAAGACGATGTTCATGAAAAAGGCATTGATTTACTTGCAGTGTGTACGAATTAATACTAAACCACCAGCAACGGGTTATCGCTAAAATGAAAATGAATGTCACAGAATTAAGTAATTTTCCCTGTCATTTATTACATTGAGAGAATCATGCATCAATCTAAGACCAGAGACCAGATTGCCTTTGAACGAATGTTGTTCTTCAGCGATGCCATATTTGCTATAGCCATCACGCTCCTGGTC
>Ga0265322_10000194_pt1 | contig 27357 bp, 28 predicted proteins | sample 41222metaG_FD_193584 | JGI IMG/M metagenome (GOLD analysis project Ga0265322, IMG submission 193584) | Rhizosphere microbial communities from Carex aquatilis grown in University of Washington, Seatle, WA, United States - 4-12-22 metaG | ecosystem: Host-associated > Plants > Roots > Rhizosphere...
GACCGAAACTTTCCAAATTTGTCAATGTCGATGAGTCGGAAATTTCTCTGACACACAATGTTTCGGAAGGTATTAACATCATTGCCGGTGGATTGCCTCTGAAACGCGGTGATGAGGTCATCATGACAACGCATGAACACGTCGGCAACGCTCTTCCCTGGCTGAACAGAGCCCGGCTCGACGGCATTGTCATTAAAGCGGTCAAGCCCGCACTTACTGCTGATGAAAATCTGAATCGCATCAACGATTTGATCACGGCAAAAACACGCGTCATTGCCATACCGCACATCACCTGCACGATCGGACAGGTATTTCCGGTCAAAGAAATTGCCAAGCTCGGGCATGACAAAAATCTCTGGGTGTTTTTCGACGGCGCTCACGGTCCCGGCACTACGGTGCTCGATCTCAAAGATATCGACTGCGATTTCTATGCGACATGCGGTCACAAGTGGATGTGCGGACCGAAAGGAACGGGCTTTTTATTTGTTCGAAAAGAAATGCTCGACGTTGTACAGGCACGGTGGGTGGGCGGCTATTCCGATATCGGATGGGATCTGACGACTGAATCGCCCGAGTTCAAAGGATATGTCCCAACAGCGCACCGGTATGATTTCGCAACACAAAATGCCTCATTATATATCGGTCTCGGTGCTGCTATAGATTTCCTGTATCACATCGGTATCGAAAATATCGTACGACGAAGCAACGCTCTCACCGCATATCTGCAACGGGAATTGCTTCAACTCGGCGATAAAATAGAAATGCTCACACCGACCGAAGAACGATCGCGCGGTTTTATAACAGGATTCCGGTTAAAAAATATGCCGTATGATAAATTCGGCGAGCATGCGGCGAAAAGAAATTTCCGGATCAGACTGGTTGGCGAAAGTCACTTGAACTCTATTCGTGTTTCGACTCATCTGTACAATAATTTCGACGAGCTGAAGAAATTCGTCGGTGCGGTAAAAGAAGTAGCGTAATATATTTCATGGTGCAAGCCGGATAATCTTCCATGCGGTAGCCTGAGATCGTTCATACACAATCCGATCGTGCAAACGGGCTTCACGGCCTTGCCAAAATTCAATCCGTGCCGGTATGACACGATAACCACCCCAGTATGACGGACGAGGAATCGTTTTCCCTTCATAGGTACGCAGCAATTCTTTTGCTTTCCGTTCCAACTCTTCACGGTTTTCAACGACCTCGCTTTGCGGTGAAACGATTGCACCGATCTGGCTTTCTCTCAGCCGCAAATGGAAGTATTCATCCGACTCATCATCAGAAACCTTTTCGATCGTGCCTTCAATTCGCACCTGACGTTCAAGTGGTTGCCAATGTAGCACCAGTGCAGCGCGGAGATTGTGAAGCATTTCAACCGATTTGCGGCTGTTGTAATTTGTGAAAAAGACGAATCCTTTCTCATCCACCTTCTTCAGAAGAACGATACGTGCAGAAGGTACACCATCCCTCGTCGCCGTGGCAAGTGTCATCGCCTTGGGCAGTGCGATGCCGGCATGTTCTGCGTCTTCATACCAGGCATGAAATTGTTTGATGGGATCGGCATCAACATTCAGTATATCGAGTTCTTTATTCATATCTCAAAAATATTTTATAGGAATTTTTCAATAAGAAGTAAACCGGTCACCAAAACGCTTTTGAATTTCGGAAGAAGAAATCTCGCGATGTTCTCCCGGTTTCAGCCCGTGCAGTGTAAACGATTCGATTGCGACACGAGCCAGCCGAAGCGTGGGATGATTGACAGCGGCTGTCATTTTCCGTACCTGACGGTTTTTCCCTTCGCGCAAAATGATTTCAAGCCAGGCAGTCGGAACATTTTTTCGATATCGGATCGGCACCGGCCGGGGCGGAAGATCGGGATCTTCGGTTAACAATCGAACATCGGCGGATTTTGTCTTTCGACCTTCGATGATCACGCCTTTCCGGAGCAGTTCCAAAGATTCTTCGGTCGGTACGTGTTCGACTTGCACGAAATACGTTCGGGAATGACCGTACTTCGGCTCGAGTAGAAAATGCTTCAATGCGCCGTCGTTCGTCAGGAAAACCAATCCTTCACTATCGGCATCCAACCGTCCGACCGGATATATTTCTGTTGGAAAGGGACCAAAATCCTTCAATGTTTTCCGTCCTTCGGTATCGGAAAATTGGCACAACACTCCGAACGGTTTGTAGAAGAGAAAATATCTTAATACCTTTTTCATATCAAATTATGAACGACGAAAACATCATCACATATCAATGTCCTTCGTGCGGCGAGGAAAATGAGACATTTGTCGATATTTCCGGGGGACGCAAACAGGTCTACACAGAAGATTGTGCTGTCTGCTGCCGGCCGAATGTATTGACGATCACAATTACGCCCGAAGGAAATATTTTTATCGATGTAGCGTTTGAAGGGTAAAATTCCTTTCATTTTAACTGCGAAATCAAGATTTCGATTTTCCCTCCTGCCGGTCGAGTGACGCTCCACACCGAGAGTGACATTTCCCACACATCTCCTTATGAACATGTGCTTAATTGATTCAAGAAAATTCATAAGGAGTTTATTACATGAGATTGAAATATCAGCTGCCGGTTCTGACGAAAGAACAACGTATGGAATTCGGCTATTTACTTCACCATGAAGTCGAAAATCAAAATTGGTTTGCCATCGCTTTCCTGAAATTGTGGAAATCACAGGGACTCATTTGCACTCAATAATGAAAGGACCGTACCATGAAACTCTTGACATTCGCCGGTGTTCTCGCAGGATTAGTTGCTCTGTCATTGGCAATAAAGAAAACCGCATCACAACCGGTGCCGCTGACACAAAATCCTGATCAGCGATATGCAATTGACGAGCTGATTTCCGAGCAAGAACTGTAAGCTTTGCCGGCAACATCGGTCCGGGATTTCATATTAATTTTTCCTGCCTTTTTCATCGACGGGTCTCATCCGTCCGGTTTCAACACCCAGCACTAAATTAAGGAAGTTCATCTCCATTTGCAACGCGTTGCGAATCACGCCTATTCTCATTATCTTTCATCATCATGAATCGGATAATAAAACCGCCGAAGCTTCATCCGGGCGATGTCATCGGTATTTGCGCGCCCGCGAGTCCGCCGAGAAAGCAGGATTCAATTGAAAGCGGAATCCGTTATCTTGAAAGCGCCGGCTTTCGGATAAAGATGGGAAAACATATTTTTTTCCGCCGGGGCTATCTTGCGGGAACCGATGTCCAGCGTGCCTCCGATGTAAATGCGATGTTCGCCGACAAATCGGTCAAAGCCATTTTCACGGTACGCGGCGGATATGGATCGCAGCGCATCCTGCCGCTTCTCGACTACCGGCTCATCCGACGTAACCCGAAAATACTTGTCGGGTACAGCGATATCACGGCATTGCAATGCGCGTTGCTGGCAAAAATCGGTTTGATTACTTTTTCCGGTCCATTTGTTTCCGGAGAAATGAGCAACAAACTACAGGGACATGCCGAAGAACTGTTTTGGTCCTGCTTGATGTCTCCCCAACCACCGCCGCCGATCAAAAATGTTTTCCGGGACAGGCTTATCTCCAACAAACGGAAAACGGCTGGCGGAAGATTAATTGGCGGAAATCTTAGCATCATTTCAACATTGGTTGGAACTCCCTATTTTCCTTCGATACCCGATCCGATTTATGTCTTGGAAGATGTCGGCGAACAACCGTACCGCATTGACCGGATGTTGCAACATTTGCACCTTGCCGGTGTATTTTCCCATGCGCGCGGAATCGGGCTTGGCAATTTTACCGATTGCATCCCAGTGCCGGGGAAACCTTCGTTAACTCTTCAAGACGTCGTTCGGGAGACATTCCGTAGCAGTCAATGTCCGATTGTTTCGGGTCTTCCTGTCGGACATATTAAAAATTCCATACCGTTTCCAATCGGGGTCAGGGCACAACTCGACGGCAAAAAGGGAACGTTACGATTCCTCGAAAGCGGAGTTCGTTAAAAGCCATCCTTGTACATGCATTACCGAAATTAATGTTACTTCATTTTCCCCGATTTTATTGACTATGCTGCAAAATATATGTAAATTTGAGCAAAAAATATTGGGGTAAATCGTTGGCTGGGGAATTGAACATTGCGGTATTTGCTTCAGGAAAAGGTTCCAATCTTAAAGCAATACTGGATGCTATTCATGCCGGAAAGATTCCGCATACGCGGATCGGACTTGTCATCAGCAATAATTCTGACGCCGGCGCTTTGACGATAGCTCGGGAACATCAAATCCCTGCCAAGCATATCAGTCGGCAACAATTTACTTCCGATGATGCATTCACAAATGGTGTATTGGAAATTCTCCACGAACACAAAATAAATTTTATCGTTCTTGCCGGATACATGAAAAAAATCGACACCCGCATTATTCAACAATTTAAGCAACGTATTCTCAACATCCATCCGGCTTTGCTTCCGGCATTCGGCGGAACGGGCATGTACGGTATGCATGTCCACGAAGCGGTCATTCATGCAAAAGTACAGGAGTCCGGTGTGACGGTTCATATCGTCGATGAAGAGTACGATCGCGGGCCGATTGTGTTGCAACAACGAGTGCCGGTCGATCCGACGGACACGCCTGAAACATTGGCTGCAAAAGTATCGAAGATCGAACACCGAATTTATCCCGAGGCAATTCGATTGTTTGCCGAAGGAAAAGCAGCGGTTCCGAATGCTCCTGCAACCATGGTGAATCACTCATGAATCCGGTAACGATACGGCGGGCGCTTATCAGTGTGTCCGACAAAACAGGAATTGTTGATTTTGCAAAATCCCTGACGGAGATCGGCATTGAAATTATTTCGACCGGCGGAACATTGAAAACACTTCGCGATTCCGGGGTACAGGCAATTTCGATTTCCGACGTTACGGGATTTCCGGAAATTCTTGACGGGCGTGTCAAAACGCTTCATCCGAAAATTCATGGCGGATTGTTGGCGGTCATGGACAACGCGCATCACCGAAAACAATTGGAAGAATTCGAAATTTCACCGATCGATATGGTTGTTGTCAATCTGTACCCATTCGAACAAACCATCGCAAAGAGCGGCATTACGTTCGATGAAGCCATCGAACAAATCGATATCGGCGGCCCGGCAATGCTCCGATCGGCAGCGAAGAATTTCAAGTTTAAGACTGTCATCGTCGATCCGGAAGATTACGGTACTGTTCTTTCCGAAATGCAACAGCATGGCGGCTCGGTTTCGGAAGAAACCCGTTTCCAGCTCGCAAAAAATGTTTTCCGGCATACTGCCAGATACGATTCGATTATTTTCGACTATCTTTCTCACAGTGGTGGAGAAAAAACTGCGACTGTTTTGCCCGAAGTATTTTCAATTTCCTTGCCAAAGTCACAGGAACTCCGGTATGGAGAAAATCCGCATCAGCAAGCAGCGCTCTACGGCAACTTTCATGAATTTTTTGAAACTCTTCATGGCAAAGAATTATCATACAATAATATTGTCGACATTCACGCCGCTGCTGAACTTGTGGAAGAATTTTCCGAACCGACTGTTGTCATCATCAAACATACAAATCCATGCGGTGTCGGATCAGGCAAGACACTCACCGAGGCATACGATAAAGCATTGACAACCGATACCAAATCGGCATTCGGCGGTATTGTTGCCGTTAACAGAGCATTGGATATGCCGACTGCTCAATTGATTGACAAAATTTTTACGGAGGTGATCATTGCACCATCGTACGACACCGGTGTGATAGAATTCTTAAAACGAAAAAAAGACCGGCGGCTCATCCGACAAGTACAATCATTACACTCCCGCAATCATCTCATCGTTAAATATGTTGCAGGCGGGTTGCTGGCGCAAACTCCGGACGATATCGATCTCATTCCCGATCGACTGCACATCGTCACGAATCGAAAACCGACCGATGAAGAATATACAGCGATGAAGTTCGCGTGGCGCGTGGCAAAAAATGTCAAATCCAATGCCATTGTGTATGCAAAACCGGATCGCACCATCGGCATCGGGGCAGGACAAATGTCGCGGTTCGATTCTTCCCGGATGGCAGTTCTCAAGGCGCAGGATGCCGGACTTGATCTCGAAGGAACCGTCGTTGCGTCCGATGCATTTTTTCCTTTCGCCGACGGATTACTGGAAGCTGTAAAAGCCGGTGCAACGGCAGTCATCCAGCCCGGCGGATCGGTACGTGATGAAGAAGTGATTGCTGCGGCAAATGAAAATAACATTGCAATGATTTTTACGGGCATCAGACATTTTAAACATTGAATCCTTCAAACATTATTATTGACAGACTCACATGAGCTTTCTTTCGATGTTTTCGGCAGATCTTGCCATCGACCTCGGCACTGCAAACACACTCATTCACATGAAGGGCAAAGGAATCGTCCTCAACGAACCTTCCATCGTTGCGTTTGATCGGAACACGAAACGTATCGTTGCCATCGGCAATGAAGCGCGTGAAATGCTCGGGAGAACGCATCGCGACATCCGTACGATTCGTCCGATGCGCGACGGAGTTATTGCCGACTTTGAAATTGCCGAAGGCATGTTACGCGAATTCATCAAGAAAGTTCATTCCAACTGGCTGCCGAGCAGGCGAATTGTGGTCTGCGTACCGAGCGGCGTAACGGAAGTTGAGAAACGTGCCGTTCGCGACGCGGCGGAACATGCGGGAGCAAAAGAAGTTCACCTCATTGCCGAACCGATGGCGGCGGCAATCGGTATCGGTCTCGATGTCGATGCGCCGGCCGGAAATATGATCGTCGATATCGGCGGGGGCACGACGGAAATTGCCGTCATTGCATTATCGGGCATCGTCAACGAAGAATCGATCCGCATTGCCGGTGACGAAATGAACAATGCCATCATACAATTCTTCAAAAAAAATCATAACATCCTTATCGGCGAGCGGACGGCGGAATCGATCAAATGTGAAGTCGGATCGACGATGCCGCTGAAGGAAGAAATCAGCATTCAAGTCAAGGGCCGTGATTTGGTCAATGGTATTCCCAAAACGACGGAGGCGAGCTCCGTTGAAATCCGTGAAGCGTTAAACGAGCCGGTACAACAGATTGTGGATGCCGTCAAGCTCACGCTGGAACGCACGCCACCGGAACTTTCCGCCGACATTCTCGATCGCGGCATCATGCTTTCCGGCGGTGGAGCGCTTCTCAAACAGCTCGACGAACGACTCCGCCTCGAAACAAGTTTACCGGTGTATGTCGCCGAAGATCCTCTCACTGCGGTTGTCCGCGGTACCGGCAAAGTTCTCGAACATCTTCATCATTATCACAAAGTTCTGATCAAGAGCAGACGATATTAAACGAAGAAACGGATCGTTCGTTATCGGCAAAGACCGGTAACGTTCCCCATGCATGCAGAGACTGTTCAACATATTCGTTCTTTTCAAGGAATACGTTATCTTCGTTGTTCTCCTGATCGTTTCACTCATCCTCCTCGGAACAAACGATAACACGCAAATCCGCGCCATCCGGTCTTATACGATCGGATTCGTCGGCATTTTCCAGCAAGGACTTTCTTCCATCCCGAATTTTGTCGAGCTCAAACGTGAAAACGAAATTCTCCGCCAGCTCAACGTTAATTTATCCGATGAAGTGAACCGGTTACGCGAAGCGCGGTTGGAAAACATCCGTCTTCGCAATTTCGTCGGGCTCAAAGAACAGCGCCCGTTTACACTCGTTACCGGTGACGTTGTCGGAAAAAGTTTACATCTTCTCCGCAACACCATCACGCTCAACGTCGGTGAATCGGACGGCGTCAAAACGGACATGCCGATCATTTCGGAAAACGGTCTTGTCGGCCGCATTTTGATAACGAGCTCACATTATTCGATCGGACAATTGATGTTGAATAAAGATTTCCGGGCAAGTGCGAAAATTCAACGGAGCCGCATCGACGGCATCATTGCATGGGACGGCGGCGAAAATCTTCACCTGAATAACGTGGCGAAGTCTCAAGATATCCGGCCGGGCGATGTCGTCATGACTTCGGAATACAGCAATATATTTCCGCGCAATGTCAAAATCGGGTTCGTGTCGAAAGTAACGGAAAAGCCGGGAAATCTTTTTAAAGAAATAGAAGTGACGCCGGGTGTCGATTTCTCGACGCTGGAACAGGTGTTCGTCATTACGGCCGTCAATGATACGGAACGGGAAGCGATAGAGAAAAAAACCTATCACGCGAAATAATGACACGGCGCCTGAAATACTTTCTTCTTTCGATCCTCTTCGTTGTCATCCAAACCCAGTTGATGCGCATTTTGACGCTGCAAGGAATCACACCCGATCTTCTCACCATCTGGATTGTCTACCTGGCATTAAAGGAAGGACAACTTGCCGCAACGGTGTGGGGATTTTGCATCGGGCTGATGTTCGATCTGGTCACGGGAAATTTTATCGGCCTTTCAGCCTTTACCAAAACGATTTGCGGATTCGTTGCGGGATATTTCTTCAATGAAAATAAAACTCCGCTCACGCTGGGCAGTTACCGGTTTATTATTATCGTTCTGGTAACGTCGCTGATTCATAACACGATTTATTTTGTGATTTTTACGCAGGGCAGTGATATCGGATTGATGAACGCAATTTTTCAGGTCGGACTGGCCACGACATTTTATACTGCCACGTTGACGTTATTGCCGATGTTTGTCTTTTCCCGGAAAATTTTCTTATGAACGACGGACTGGAACAATTTCCCCGCAAGCGAATTTTTCTTGCTGTTATTGGAATTGTTTTTACGATTTTTCTCGGTCGGCTGTTACAACTCCAACTGTTGTACCAGGACGTGTATGGAAAAAAATCGGAAGAGAACAGTATCCGTCCGATTGCGCGCGACCCGATCCGGGGGCTGATATTCGACCGGCACGGTGAGTTGTTGGTCGACAATCATCCTTCCTACACCGTCACCATCACGCCGTCGGAATTCCGTCTCTCCAATCTCGAATATCTTGCATCCGTTCTTCGGCTCGATACGGCATTCATTAAAGAACGAATCCGAAAAGGGAAACTATACAACCGGTTCGCTCCCATCAAAGTAAAACGGGATATCGATTTTCCCACGCTTTCCATCCTTGAAGAAAACCGCGACAAACTTCCCGGCGTCGATTATCAAATTGAATCGAAACGATTCTATCCCACAAAGGCAAAGGGTGCGCATTTATTCGGTTACACGAAAGAAATTTCCGATCAACAATTGACGGAGCTTACCGGCGAATACCGCCCCGGTGACAACATCGGCGCAACCGGGTTGGAGGCGGGTTACGAACGCGATCTCCGCGGAAAAAAGGGCTACGAATTTATTACGGTTAATGCAAAGGGTCAGATGCTCGGCGCGTATAATGACGGAAAGAACGATATTCCCGTCAAAGAAGGAAATGACCTGTATCTCGCAATCGATGAGGGCGTACAGGCAATGGCTGAATCACTGCTGGCAAACAGACGCGGTGCCGTAGTTGCCATAGATCCCGATGACGGCGGCGTTATTGCACTGGTCAGCAAACCGGATTACGACCTGACGGATTTCGGCGGCGGAACATCTCCCGAAGTCTGGAATGCCGTCAACACCGATTCCACGCATCCGTTATTCAACAGGGCAACGTTGACACGGTATCCTCCCGGTTCAACATTTAAAATGGTGCTGGCCTCCGCGGCTCTCCAAGAAGGTGTTATCAATGAGAACTGGAGGGTGCAATGCACTGGATTATTTCATTACGGAACAAAAATTTTTAAAGACCATGGGACGCACGGTTCGACAAACGTCGTGGAAGCAATTCAGCGGTCATGCAACGTATTTTTCTATCAATTAATGCTGAAGACCGGATTTGAACGGTGGACGGATTACGGAGAAGCATTCGGTTTCGGACAAACGACCGGCATCGATATTCTGGAGGAAACATCGGGATTACTCCCGTCCGAAGAATATTTCGATAGGGTGTACGGTAAAGGCAAATGGACTCAGGGATATCTTGTGAGCCTTGCCATCGGTCAGGGTGAAGTCGGCGTTTCTCCGTTGCAGATGGCTTGCTATGCCGCAGCATTGGGGAACAGAGGGTTTTATCGCAAGCCGCACGTTGTTGAAAAAATCCGCGACAAAGAAACGGGGCAATTTCAAATCATCGTGCCGGAAAGCCGGCGCATCGATCTGTCCGATCACACGTGGGATTTAATTCAGAGCGGCATGTATAAATGCGTCAACGAACCGGGCGGTACCGCGTTGACGGCAAGAGTTCCGGGCATTGCTGTCGCGGGTAAAACCGGGACGGCACAAAATCCACACGGTAAAGATCATGCATGGTTTATCGGTTATGCGCCGGCCGATCATCCGAAAATAGCAATTTGCGTGCTGGTGGAAAATGCCGGATTCGGCGGCGTTGTATCGGCACCGATCGCAGGCATGTGCATCGAACAATATCTCTACGGACATTTAATTCGTAATAATTCCCTTGAAAGCATTATCGCTCATACACCTCAAACTCCGGATGAATAAATATGGACAGCTGGTTTAAAGAGAATATCGATTATTCCGTCATCGGCATGGTGGTATTGTTGCTCGTGATCAGCGTTGCATCTGTATACAGCGCTACCTATGATGCAGGAGCTTCGGTGTATTTCCATCGCCAGCTTATTTGGGGATGCATCGGACTGCTGCTGATGTTTTCGATCATGCTGATTCCTTTTCGGACATTACAATTGCTTTCCTATCCTCTCTACGGACTTTCCATCACTGTTTTGTTGGTTGTACTGGTTGCAGGAAAAGTTGTCGCAGGTTCAAAAAGCTGGTTCGGTATCGGAGGATTGGGATTACAGCCGTCGGAAATGGTAAAAATTACAACGGTTCTTGCGCTGGCATATTACCTTTCCCAACGGCATGTCAACCTCTCCCGATTCAAACATGTCGCCACCACGTTCGGCATCGTTTTGCTTCCCGTTGTATTAATTTTAGCGCAGCCGGATATGGGAACAGCAATTATTTACATCGGCATGCTGTTGATTATTTTGTACTGGGCAGGTGCTTCAAATTTCTTACTGCTGACCCTGCTCGCTCCGGGAGCGACGGTGATAGCAACATTATTCGGCACGACCGCATTTGTTATCGTCCTCATACTGACCGCCACGGTCATTTTTTTATTGAAGGAAAACCGGCTTCTCTCTGCGTTTGTTTTTTCACTGACGGTACTAATGGGAATGTCGGTCCAATTCTTATTCGGAAGACTTGCCCCGCACCAGCAAAAACGTATTCTGATATTCCTCAATCCGGATGCCGACCCGCTCGGCGCCGGATACAATGTGATGCAATCGAAAATTGCCATCGGTTCCGGCGGACTGTTTGGGAAGGGTTACCTCCAGGGATCGCAAACGCAATTGAATTTTCTTCCTGCTCAGTGGACCGATTTTATCTATTGCGTTCCAAGCGAAGAATTCGGTTTTTTCGGTGCGTTTACCATTTTACTTCTTCTCACACTTCTTATGGCGCGGGGAGTGCAGATTGCATCGTTAGTCAAAAACCGATACGCAAGTATTGTTGCTATCGGCGTAGTTTCCGCTTTCGCGGTACACACGGTCATCAATATCGGCATGGCGATGGGAATCATGCCGGTCATCGGCGTTCCTCTTCCTTTCATGAGTTACGGCGGATCAAATATGCTGACGAATATGATGATGGCGGGATTGCTGTTAAATATGTATGCCAACCGGAAGGAATATTAATCTACCGTACATGCAGGGAAAACATTTCTTCACTGATTGGAATTTGAGGTTTAAAGAATTTTTTCCTTAGCCAAAATGCTACATTCACTAGAGCGATTAACGCGGGTACTTCTACAAGCGGACCGATTACTCCTGCAAAAGCTTGCCCGCTATTAATTCCAAAAACACCGATCGATACAGCTATTGCTAATTCAAAATTATTACCAGCGGCAGTAAACGATATGGCCGTCGTTTGTGAATAATCCGCCCCCATCTTTTTTCCCGCAAAAAAAGTTATCAGAAACATGACGACAAAATAAATAACTAACGGAATCGCAATGCGAATAACATCAAACGGTATTTGAACAATCAGATCACCCTTTAAGGCAAACATAGCAAGGATAGTAAAGAGCAATGCAACTAACGTTATAAAACTTATTTTGGGAATGAAAACATTTGCATACCAATCATCACCCTTTATCTTTTTCAGAACAAACTGAGAAAAGAAACCTGCAACAAACGGTATCCCCAAATATATGAAAACGCTTTGTGCAATCTGACTAATATCAATATGGACCGCTAAACTATTGAGACCAAAATAGGGCGGCAGAACGGTAATAAATAACCACGCAAACAGACTGTAAAATAATACCTGGAAAATACTATTCATTGCCACCAACCCGGCTGCATATTCACGATTTCCTTCCGCCAATTCATTCCAAACAATAACCATCGCTATGCAACGTGCGATGCCGATCATGATTACGCCGATCATATATTCAGGGTAATCCTTCAAGAAAAAAATTGCGAGGAGAAACATGAGGATCGGACCGATCACCCAATTCATAACTAAAGAGAGAGAAAGAATTTTTAGATTTTTAAAAACAGATCCCAACTTTTCATATTTAACTTTGGCTAACGGCGGATACATCATCAATATCAGCCCAACCGCTATAGGCAGGTTCGTAGTACCAGATTGAAACGAATTAATAACGATAGCCACGCCCGGAAAAAAATATCCGACAATCACACCGATCCCCATTGCAAGGAATATCCATACTGTGAGATATCTGTCCAAAAAGCCAAGCGTTTTTCGCTCGATTTTTAGATTATCATTATTCATGGTCGTTGAGAATAATTATCTTTTCACGAATGAGCTATCTCCGCAACAAATTTTTTCACTGCCGTTTTTATGTTGTTCCTTACGTCTCTTGTTTTCGCCAATTTTTCTTCGTGCGCTCCCGTAAACATGGAGGGATCCGGAAAATCCCAGGCAATCTTCTTTGTCATTCCCGGAAATACAGGACATCGTGCAGAACTGCCGGCGTCGCATACGGTAATCACATAATGAAAACGTTTCCCCTGCTTAAAAAATTCAAAGACATCGTTGGTCGGATTATTGGAAATATCAATGCCATCCTCCCGCATCACTTCAACGGCAAGCGGGTTGAGCTTACCCGGTTCAAGTCCGGCACTTTCGGCTTCGAATTTTCCTTCGCCGAATTGTTTCAGATACGCCTCCGCCATCTGACTCCGGGCAGAATTATGAACACACAGAAATAATACTCTAATTTTATCCATTTTGACCCTTCCCTGTTGAGATCAATTCATTTACAACAATGTTCTTTATCGCAACACTCTGCGCTATTTTTTTCTGCATACACGGTAATGCTGTAAATACCCACACCGCTTGCGTTATATTGTTTGATCTCATCGGCAGTTAAATAATTTGCCAAAATATCTTCCGGAAGCATAATTACTTTTTCTTTCTGTACCATGATATTTTCAAATCCTGATTCGCGAACCAGGGCGATATATTCTTCTTTCTGAATAGCACCGGCAACACAGCCGGCATACAACGCCGCTGTCTGTAAAATTTTCGGCGGCAGCGAACCGTTCAACACGATATCGGAAATGCTGAAATGCCCTCCGGGCTTTAATATGCGGTAAATTTCGGAAAATGCTTTCTTTTTATCCGGGACAAGATTGAGGACACAATTGCTGACGACAACGTTGGCACTATTCGACGTCATCGGTATTTTTTCGATTTCACCCAAAAGAAATTCAACATTATGGAATCCTAATTTTTCCGCATTGATTCTTGCCCGGTCAATCATCGCCTCGGTCATATCAATCCCGATCACTTTTCCCGATTCGCCGGTTTCGGCACGCGCCACGAAACAATCGTTCCCGGCGCCGGAACCGAGATCGACAACCACATTCCCCTTTTTTATTCCGGCGAATTGTGTCGGCAATCCGCAACCTAATCCTAAATCCGCATCAGGATTGTATCCGTTCAGTTTTGAATAATCATCCGACATGATCGTATACACTTCCGAAGAACAACATGATGCACCACAGCAGGAAGATTCATTTGTGGTTTTATCCTGTAATGCTATTTGACTGTATTTTTCTTTGACAATCTTTTTTATTTCTTCTGAATTATTCATGACGAAACTCCTCAAAAATTGAAAAGCATCAGCAACATTTTTTCTGAAACGATCGCGACGAAGCTTTTGTCTGTGTAAAAAATGAATGAAAACTTTCTGAAAATTTTTCGAAGGTATCCCAATTAATACAGTAACATGATTTTACGCCGTCGACTCTTCCCGTAATGAGTCCGGCTTGTAACAAATCTTTCAAATGGCGTGAGACGGTTGATTGCGCAAGCGGAAGGATTTCCACTATTTCGCCGCAGATGCAGGTATTCCGTTTGGCAACTTCTTTGAGAATCGCGATCCGCGCCGGGTGGCTGATGGCATTCGCAAAATCAGCCAATGCATTCTGTTGTTTATTGAATTTGTGTTTTTTATTGACCGCCATGGCATATTCTCCTAATCATATATCGTAAATATACGATATAGTATATAAAAAGCAACACCAATCAATGAAAAATGTCTGCGCGGAAAGTAAAATTGGGGGAAATCGCCTCTATTCTTCGGGGATTGTTTGTAATTGAACAACACCAAGCTTTCGAAGCAGTGCCCCGGGTTCGAGACCTTTACCGGTTGCATTCCGGATACGCTCCGTCCATTCCTGTTTCTCGCCGTTGGCGTAGAGATGATCGATCATCCACTCTGCCACATTCGGGTTTTTGATCTTGTCCTCACCGAACTTATTCGACAGCGCCTCCTGCAGTTGTGTTGCAATCATGCTTGCCATGATATAATTGTGATAATAGCACGGGTACGAAACGTACCAGATCGATGAAGCATATTGCGGCGCTTCAGTCGAATCCGGATCGACAAGGAGAAATTTTTTCATCATCGTCCGTTCAAGTAAGGCCATATCCTGCTTCGGGTTTTTATACATTTCGTATTCGATAAAAAAATCTTTCATCGTGCGGCGAAGCCGGTAAATTCCCATCATGCCGCGACCGGCAATATATTTTTCAATCTGTTTCGGTTTGATGTGCGGAACCGTTGCAATCCACAACGAATCATCCGTAAACTCTGCGTGCATTTCCGCAACACCTTCTTCATATGCTGAACATTGTGCGCCGGGAATCCATTCATATCCTTTGAAAATGGGATACTCAACATGCGTATTGACTGCTTTCAGAGCGTGGCCGTATTCATGAAAGGCAACGGCATAGAATCGCTGACCCTGTATCGGGTTGACGAGAAACCTCGTGTCCCCCGGAATATCGATTGCCAGGTTCAAACCGCCATACGGAATATCTTTGACGTATTCCTTAATCGGCAATGAATCAACGGGAAATCCGATTCCCCGCTCAAACCGGTGGAGAACGGGAAACATCGAATCAGCAGGAAAAAATTTATCCGGTATGGTTGCCGATTCGTGCAATGCATAATCCAAATCCCACGGACCGATTTTTTTGAGATGGAGTTTTTTTGATGAAGCATATACAAATTGTTCGAACGGACTTCGTGTCTGTTCTTCGAGCAGTGTTAACGTTTTGATGAGCCATTCTTCATCGATCGAGTTGAGAGACAATGTCAACGAATAATAACTCGAATATCCGAATTGGGCCGCTTTTTCATTTCGTAAGGTGACGAGCGTTAGGAGATCGTGTGAAACGGCGGTGGAAAGTTGCGCCGGTACCGACCAGAGCTCATGCCGGCGCCGCGACGACGGTTCGTGTTGCAATTGTACACTGACTTTTGCCCGTGTCGTCGACGTGCCATTCAATCGAAAATTGAAATTGGTCATTGCTTGTTGAAGACGGTTTTCTAATGATGCGATGCGAGGGTCGACATAGATCGATCCTCCGATACAGACACGGTGCCATAATTCGAGACGCCGCGCAAGCATCTTATCCGCCAGCGCATCGGAACGACCTCTCCATTCCTCGATGATTTTTCGCGTCGCGCTGTCGGCAACAACGGCAGCAAGTTCCGCCTTGGCAGAATCAAGATTAAAGAGTGCATCGTTAGCATAACTATGCCAATTGGCAAGCCCTACCACCCGGGCAGCGCGTTCATATCGATGCTCGAGCGAATCAAGGTAGGCAATGAGTTCGTTTTTTGACGTGACGGGGGTTTGGGCGGGATGTTTGGGAATTTCTGTCGTGCAAGAAATAAATCCCAGTGATGATGCCCCGGCGATGATGAGAATAACAATAGTCCGGTACATTATCCGTTTTGTCGGAAATGGTCAAAAAATAAATGGCTCATGACGTTTCAATTTATGGGCTATAAGATAAGGAAAAAATGAGTGAAATCAAGTTAGAATAAAATTAATCCGGAAGAACCGGTACGATTTGCATCAAACGCACCGGGTGTTTTCCTTGCTTCTCATACCCTCTTTTCTTATTATATCGAAACATGATATCGGGTTTTTCCTTTTGCGAATGTTGAAAGAAAACGATTGCCGGACCGAAAACAATTTCAAAACTACTATAATAAGCACAAAAGAACCATTGAACGGCAGCTTGCGTTAATCACAAAAAAGAAGAAGCCGGTTACCGTGTATGAACCGATGAGATATGTCTTGTCGTCGGGCGGCAAACGATTACGCTCCGTTTTTACGTTGCTGGCATGCGAAGCTGTCGGCGGGCGGACACGGGATGCTCTCGATGCCGCAGTTGCAATGGAAATCCTCCACAATTTTACGTTGGTGCATGACGATGTGATGGATCACGCAGAATTGCGGCGCAACAGACCGACCGTTCACACGCGATGGGATAATAATATTGCGATACTTGCCGGCGACCAACTTGCCGCATACGCGTATCAGTCATTATTGAAAACTGCAGATCACAAACATTCTAAAATTCTTCCCGTATTTACCGGTGCATTCATTGACGTTTGCGAAGGCCAGGGTTTTGATAAAGAATTCGAAACACGAGACAATGTCCGCCTCAAAGAATATGTGATGATGATTGAAAAGAAAACTGCCGCTATCATTGCCGCGTCAACTGAAATTGGAGCCATCATCGGCGGAGGATCTGCGCAACAGGTTCGTGCGCTTCGAAATTTCGGCTTGCATCTTGGACGCGCATTTCAAATCAATGATGATCTTCTCGATATCGCCGGTGATCCGGAAGAATTCGGAAAAACCGTCGGCGGCGATATCATCGAAGGGAAAAAAACATTTTTGCTGTTGACGGCTATTGGACAAACCAAAGGTCGTGACCGTCTTTTTTTGCGCTCATTATCTCCGGCAAACGGTATGCGTCGTGTCGATCGAATCCAATCGATCTATCGTCAAACCGGAACGCTTTCGGTTGCACGAAAGACGATCACGCGGCACACACGCTCTGCCCGCAACGCAATCAAGAAATTACCGGCAAACCGTGGTACGGCAATGCTTGGATGGCTTGCCGATCAGCTTGTAGAAAGAATTTCCTAACCACATGGTCGAACGTGAGGTTACAATTAAAAATAAATTCGGCCTTCACACGCGCCCCGCGTCCCTGCTTGTGAAAGTCGCATCACGATTTAAAGCGGACTTTTATATTTGTAAAGACGGTATGGAAATCAACGGAAAAAGCATTATCGGCGTTATGACTCTCGCCGCGGAACAGGGTGTAACACTCTTACTGCGATTCGACGGCGAAGATGAATCGGACGCCTGCAACGCTGTCGCCGATTTATTCGAACGGGGATTCGATGAGTAGCTTATGAAAGATGAACAAAAAGGAAAACGTGAAAAGATCTTAAAGGGAATTCCTGCCTCACCCGGAATTGCGATGGGCGGCGCGTATCTTTTTACAAAAGAAATGCCCCGCTTTGAAGAACGTGCCATCGGCTCGGATGATGTGCGTCTTGAAATTGATCGCCTCACGCGCGCCATGGAAAAATCCGCAAAAGAATTGAGCAAAATCCTTTTGTTCGCCCAACAGAAAGTGGGCGACTCAAAAGCAAAGATTTTCGAAGCACAAGTTATGGTACTCGAAGATCCGGTTCTTATAGACGCTATCCGGAAGCGGATTACCAAAGAACGAAAGAATGCGGAATTTATTGTTGCGGATGAAATCGGAAAGTATGCTCACCTCATGCTTGCCGCACACTCCGAATATATGCACGAGCGGGCGCACGACATGGAGGATCTGCGAAACCGTATTGTCCGCAATCTCCAGCAAGAAAAACTGATCTCCAAGCTCGATGGCTCCGTCATCGTTGTAGCGCACACACTGACGCCGGCAGACACGATGATCCTCAGCCGAAATCATATTCTCGGCTACGCGACCGATCTCGGCGGTATTACTTCTCATGCGGCGCTTTTTTCGCGATCGTTGAAAATTCCTGCCGTTGTCGGATTGGGTGATGTCAGCCGCGAAGTGCAGACGGGCGATCATATCATTATCGACGGGTATGGCGGAACGATTGTCGTTCATCCGACCGTGGAACGAATCAAAGAGTATGAAGAAAAACGCGAGCACATGGCGGAGTTTGAATCACAACTCGTGCATTTGAAGGACCTGCCGGCGGAAACACTGGACGGACATCCTGTCGAGCTTTCCGCTAACATCGAACTGACTGAAGAGCTGGAGTATGTCGTTCTTCAAGGATCCCAAGGTGTCGGCCTGTACCGGACGGAAAGTTTACTCATCGGACGGGACGATTTTCCATCCGAAGAAGAGCAATACATAGAATATAAACGCATCGCCGACCGCATTTTCCCTCACCGCGTCATTATGCGGACATTCGACATCGGCGGCGACAAAATTGTACCGGACATGGCAGATGAAGCGAATCCGTTCCTCGGATGGCGCGGCGTGCGTGTTTGTTTCGACCGACCCGAATTGTTTATGAATCAGCTTCGCTCCATTCTTCGCGCCAGCACACGGAAAAATATTTCCATCATGTTCCCGATGGTGACAACGGTCGGCGAGGTACATCGTGCAAAAACATTCGTCCAGAAAGCCAAAGCCGAACTGCAAGCAAAAAAAATTAAATTCGACGATCATCTTCCGATCGGCGTTATGATCGAGGTGCCGGCGGCAGCATTAACGGCCGCGCAAATTGCCGCGGAAGTCGATTTTCTCAGCATCGGGTCCAATGACCTCACGCAATACCTTCTCGCTGTCGATCGCGGCAATAGTCTTGTTTCTTCATTGTATCATGAATTCGAGCCCAGCGTACTGATGACGATCAAGCACGTCATTAATGCCGGCCACAAGCAGGGTATCTGGGTAGGCATCTGCGGCGAAATGGCCGGTAATCCGCTGGCCACTGCTTTGTTATTAGGACTCGGCATGGACGAACTGAGCGTGGTCCCCGCAATTCTTCCTGAGATCAAAAAGATTATCCGTTCCCTCAAATTCAGCGACATGCAGGAAGTCGCGCGAACAGCATTGAGTTACGGTTCGCGTTCAGAAATCGAAACGTATCTCGCAACATTCTTCAAAAAGGAATTTCCCGATATTCCTCTGGACAGTTTGTAATATGAATCCATTATCATTTCAACATCCTTAAAGACCGTATTTATGACCAACGAACGAATCGAACAATACGATAAATCCAACATGCGAAGATTGATCGCGGAATTTCCAGATCAAATTTCCGACGCAGTACGCATCGGTAAAAGCGTGAAAATCCCCTACACGGCGTCCGATATCGACGCGATCGTTATTACCGGTTTGGGAGGATCGGCGATCGGCGGCGACGTGCTGCGATCGTACCTGAGTAAGGATCTGCCAACGCCTCTCATCGTGAACCGGCATTATGTGCTGCCGGAATTCGTCAATGCGCGGACACTGGTCATCGTTTCCAGTTATTCCGGGAACACCGAAGAAACTCTCGCCGCACATCATGATGCAATCAAACGTCGCGCAAAAGTGTTATGCATCAGCTCGAACGGCGAAACATCCGCTCTGGCTACGAAACATGGCCAGCCGTTGATCACGCTTCCGAAAGGATATCCTCCGCGCGCGGCGCTCGGGTATTCTTTTTTTCCATCGTTGATCGCCCTGACAAAAATGAAACTGATCGCTTCCAAAGAAAAAGAAATCAACGAAACAATCTCTCTGCTGAAAAAGAAATCGAAAGTATATTCCTCGCTCACCGGTTCGAACCGCGCGATGGAGATCGCCAAACATCTGTACACGAAGTTGCCGATCGTGTATTCATCGACCGACCGGTTTGATGTAGTGAATTTGCGATGGCGCGGTCAGCTTGCAGAGAACGCCAAAGTTCTCGCATTCGGCAATGTCTTACCGGAAATGAATCATAATGAACTCGTCGGATGGAAAGTCCTCCGGCGCATCATGCAGGATATGGCCGTCATATTTCTGCGGGACAAAGGCGATCACGAGCGCGTACAGATTCGAATGGGCATCACCAAAGAAGTTGTCGACCAGTATGCATCATCGGTAACGGAAGTTCAGAGTGAAGGAACATCTCTGCTCGCACGGATGTTTTCGTTGATCTATCTTGGCGATTGGGTAAGCTTCTATCTTTCCATTCTCAATGGTGTCGATCCGACACCGGTCAAGATCATCGATTATTTGAAGAATGAACTTAGCAAAACGTAAGCAACCGGTGCATTCACGTGCGGTGAGCCATAATTGGCATATCCTGTTGAAATCTTCTTTTCGTGACAAATATGACCTGCAGACCGGTGGTCTTTGACTTGACTTTGAGCGGCATCACACGTATATTGAGTGAAAATTCTTTGAACGTTCGATAAGAATGATACACCATTTGATAACAAAACGGATGCGTTTATGAATCTTCCCAGTGTTCCCCAAAAGCCACTCTCTGCCGATCTCGGCGAAGCGATGGAATTTATCCGCAACGTGCCGTTTTTCACCGATATTGAAGCTTCAGAGCTGTCGAAAATTGTCCGTGTTGGCGTCCGCAAGAAATACAAGAAGGGCAGCATCATCCTGTTGGAAGAAGAAACCGGTGCCGCTCTCTTTGTCATCATCGCGGGAAAAGTCAAGATCGTACGCACGGATGACGACGGGCGCGAAGTTATTTTATCAATTCTCGGCGAAAATGATTTCTTCGGCGAGATGTCGATTCTCGACGGGCTTGCACGGTCCGCCAGTGTCGTTGCCATCACGAAGGCGGAACTCTTCATGATTCATCGCCGGGATTTTCTGAAGCTGATGGAAGATGTTCCCACGGTGGCAATTTCCCTGCTGAAAGAATTAACCATGCGGTTGCGGAAGGCGGATGCACAAATTAAAAGTCTTTCGTTAAAAGATGCCGCGGGAAGAGTTGCAACGGTTATTTTGCAACTTGCCGACGACATCGGAACGATCCGCAAAGGACGCGTAGAAATCGACGAACTGCCGTTGCAGCAGGACCTGGCAAATATGGCGGGGACGTCCCGTGAAACGATTTCGCGGGTCGTTCATACGTTTATCAAAAAGGGCCATCTCGAATTACGCGGCAATAAACTTATCATCAATGATTACGAAAAATTCAAAAGTCTTTTCGTATAATTTTTATAAAATTTACAAACAACGTTCTTAAAAAAACTTATAAACCCGGGAGGGTTGTATGGACGGAAAAGCTGATCTTCATATGCATACGACATATTCCGACGGCGCGCTTTTGCCTCACGATGTCGTTGTCAAGGCAAAGGGAGCCGGATTGCGGACTATCAGCATAACCGATCATGATACTGTGGGCGGGCTAGAAGAATCGCTTGCTCTTGGCAAGCAATACGATATTGAGGTTATTCCCGGAGTGGAACTGAGCGCGACACTGAATGACCGCGAAATCCATATCCTGGGTTATTTCATGGATCATCGCAATCAAATCCTCCTTGATTCTCTTGCAGAATTCCGCGTAGAAAGACTTCGGCGTGCAGAACGTATTGTGGGCAAACTGAACAAAATGAATATTCCGCTCAGCATGGAATCCGTACTTGCCAATACCAGCGGTGATTGCGTCGGCAGACCGCATATTGCGAACGCGCTGGTCAACGAAGGACATGCCGAGGATTATCATCAGGCATTCCGCAAATATATCGGCGATGGTAAACCGGCGTTCGAAAAGAAAGTATGCTTTTCACCGGAAGCAACGGTCAGCCTCATCGCGGAAGCCGGGGGATTATCGTTCCTCGCTCACCCCGGTAAATCGATATCGGAAGAATTTCTTATTCAACTGATCGATGCAGGACTGGATGGCATTGAAGTCGTTCATCCAAGTCACACAAACGAACTTATTCAATATTACCGCGGCATTGTAAGCGAGTATTGCCTGTTAGAATGCGGCGGGTCTGATTTTCATGGCGGAAAAAAAGGCGACGAGACCGTTCTTGGTCAGTACACTATCCCTACCGCCTCGGTAGACATGATGCGTCGCCGCTTGTTTTCAAATTAACGAATCGTTCTTCCCAAATATTTATTCTTCCTCTCGTATGGTTACGACTTTTGAAGGGAATCTTTCCGCTGTGCCGTATCGATTCGGCATTGTGGTAAGCCGGTTTAACGAATTCATTACAAAACGATTACTCGACGGTGCCGTCGATTGTCTTCGCCGGCATGGCGCGCCCGAGACATCCATTGATGTTGTATATTGTCCGGGTGCATTCGATATTCCCCAGACCGCTCAAAAACTTGCCGAACAGGGCGGCTATGATTCGATTATTTGTCTCGGCTGTATTATTCGCGGACAGACACCTCACTTTGAATACATTGCCAACGCCGTCAGTATCGGAATCAATCGTGTCGCTCTTGAATTCCACTTCCCGGTGGTGTTCGGCGTCCTGACTACAGAGTCACTCGAACAAGCCATCGAACGTGCGGGCGCAAAAGGGGGAAACAAAGGATGGGACGTCGCACTTGCGGCAATTGAACTTTCCAACGTGCAAACGAAAATTTCTCGAAAAAAAAAGTAACCGGTTGAGGGGCGATGGCTGTGCTGAGAGCAGGGTGTGTTTGCGTCATATTGATGTACCTCGAAGTAACCACATGTTTTGGCGGCGTCGGCGAATGGAAGACATATACATGCCAGCGGAATCTGAAAGATATTGTTGTTTCCAATGATTTCGTCTGGGCAGCGACCAGCGGCGGACTGTTTTCTTTCCGGAAAAGCGACAGCACGTTTCATCAGTTCACGACATCCGAAGGATTGAAAACGATCGATCTCACTGCCCTTGCTGTTGATGGAAGCGGCAATATTTGGGTCGGTGCCTCGAACGGATTCCTTCACCGCTACAATCCATCTGCCAACACGTGGGATTACATATCGGATATCGCTCTCCGTTCCGATCCCCAAAAAAGCATTAACAAATTGAATGTTGTCGGCGATACTCTTTTTATCCTTTCCGATATCGGGGTATCAATATTTTCCGTTTCGCGCATGGAATTTATTTCTACTTTTTCACGGTTTGGTCCCGGAACAAATCCGTTAGTCGGCAGCACCACATCCATGGCAATATCGAACGGCATGCTGTGGATCGGAACACGAAACGGCATCGCCTCAACACCGTTATCAAATACCAATCCCGCAGCACCCGAATCATGGCAGACATATACTACAACAGCCGATACATTTTTCCGCCTGTTAAATACGAACGCTCTTCTTGTCCAAAATGATACGCTGTATGCCGGGACACAAAACGGTCTTGCGATTTTTGACGGAACGAGCTGGAAACTTATTCCAAATTCATCGGGACAGAATATACTCGGTTTGCAGCACGGCATTCAATTTTTTTCCGGGATCATCTTTGTCACACCAAATCAATTATGGAATTATACACAGGGTCAATTGTCCCCGATTTCTGTTCCTCCGGCAACCTATTCCTGTATCGGCAGTGAAACGGTCTTGGGAACACAATCCAGCGGATTTGTCCTGAAAAAGAATTCCGGCTGGACGGTTGTTATACCACCGGGTCCGTCATCAAATTCTTTTATCGGTATTGCTGTCGATAATCGCGGTGTGGTCTGGTCGGGGACTGGACCTGCAAACGGAACAGGATTTATGAGTTTCAACGGCCATACGTGGAAGTCATATTCCGTTGCAACAAATCCCGTTTTAGGTACTGATAATTATTATGTTGTAAGCATCGGAAAAGATAATGCAAAATGGGTCAGCAATTGGGGTTCCGGTATTGCTCTGTTGAATGATACAGGAAAAATTGTAAAAGTTTTTAATGGCACAAATGGTATACCGCGAAGTATTGATTCTACTCAAAACTCTCCGGATTTTGTAGTTGTCGGCGGCGTTGCGACCGACCAAAGCGGCATTGCATGGATTACAAATAGAACTGCACGCGATAGTACTGCCGTCGTTCTTTTTCATCCTGATTCGACATTATCATATAATGTTCGATTGAGTATGAGAAATCCCGCGCGCATTTTCACAAATGTCGTCATCGATCAAAACGGCACGAAATGGTTTTCCAATTATTCCCGCTTTGAACCGCAAGCTCCTATCGCTCTTTATTATTATAACGAAGTCTATACGCTTCCGGGAACAACAAACGGATGGGGAGCGATGACCACCGGCAATAGTCTGACAAGCAATTACATTTACAGTTTGGCTGTCGATCAGGATGGACAGGTGTGGGTCGGCACCGATCAGGGAATCAACATTATTTTTGATCCCGGCAATCCTTTCGGCAGTATCGCATCGTATTATCCACTGCAGGATCAGGTCATTCAGGGAATTCTTGTCGATCCGGTCAACAACAAATGGGTGGGAACCAAGCAGGGTGTATTTGAACTTTCGCCAGACGGAACGTCGATCCTTGCAAGTTATACTGCAGAAAATACCGACGGTAAATTACTCGACAACGATATTGCATCGCTGGCAATGGATGTAAAAACGGGTACGGTATATTTCGGAACGGAAAAAGGACTGTCAAGCTTCACAACTGCCGCCACGACACCGGTGCAGAATTATGATAAACTTTCGTTTGCTCCCAATCCTTTTTATCTTCCTTCAACTCAACCGCTGAAAATTGACGGCCTCACTGCAGGATCTTCGATAAAGATTCTCTCGATCGATGGAAGCCTTGTCCGTGATTTACAAACTCCCGGCGGAAGAGTAGGATTTTGGAACGGCAGGAACAATAAGGGCGACCTTGTTGCCACGGCGGTATATCTTGTTGTGGCATATTCTGCGGATGGAAGTTCAACGGTGACGGGCAAAGTCGCAGTGATAAGGAGGTGAGATCACCTAACGGGGAAAATGGCATTCTATCCATGGCGTTAGAAACAATTTTTCAATCACATTTTCAGGAGGAAATGTTTATGGAACAATTGGATACCAATCAAAATAATGTTTTTTCAAAACGAATTCGAGCGGGGAAGCGAACATATTTTTTTGATGTGAAGGCGACTAAATCAGCAAAAGATTTCTATATTATTATAACCGAAAGCCGGCGCGTAGAAGGAGCAGCTTTTGAAAAACATAAACTTTTTCTCTATAAAGAAGATTTTGAAAAATTTAGCACTGCACTGACCGAAACGATCGCCCACGTTGAACATAATTTGCTCGAAAAAACAGAACAATTTATTGCAGGTTAAACTCGCGCAGCAATCGATGATCTTCTTTTTTATCTATGAATGAGGCTGTCACGAAACAACAGCTTCCCGTAACGATGGTCATGGTCAATTTCAATACACCGGATTTGACGCAACGAGCAGTTACCTCATTCCGGCATTTTTACCCGGCCATCGATCTCATTCTCATCGATAACGGATCTTCAGATCATAGCGTCACAACGCTCCTTCACTTACGGCAACAACATCCGGACAAAACGGAAGTTATCAGACATTCGCTCAACCTTCATCATGGACCCGCAATGGATGCCGGTGTCCGGAACGCGACAACACCTCACGTCATGTTTCTCGATTCCGATTGCGAAGTAAAAACCGGCGGGTTCGTGGAAGCCATGTTGGCGTCGTTGAAATCGGATCCGTTGAATTATGCTGTCGGAAAAAAAATCTTCATGAATCATCGCGGATTTGATATCGACAATGAGAAAAATGGAATTCCCTATATTCGTCCTTTTTGTATGATGCTGAAACGTGACTTATATTTTCTTCTTCCGCCGTTTCGACGTCACGGCTCCCCGTGTCTTGCCAACATGAGAACGGCCACGCAACGGGGATACCGGCTTATTGACTTCCCGGTAGAACAATTCGTCAATCACGAAGGCCGGGGGACGGCGGGCCCGTTCGGCTATAATCTTGGTCTGAAGGGAAAGTTGAACTACCTGCTCAATAAAATGGGAATATAGGAAAAACCTTTTTGGCTTCCATAATTTCTTCACTCCATCGTCGATTTTCTATCGGAATGCCGCCATTTGCTTGAACATGTTCCGCCGGTCGTCAACCTGCGAGAGAAAATTTGCCATTGACGAAGAACGTTCTTATTATTCATTTTTATTTCTCTTCATAGAAAACCAAACATCCGGAATATGGATATGCCGACAAAACGATTTCCCCGGGAAATACCGCTTGACCGGTTACGCTGGCGGTGCGATCCCAAAAAATTACATATTCAAACGACCGACGGCGCTCCCGTTAAAAAAGAAATCATCGGGCAGGACCGGGCACTGCGCGCGTTGCGATTGGGTCTCGCAATGAAGCATGCCGGCTATAACGTTTTCGTTACCGGTTTCTCGGGCACCGGACGAATGACGACCATCAAACGACTGCTTGCAGAATTTCAAAAGCAAACAAAAGCCGTCAAAGACCGTTGCTATGTCCATAATTTCAAAAATAACGATCAGCCGCTACTCATTACGCTTCCTGCGGGACAGGGCATTTTGTTACGGGACGATATGAATAATCTCATTCAGGATCTCCTCAAAGATATTCCGGCAGTATTTGAAAGCAAACGATTCAAGGATGAACGCAAGCGGCAAATGGAATTGTTTCAGGAACGCCAGCATAGCGTTCTCAAAGATTTCGAAGCAAAAGTAAAAGAACGCGGGTTTGAGGTCATCCAGGTACAGGTGGGAACCTCCATGCATCCCGACATCACGCCGGTCGTGGAAGGCCAGCCGGCGAGTTTTGACCAGATCGATCAATTTGTACGGGAAGGGAAAATCACCAAAGAGCAAATGGACAAGATGCTCGGTGACCGGCATACTCTCGAAGGGCAAATGGAACTGATCATGCGCGAACTTCACAACATCGAGCGCAAAGCCAAACAATCGATCAGTGAACTATCGGAACAATTCATTCTTCCCATCGTCAAAAACTACATCGATGAGATTCGCGAAAAATACAAAAACGAAAAACTTCATC
>Ga0265322_10000195_pt1 | contig 27083 bp, 24 predicted proteins | sample 41222metaG_FD_193584 | JGI IMG/M metagenome (GOLD analysis project Ga0265322, IMG submission 193584) | Rhizosphere microbial communities from Carex aquatilis grown in University of Washington, Seatle, WA, United States - 4-12-22 metaG | ecosystem: Host-associated > Plants > Roots > Rhizosphere...
TGCCATCGTCGGCGAAGACTGCAATATTTGTGATCATACCTTCATCGAAGGAGGTGTTCGACTGGGTGATCGTGTGACGGTAAAATGTGGTGTTTATCTATGGAAGGGAATAATCGCCGAAAGTGATGTTTTTATCGGTCCTGCGGCGGTATTTACCAATGATCCACGACCACGCAGTCAGCGCCATCTCCACGCCCATCCCGAGACTTTGTTGCAGGTGGGATGTAGCATAGGTGCGGGAGCGATTATACTACCGGGTTTGGTGATTGGAAGGTATTCCATGGTTGGAGCCGGAGCCGTTGTAACAAGAAACGTGCCCGATCATGGTCTGGTCTACGGCAACCCGGCGGAGCTTCGAGGATGGATATGCGCTTGCGGTGCCAATCTCTCAGGGGAAAGCGGGAAGGTGACAAAGTGCGAGTGTGGACGGAGTCTTCTGCTCCCTTCGACTCCCAATAAAGAAAAGTCGAATTGCCAGGATGGAGTTGTCTGAGCGGTACTGAAGGGAAACTGGCGTTCCGGCCAAAGCCGCAGCCAGTCACGAATGTCATTCCGTTAGTTCAATATGAACTTAGCCTTAGTGCTCCGGATTCAGATATATTTATTATTTCAGTGGTGCGCAGTATCATTCAATAAACAACGAATCTTGTTGGCTAAACAAGAACAGCTTTGGACGAAACCTGACAATAAACAATAATATCTAAAATGAATGCAGTATACACGGCAGCTAGGATGGTAAATAAACACGTCTTAAGTCGCTTTGGACTCCAGATCGCACATCCAACAGTCATACATGGTCCGGCAGCGTCCATGGGTGTGGTTGATTGGTCTCAAAGGCTCTGGGGATTTGAGCCGTTCCTGACACGACTCAAGGATGTTTCGGGTGATTTTGTCGAATGCGGCGTTTACTATGGGCATGGACTGTTGATATTGCTTCACTTGAATCGCTTTGAGGGTGCACCACGACACATTTGGGGCTTTGACGGATTCCAGGGCCATTCGGCACCAAGTGCTGCTGACTTGAACAGCGAAAAGGCGATAAAGTTGGGCAAGTTGTACAAAGTAACCGAGCAAGACGTATGGAAAACCCTCAGCCTTGGTACTGGAGAGCAAGAGTCAGAACTCCGCAGCAAAGTTACTTTGGTTTCAGGATGGCTTTCAGAGACTCTACCGAAACATTCCGGGCAAATTGCGTTTCTGCATTTGGATCCCGATTATTACCAGCCGACCAAGGATGCGCTGACGATTTTGTGGCCTCGAATCAGTCCAGGAGGCGTTGTCATGTTTGGCATGCTTGAGAATCCATCCTTGCCCGGCAAGGGTATCGCCGTAAAGGAATTTGCCGCCTCCCGGCCAAGTGGCTTGCTCGGTGTGTACCATGATGCCGCATCAAATTATCACTATCTACTAAAATCCAGATAGAAGGATATTGTTCGTCGGACATGGCGACCTGCCTTTTATACACTGAGACATACGAATGGACCAATCAAGCATACTGCCGAAACTAAAGGAGGTGGTGCGGCATAGTGCGATATATGGAGTTGGCTCGGTTCTGCAAACATTGGTGGGTTTCATATTAATACCGCTCTATACCAAACATTACACTACGGATATTTACGGTGTATTCTCCCTGCTTACCTTATGTGGTACTCTGGCCGGCGCCATATTTTATCTGGGGGGATCTTCAGCCCTATCACGATTCTATTATGAATATCCTGACGCCGATGGCCGCAGAAAAGTCATCGGCAATTGCTTTACCATCACTATCGTTGGTGCCTGCATCCAGATCCTGCTTGGAGTTTTATTTTGCCGGCAAATATCCGGGTGGCTGTTTGATTCCCAAAGGTATGCGCTGCATGTGGCCGTTGTCCTGGGCTCGTACTCCATCATGTTTATCAATGGCTACTTTCTTCTCTTGCTTCGCTTCGCCCGAAAATCCCTTCAAGTGGTTGCGATTAACCTGGTGGGTTTCGTCTCGGGGATCGCATTCATCGTCTACTTTCTGCTTGGCTTGAAATTGGGCGTTCTGGCCCCCGTTCTGGGGGATTTGTGCAATCAATTACTCCTTTGCGCGCTCTTGTATTGGGTAACTCGTGAGGACGTATGCTTGCAGGTTACGAGAAGCGAACTGATACCGCAGTTGAAATACGGGCTACCGATTGTCCTGGCCGGCCTGGCGTACTACCTGCTGGCTTGGACTGATCGTTTGCTGCTCAAACACTTTGCCACCATGAGTGATGTTGGCATTTATTCTCTGGGGTACAGATTGGGGACAAGTATTAATATACTACTAATAATACCATTCAGCCAGATTTGGGCACCCATGCGCATGCAATATCGAAATGACGTCCTGGTGTTGCAACTTTACAAGAAAGTACTGACCTATTATTTTGTGATCGGGGTCGTTATCACCGCAGGGGTGGGGGTGTTTTCAAATGAAATAGTGGTGGTTCTGGCACGAAACACCGATTACCGGGCGGCAGCCGGAGTGATCCCGTTAATCATGCTGGCTTATTTGCTTTTCGGGTCGGTAAATATAATTGATGTCGGCATTGCCATATCACGACGGACAATGTGGCATGTATACATTTATGGTGTTTGCATAGTTGTTAATGCGGTTTTGAATATGGCGCTTATTTCCAGATACGGTGCCTTGGGTGCTGCCTGGACGGCTTTAGCCACATTCGGTCTTCTTGTTGTGCTGGTGTTTTTGGTGTCGAATCACTTTTTCCGTTTGGAAGTGGAATTTGGGCGCTTGGGGCGACTATTATTGGGTGTCTTGATGGTCTTGGGGATTTCGCAACAGATCCCTTCCGTGAGCCTGGCGGCGATAACGGTCAAATGTGGGTTGATGCTGTGCCTGCTGGGATTTATTGGCACTTGGGTATTGAGTGCGGACGAACGCGAAAAATTGGCTGGTATTATACGCGGCCTCGCACTTCGAGTTGGATAACCGGCGTTGAAATTGCGCAGTAGGAGCAACAAAAGGTGACATGAGAGCTATAACGGATGGACGTCTGGAGACCGGTCATAGACTGCCGGAGGGATACAAACTGAAAGCCCGCCTGATCCGGGGAGAGGTGGCGCTCGGCTCGTGGATCCAGCTGGCCCACCCGGCCAACGCCGAGATCATGGCTGCGGCCGGCTTCGACTGGCTGACGGTGGACTTGGAGCACAGTGTCATCACCATCCGTGAAGCCGAGGAATTGATCCGCATCATCTCGCTGAGCGGCGTGGTGCCGCTGGTGCGGGTGCCCAGCAACGATGCGGTCCAGATCAAGCGCGTGATGGACGCCGGGGCCGCCGGCGTGATTGTGCCCATGGTCAACACCCCGGAAGAGGCGGAGCGGGCGGTCGCCGCCGTGCGCTACCCGCCGCAGGGTTCGCGCGGAGTCGGTCTGGCCCGGGCCCAGGGTTATGGTGCACGGTTTCAGGAATATTGTGAATGGCTTGCCCGTGAAAGTCTGGTGATCGTACAGATCGAGCACATCGAGGCGGTGAGAAATCTTGACGGGATCCTCAGTGTGAAGGGCGTTGATGGATTTATGGTCGGCCCGTACGACCTTTCCGGCTCTCTGGGGATTTCCGGACAGTTTACGCATCGGGAAATGCGCCGGGCGCTCGCCGAGATCCGCCGGGTTGCCGCCCAACACCCCCGGGTGGCGTCCGGCTTCCATGTCGTCCCACCAAAACCGGAATTGGTGACGCAAAAGATCCGTGAAGGCTACCGGTTCATCGCGTATAGCACGGATATGATATTCCTGGGGGAAAGCTGCCGGTCCGGAGTCCAGGCGATCAGAAGCCGGCTGGGGCGGACGGCAGGACAACCAGCCGAGCGCCGGAAGTGAACGGCCCAGCGGCTTTCTTACCATGAAAGAGAAGGAGATTCGCAATCCGCAGACGCATGAACGCTATCTGGAAATGGTGCGGGCCGATGCGGCGGCGTTTTTTGGCGACGCCCGCCAGTTGGAAGAGCGGCCCTGCCCGGCGTGCGGGGATTCACGCTTTCACCGGGAGTTCGTGAAATTCGGTTTCACGTATGGCACCTGTCCGACCTGCCGGACCTTGTATGTGAACCCCCGGCCGAAGGTGGAGCCGTTGAGGGAATTTTATGTCCATTCACCCTCCAGCCGCTACTGGGTGGAAGAGTTCTTCAAACCGGTAGCGGAGGCGCGGCGGAAAAAAATCTTCCGCCCCCGGGCCGCCTACGTCGCCGAATCCCTGCCTGCCCTGGCTCAGGAGAAGATCGGCGACATCGGCGCCGGATTTGGCTTGTTCCTGGAGGAATTGCGCCGGCGATGGCCGCGCGGACAGTTTGTTGCCATCGAGCCATCGCCGGAAATGGCCGCCATCTGCCGCGCGAAAGATCTGGGCGTCGAAGAAACCACCATCGAGGATTTGCCGGGCAGCGAAGGCAGTTATGCCCTGTTGACGGCTTTTGAACTGCTGGAGCATCTGCATACCCCCGAGTCGATGGTGGCCAAGGCCTACCGGCTCCTGCGCCCTGGCGGCTACTTTCTGGCCACGACCCTCAGCGGAGAAGGATTCGATATTCAAATCATGTGGGACAAGTCGCGGAGCGTCTTCCCGCCGCATCATCTTAACTTTCTGAATCCAGAGTCCTTTGCTTTGTTATGCCGCAATGCCGGCTTTGAAGTGAAAGCGATGGAAACTCCCGGAGTGCTGGACTGGCAGATCATCGAGGGCGCGGTGCAACGGCAGGAGGCGCCCCTTGGCCGCTTCTGGGAGCTTCTCAGCCGGCACGGCAGCGCGGAGTGCAAACAGGAGCTGCAGCAATGGATCACGAAGCACCGCCTCAGCTCGCACATGCGGGTGCTGGCGCAAAAACCACCCACATGAGCAAGCCGCGAATCATCGCCATCATCCCGGCCCGGATGGCCTCGACGCGTTTTCCCGGCAAGCCCCTGGCGAAGATTGCCGGTCTGCCCATGGTGGAGCACGTCCGCCGGCGGGCCTTGTTATCCGCCGTGATCGACGATGCGATCGTGGCGACCTGCGATCAGGAAATCATCGATGCGACACGCGCCTTCGGCGGCAGAGCCATGATGACCGCAAGCACCCACGAACGCTGCACCGACCGCGTGGCGGAGGCCGCCGACGGGGAGCCGGCGGAGATAATCGTCAACGTGCAGGGCGACGAGCCCCTGCTGCGGCCGGACATGCTGGAAGTTCTGGTCGAGCCGATGTTGCAGGATCCCGGCCTGCCGTGCGCCAACCTGATGGCGGAGATTACGGAAGACGAGGCGGGCAGCCCGAACCTGGTGAAGGTGGTGTGTGATCTGCAGATGCATGCCCTGTATTTTTCCCGTGAACCGGTGCCCTCGCGCCGGAAGGCAGGAAAGCTGCCAATCCGCTGGTTCAAGCAGCTTGGCATCATCGCGTTTCGGCGGGATTTCTTGAAGATCTATACCAAGCTGCCGCCCACCCCCTTGGAAGCTATTGAATCGGTCGACATGCTGCGGCTGGTCGAGCATGGCTACCGGATCAAGATGGTGCCTGTCGAATTCTCCGGGCTCGGAGTGGACACGCCCCAGGACCTGGCCCAAGCGACGGAGTTGATGAAGGCGGATCCGTGGTTGGCGCATTATCAATCGTGAAGACATCGGGACTCCAGTGGATCATCACGACAAACTGAGGGTGGGCATCGCCGGCTACGGCGTGGTCGGCAAGCGCCGCCGGCAGTTCATAGATTTGCATCCGTTGCTGCGAACGGTGGCCGTCTGCGACTGCAAGTTTGCGGAAAGCGGCAGCTTCCCGGACGGCGTTGCCTTCCATCCCGACTATCGGCGGTTGTTGGAGGAGCCGCTGGACGTGCTGTTTGTATGCCTGCCGAACTATCTCGCCGCGGAGGCCACCATCGCCGGACTGGAGCGCGGCCTGCATGTTTTCTGTGAAAAACCGCCGGGACGCGACCTGATGGACATCGCCCGCGTGATTGAATGCGAGCGCCGGCATCCGCAACAGAAGCTCAAATATGGTTTCAACCACCATTATCATGATTCCGTGCGCGAGGCCCGCCGGCTGATCCAGAGCGGTGAACTGGGGCGGGTGCTGAATCTGCGCGGCGTCTATGGAAAATCCCGGATCATCAGCTTTGAATCCGACTGGCGCACCCGCCGGGCCGAGGCGGGCGGCGGGATTCTGCTGGACCAGGGCATCCACTTGGTGGACCTGATGCGGATGTTCGCCGGGGAATTTGCGGAAGTGCACAGCCTGGTCTCAAATGACTTCTGGCACCACGACGTGGAGGACAACGCCTGCGCGCTGATGCGGACCCGTGACGGCGTGATGGCCATGCTGCATTCATCGGCCACCCAGTGGCGGCACCGGTTCCAGCTGGAAATCACCCTGGAGCGCGGCCTGCTCGTCCTGGATGGGATCCTCTCAGGATCGAAGAGCTACGGAACCGAGACCCTCACCGTGGCGTACGCGAGCGAGCATGACCGCGGCGATCCGCGGGAGGTGATCACGCGCTACACCGAGGACAACTCGTGGCGCGATGAGATCGCCGAGTTCGCCGAGGCGATCCGGCAAGACCGGCCGATCCTCGAGGGCACTTCAAGCGAGGCACTGAAAACCATGCACCTGGTATACCGGATATACGGGGCTGACGCCGCGTGGCGGAAGCGCTTCAACATCGATGACCGCGTGCCGGAGACTGTGGCTGATCTGATAACCCAATATACAATCAGGGAATGAATGGCGGATATTCTCCGGGAAGTTGATGCCAATATTACCATCCACGTTTCATCTAAACACACCATGAGTGGAATTCTATCAAACAAGACAGCCTTGGTGACCGGTGGTACCCGTGGCATTGGTGCGGCCATTGCTGCGCGGCTGATGCGTGAAGGGGCCACCGTGACGGTGACGGGCACCAAGCCCGACGGCTCGGGGCCGTCCGGCACCCGTTATCGGGCGGCGGATTTCAGCAACCCGAAGGCGGTCGAGGCGCTGGCTGGGGAGATGCTGAAGTGGGATCTGGATATCCTGATCAACAACGCCGGCATCAATAAAATCGGACCGTTTGCGGAGATCTCTCCGGCTGACTTTGCGGAGATCCAAGAGGTGAATGTCGAAGCACCTTTCCGGCTCTGTCAGGCGGTGCTGCCGGGCATGCGGCGCAAGGGATGGGGGCGGATCGTCAATATCGCCTCGGTTTTTGGTGTGATCAGCAAGGAGCACCGCGCCTCTTACTCCGCAAGCAAGTTTGCGCTTGATGGTCTGACGGCGGCGCTGGCCGCGGAAGTGGCGGCGGACGGCATCCTCGCCAACTGCGTGTCCCCCGGGTTCATCGGGACCGACCTCACCCGGCGCGTCTTGGGAGAAGAGGGCATCCGAGATCTGGTTGCGCGCGTTCCCATGAAGCGCCTCGGCAAACCCGAGGAGGTGGCGGCTTTGGTGGCGTGGCTGGCGGGGCCGGAGAATACCTTCATCAGCGGACAGAACATTGTCATCGACGGAGGTTTTTCCCGTGTCTGAGCAACTGGTCGTCAAATCGCACAAGGGACCCTACACCGTCTCCTTTCAGGAGGATGCGCTGCTCCATATCCGGGAGGTGGTCCCAGCCAGGGCGCATTTCATCATCGATGCGAAGGTTGCTGGGTTATATCGCCGCGAGCTGGCCGATGTGCTGGCCCAGCCATCCGTGCTCCTGGTCGAGGCGCTGGAAAGCAATAAATCCCTCGAACGATGTCCGGCCTACGTCGAGCACCTCGTGGCGCAGGGAGTCCGCCGCGGGCACGTACTGGTCGCGATCGGCGGCGGCATCATCCAGGACATCGTCTGCTTTCTGGCGGCGACCTTGCTACGGGGATTGGACTGGCACTTCTATCCGACGACCCTGCTGGCGCAGGCGGATTCCTGCATCGGCTCGAAGAGCTCGATCAATGTCGGCAGCTGGAAAAACATCGTCGGCACCTTCACGCCCCCGGCCCGAATCCTTGTCAGCACGCGAGTCCTCGCCACTTTGGCGGAACGCGACATCCGGTCCGGCATCGGCGAAATGCTCAAGGTGCACATGATCGACGGACCGGCGTCGTTTGACCGGATTGCCGCCGACTACGGGGAGATGCTGGCGAAGCCGGAAGTAATGCGACGCTACATCCTGCGTTCGCTGGAGATCAAACGAGGGATCATCGAACAGGACGAGTTTGATCGGGGCATCAGAAACATCATGAACCTGGGGCACAGCTTCGGACATGCGATTGAGTCGGCTACACATTTTGCCATACCGCACGGGATTGCCGTGACGATCGGCATCGACATGGCGAACTACACCGCCGTCCGGCTGCGGCAGATGGAGCAGCGGCATTTTGACCGCATGCATCCGACACTGGCACGTAATTACCGTGGATTCGAACACACGCCGATTCCACAGGATGCGTTTCTGGCCGCCATCGCCAAGGACAAGAAGAACACGGATGCCAAACTGAGCCTGATCCTGCCAGACGCCGAGGCGCGCCCCCGAAAAGTGGAATGCGCCAATGACGCCATGTTTCATGGCATTTGCGCAGAATACCTGGGCGAGGTGCGGCAGCAGCAAACAGACCGGATTGACAGCAAGAAGCCATGACCACGAAGGGAATTGTACTTATCGGTGCGTCCACCTACGGCGCGATTGATCCAGCCCCCTTGGGCAAGATTCAAAGCGCGGGATATGAGATCCGGCGCAATCCGGTCGGTCGCAAGATGTCCAAGGATGAATTAATTCAGGCACTGGTGGGGGTGGTGGGCATTGTGGCCGGCCTGGAACCGCTGTCCGGCGACGTGCTGGAAAAATCGCAACTCAAGGTGATCTCCCGTTGCGGCGTGGGGCTGGATAACGTGGATGTGGTCGCAGCCAAGAACCTGGGCATCCAGGTGTATTCCACCCCCCATGCGCCCACCGTGGCAGTGGCCGAACTAACCGTCGGGGTGATGATCGCTATGCTGCGACAGGTTTCCCGGATGGATCAGCAATTGCATCAGGGAATCTGGAAGAAGCAGTCGGGACCGCAGCTGGCGGGGAAGACGGTGGCGATCGTCGGCTTGGGACGAATCGGCCTCAAGGTGGCCTCCTATCTCCGGGCGTTTGGCGTACGGCTTCTGGGGGTGGATCCCGCGCGTGAGGGCGAGGTGGACGGCATCCCGGTCGTCGCGCTCGCGCAGGCGCTGGCCGAGGCGCACATCATCAGCATTCATGCCAGCGGCAGCGCCGAGATTCTTGGATCCAAGGAGTTCGCCCGCATGCGGCCGGGAACCTACGTGATCAACGCGGGCCGGGGCGGCCTGATCAACGAGGCCGCGCTGTGTGCCGCCCTGGACCAGGGAAAAGTGGCCGGGGCCTGGTTGGACGCGTTCTCCGAGGAACCCTACCAAGGACCGCTGCAGACGTACCAGCAGGTCGTGCTGACGCCCCATATCGGCTCTTCTTCCAACGAGGCCCGCCGCCAGATGGAGATGGAAGCGGCGGAGAACCTTTTGAAGGCCCTCGCAGCCTTGTCCTAATCCTTCGATGTTATTTGGAAAACTCGATGCCCCTGGCACCTACGTCGAACTCCTGCGGCATCCAATCTGGCGCGAGGCGCTCGACTGGATTCGTGGGATGCCCACCGATCCACCGATCGGCATTCAGGAACTTCGCGGCTCAAGCATGTATGTCAATGTGCATGGCTACGAAACCGAACCCCGGGAAAAACGGCGCTACGAAAGCCATCGCCGGTACGTTGATCTGCAGTACGGCATCCGCGGAGGAGAATTGATCGATTGGCTGCCGATTGAGGAATTGGAACCCTCTGACGAATATAACGCCAGCAAGGATGTCAGGCACTATAGACTCCCGTCGGCGCCGGGAGCAACCTTTTGGCTATGGCCGGGTAGCTTTGCGATCTTCTTTCCTGGTGACGGACATATGCCAAAAGTTTCGGATGGGATTAATGCCCGCGTGGATAAATTGGTCATCAAGATCGATGGCAAGTTGCTGAAATGAAACGCAGAGTACGAATCGCCTGACTAGCGCTGGGATGAAATGCCGACGCGGCCTGTTGGACAAAATCTTAGTTCTGCCCACGACGCCTGACCTACTCCCATGGTTTCAATTTTAGGGGTTTCGGCCTTTTATCATGACAGTGCCGCCGCACTGATTGTGGATGGAGCCATTGTTGGCGCCGCGCAGGAGGAGCGCTTCACGCGCATCAAGCACGACCACAGTTTTCCTAAGCAGGCCATAGCCTATTGCCTCCAGGAAGCCAGCCTGACACCGGCGCAATTGAACTACGTGGTTTTCTACGAAAAACCGCTGCTGAAATTCGACCGGCTGCTTGAAACCTATCTGGCCTACGCCCCGCGGGGCTTGCGGTCGTTCATGATGGCAATGCCCTCGTGGCTTAATACCAAGCTGCATATGCCGCGCGAAATCCGCCAGGCCCTGGGAGGCGCCTATCGGAAACGCATCGCATTCACCAACCATCATGAGGCGCATGCCGCCAGCACGTTTTTCCCTTCGCCTTACGACGAAGCAGCGATTCTCACCCTTGATGGTGTCGGCGAATGGGACACAGCCGCCATCGGCTTCGGCAGCGGCAACAAGATCAAAATCCTCAAGACACTGCATTTCCCGCACTCGCTTGGTCTGCTCTACAGCGCCTTCACCTATTTCTGCGGCTTCAAGGTCAACTCCGGCGAATACAAACTCATGGGTCTGGCTCCCTACGGCGAACCCCAATACGCCGATGTCATCCTCGACAAGCTCATGGACCTGAAGGAGGACGGCTCGCTGGCGATGGACATGGGCTACTTCAACTACTGCGAAGGCCTGACCATGACCAATGCGAGGTTCGCCCAATTGTTTGGCGGCCCGCCGCGCCAGGCGGAAGGCATGATTACGCAGCGCGAGATGGATCTGGCTGCCTCCATCCAAAAGGTCACGGAAGAAGCTGTCCTGCGCATGGCCAAGACTGCCAGGCAGCTCACGAATGCACGCACTCTCTGCCTGGCGGGAGGCGTGGCGCTCAATTGCGTGGCCAATGGGAAGCTGCTGCACGCGGGCATCTTTGATGACGTGTTTATCACTCCCGCGGCGGGCGATGCGGGTGGCGCCCTGGGGGCTGCCCTGTTCGTTCATCATCAATTGCTCGAAAAGCCGCGCCACCCGAACGGCCGGGATGTCCTGAAAGGGGCATTGCTGGGCCCGCACTACACCAATGATCAAATCCGCGGTTTCCTCGACGGGCAGAAGGCGCCCTACACCTGTTTTGAGAGCGAAGAGGAGCTGCTTAAGGCCACGACCCGGGCGATCATGGACGGGCAGGTTGTCGGCTGGTTTCAGGGGCGGATGGAATTCGGCCCCCGGGCGCTCGGCGCCCGCAGCATCATCGGCGACGCGCGGAATGCGCAGATGCAGTCCACGATGAATCTACGCGTCAAGTTCCGGGAGTCATTTCGCCCCTTTGCGCCGAGCGTCCTGCGCGAGGAGGTGGACAAATACTTCGAACTCGACCGCGAGTCGCCCTACATGCTGCTCGTAGCAAACGTCCGCAAGGAGTTGCGCAACACACTCACGCCGGAACAAACCCGGCTGATGAAAGACCCCGACCTCCGCAAGCGCGTGAATGTGCCGCGCTCAACCCTTCCGGCCATCACCCATGTGGACATGAGCGCCCGCATCCAGACGGTGGATGAGGAGCGGCACGGACGTTTTTACCGTCTGCTGCGGGAATTCAAACGCCAGACTGGATGCGGGGCTGTCATCAACACCAGCTTTAACATCCGCGGCGAGCCGATCGTGTGCACGCCGCAGGACGCTTATCGCTGCTTCATGGTGAGCGACATGGACGTGCTAGTGCTCGAAAACTGCCTGCTAAGGCGCAGCGAACAGCCGCAACCGAGCACCGAGGAACGCCGGAGACACCTCGCCAGATTCCAACTCGACTGATTTGCCCATGATCAACCCCTTTAAACAGGTCAATTGGAACCCCGATGCCCGAGACCGGCGCAAGTTCAGCCAGAGCCTGCTCATTGGTTTTCCGTGCCTGGCGGTCGCGCTGCTGCTCATGGGGAAACTGACCACGGGGAGCTGGAATTTTCCGCTGGCCGTCAAAGTCGGGGGAATCGGGGTGGCGGCGGGATTGGTTTTCCTGGCCGCCCCCGCGTTGACCAAGCCGTTTTATCTCGCGTGGTATTTCATCGCTTGCTGCATCGGTCTGGTCGTCGGGAATCTGTTGCTGGTCCTCGTGTTTTATTCCATCTTCACCGGCATCGGTCTGCTGCTGCGCGCTCTGCGTCGTGTGGCGGTCCGCCGGACCCTGGACAAGCGCGCCACCACCTACTGGCAGGAGGCCAGACCCCCCACCGACCTTCGACGCTATTACCGTCAATTCTAGCTCAAGCCAAAGCCATGAACGATGTCCCACCCAATTCCTTCGAAGAGGCAGGCAAGGAAGCCCAGGCGAGCCTGTTCTCCGAGTTCATCCAGTTTTTGCGGCAGAACAAGAAATATTGGCTGATCCCAATCCTGCTGGTCCTGCTCGGACTAGGGGCCCTGATTATTATCGGTGGTACCGTAGCGGCACCCTTCATCTACACACTGTTTTAAGCATGCCGGCATGCCAAGCCACCAAGTCCCTGGACTCCAAATTTCGCCTCCCATGAGTGCGGCACGGTCACGCTTGAGATTTTTTGTCTTTTCGCTGGTGCCAGCGGCCGCCCTGCTCCTCGTCCTCGAAGCCGGATCTTATCTCTACTACCGGTACAAGATGGCCAGAGACTTCATGGCGATCGATATCAGCGACTCGTTCGATAACATTCCTGACCTGTTTGAACGGCGGCACACCCCCACCGGGGACATCCTATTTTCCCGGTATTTCCCGACGCGGTACTACGTGAGCGACCAGAACTACCGTGGCAAGATTATGGCGGTGGTGAAGACGCCGAAGATTTTCCGCATATTTTCATTTGGCGGCTCTTCGACGGCCGGGTCGCCATGGGGACATGAAGCCTCTTTCAGTCGTTTTCTCGAGGACGAACTCAATGCACTCAAACGCCAGGGGACCACGGTCGAGGTGATCAACTTCGGCGGGTCGGGGTACGGGAGCACCCGCGCCTTGGGGCTCGTCAAGGCCGCAATTCAGTACCAGCCCGATCTCATTATTATCTACGCGGGTCACAATGAAATGTGGGATAACTATGTTTACCTCGATCTCGCTAGGGATGGCGTGAAGGCAGGACTGCGCCGCTTTGGCGATCGCCTATACACCGTGCGCGTGGCGCGCAAGCTTCTTGAACAGAAGCTGGCCAAGCCACCGGAGCGGGTGAACCTCTTGACCGAGAATTCCATGTTCATTCCGCCTCTGCTCAAGGAAAACAAAGGCTTCAAGGCCCCCGAGCGGGGCTATCTCGCGACGCAATTCAGACAAAACATGCTTAGCATCATTCAGACAGCCCGCGCGAGGCATGTCCCTGTGCTACTGGTCAGCGAGCCGTCGCACTTTTTCTATCTGCCCTCATGGTACCCTGGGGAAGGTGAACAAGAGCAAGCCCGCTTGGTCAGCGAGATGCGCGCGGCACATGAACGGCACGACCTTGGGCTGGCGCGTTTGCGTGCCAATGAAATCCTCAGGTTAAATACACAAAACCCCCAAGCTCACTTCTATCTCGGGCTGATGGACAAGGTGGCCGGGGATTATAAGGACGCCCGCGAGCATTTTCTCGCGGCAATCGATTTTGACGAAAAGCCGGAGCGATATACGCGCGCCTATCGGTCGATCCAGCAGAGCCTAGAAAACCCGGCGGTCGGGGTGTACTTTGTGGATGCATGGAAGGTGGTCGGTGATTTTTTAGACGATGGGCTGCTCGATGGCCGGTTGTTTGTAGACAAGATGCACCCGATCGTCGAATGCAACAAGCTAATCGCTCGCACCATTGAGAATGACTATTTTGCACAGTACCTTGTGCGCGACGATTTGTTCGACTACAGCCGGATAGACCCCGAGCGCATTTGGAGAGACAATCTGAGTCCGGACTTCTACTTGATGATCTGCGCGCGATATTTCAATATCGCGGATCCGGCCCTTTGTGTCCCCGAGATGTACCATCGCTACATGGCGATGACCGATGGTACTTCGGAGAAAGGGATCTATCGCATCACTTGGGAATATCTACTCTATTATGGCCTGCTCACGCACGACCCGGATTGGTTGAAGAAAAGCGAAAACATCTACCAGGCTCATTCGCTCGAGGCCGTCCGCGCCACAGCGTTGCGGCCGTAATAGCCTCACTGAATACGTGTGGCTCTGAAATAATAAGATTTAACTCTAAACCGCGCCGAATGAACGCTGCCGGCTGTCCTGAGTGCCTTCGTGAAGCAAGATTTTGTTTCTGATGATTTCGTCTCGTTCAAAATATCGTTTCCTTGATCTATCGGGTTACGGTTTCAGTGGAAAACATGCCGTAATCGACCTCATGCGCGAAATGAAGGGGTACCATGTCGAGCATTTTCAATTTGAGTTTCCCCTGCTGCGGATTCAAGGCGGGCTTCTGGACCTAAGGACCGCGTTGGTGGATGACTGGTCTCCGATTCGTTCCGACGCAGCGATACGAAGGTTTCGGCGCCTGGTTAAACGAATGGCGGTAAAAAACAAATATACCGATCCCCGCACGTGGTTCACCGCCATGGGGATGAACTATGACGAGCACTATGCGGGTCGCTTCGTGGAATTGTCCGAACGATATGTCGACCGGCTGGTCGAATTCTCCTGGACGGCCGCGTGGCCCTTCGCCATGGCGGAATGGAGCGGATGGGAGATGTTCTGGAGAAAATTGAAGGGGAAGATGGGCTTTGAAAACTCACGGGCGATCCAGATGTTCCTGAGCTGGCCCCGGGACTTTGACGAGATCACCCGCGACTATCTGGCCGAACTGCTTTCCTCCAACGTCGGCGAGGGTGTCCGGACCATCGTGCTGCATAACGCCTTCGAGCCATTCAATCCCTCCCGGTCGCTCCATTTTTTTGATTCGGCCAAATGCCTCATCGTGGACCGCGATCCGCGGGACAATTATGTCGCCGGTTTATGGTATCGACCGACCCGGCTGCCGGTGGATCAGTTTATCAGGCGGTACCGGATTTATCGGCAGGTCGCCGAGCATTTCGACAACCATTCGCCGGATATTTTGCGCGTTCAATACGAGGAGTTGGTGCTGAATTACGACACCACGGTCGGGAACATTCTGCAGTTTCTGGGGGAAGATCCTTCTGCCCATGCAGAGCCCAGGAAGTATTTTGACCCCGAGGTATCCAGGAAGAACGTGGGCGTGTGGAAAAATTACGGGAACCAGGCGGAGATCGAAGCCATCCGACGGGAGCTGAAAGAATATTGCCGTGATCTCTAGGTGAAGATTCATCACGCATCCCCTGAATCTCCGCAGGTAATGTTCTTTTTCCCGTACCGGGGGATAGGAGGAGTCTCCCTGCTGTTTTCCCGGTTGGCCACGGTATTGGCCGAGGAATATGGGTTCAGGACTATGGCGGTGGATTTCAGTGACGGTTACATGGCCAAAACGCTGGCGAGTTCGCCATGGGTGCGTCTGGTCGAATTCAAAGTGGGGCAGGAACTGGCCATCGGTCCCGAGATCATCCTGGTGATGCAGTCCGTCCTGCCCTACAATATCCGCCCGGAGCTCCGGATTCACCCGGACACCCGGCTGGTGTTCTGGACCTTGCATCCCTTCAATCTGGTGCAAACCATCATACCGCTTCCGTGGTGCAGATACCTGCAGACGCGGTGCCGTTTTTGGGATCAGGTGGCAGGAAGGACGTTCTTCCGCGGCCTGCACAGGCGGCTGAAATCCTTTGTGCTGGCGATGGCGCGACAGAAATCCATTTTCTTCATGGATGGGCCTACACTGAGGACAACCCAGGAGCGCCTTGATCTCCGGATTTCGGACCCGGTCATCGTCCCTGTCACCAATGATTTCGCGTGGGCAGAACCGAGGGCTTCAAGACGAGTGGAGATCAAGGGCCCGATTCGGTTTGTGTGGATGGGGCGGCTGTGTGATTTCAAGATCCATATTCTCCTGCATGCCGCGCGACGTTTGTCGGAGCTTGCCGCAAAGAGGCGGCTGCCCATCGAGCTTCATGTCATTGGCGAAGGTCCGGAGAGCGGCCGGCTGGAAAAACTCAACCTGGGCCATGCATGGTTCCACCTCAAAAAACTGGGCATCATTCCCGGAAGGGAACGGGATGCATACCTGCTGCACCATGCCGATGTTATGCTGAGTATGGGCATGTCGGCACTGGAAGGCGCCAAACTCGGCATCCCCACGCTCTTATTGGATTTCTCGTACGGCCCAATATTGAGGAACTATCGGTTCCGCTGGTTGTTCGACGCGAGGGATTGCAGCCTGGGGGAATTGATCACCTCAGGGCATTACGAGAATGGAAGCAACTCTCTGAACGACATCGTGGATGCGATGCTCAGCGACTACGACTCATTGGCGGCACGGACGTTAACTTATTATTCCACCCATCACTCCATCACCAACGTATGCGAGAAATTTATTGCGGCTCTGCAGAAGGCCGAATTTCGTTACGGCTCCATTGAGCCGGAAGTACTCCGAAAGGGCCTGGTCAGGCGAGTCTACGAATTTGTGCGCGACGATGTATGCAAGAAGGGGGTGTTTGCCCCAAAAGGATGAGGGCTCGTAATCATCCCACGGAGGCACCACTGAAGTTGAAGCACACGATGGATTAAGTCTGGTGACTCCCGGGAGTGGCGGATTTAAACACAAGGGACAATTAATTCCATGCCGATCATGCGTGTATCGAGGTCAATCGTGGGACCGCTGGAGGCGGAGGCGGTCAACAAGGTCATCCTGGAGGACGGCTATTTGGGCATGGGTGCCGAGGTGCAGAGATTCGAGCAGGAACTGTCGACATTCCTCGGCGTGCCGGCAGGCGCCCTGGCCTGCGTCAACTCGGGTACGGCGGCGTTGCATCTGGCGGTCGAGGCCGCGCTCAATCCCGGCGACGAGATTTTGGTGCAATCCCTCACGTTTGTGGCCACCTATCAGGCGATCACCGCGGCCGGGGTGGTGCCGGTTCCGTGCGAGGTGCTGCCGGAGACGATTACCATCGACCTGAAAGACGCTGAACACCGGCTGACCCAGCGTACCAAGGCAATCATGCCGGTGCATTATGCCAGCCAGACCGGAGATCTTGACGCCGTTTATGCTTTTGCCGCCCGGCACGGGCTGCGGGTGATTGAAGACGCCGCCCATGCCTTCGGTTGCACCTACCAGGGCCGGAAGGTGGGCAGTTTTGGCGACATCCGCTGTTTCAGTTTCGACGGCATCAAGAACATCACCAGCGGCGAGGGCGGCGCCGTGGTCAGCGCGGACAGCCTCGTGATGAATCGCGTGAAGGACGCGCGCCTGCTGGGGGTGGAGCGCGACACGGAGAAGCGCTTTTCCGGAGAGCGCAGCTGGGAGTTCGATGTGAAGCGCCGGGGTTATCGGTTTCACATGAGCAATGTGCTGGCCGCAATCGGACGGGTGCAGTTGCGGAGGTTCCCCGGTGAATTTGCGCCCAAGCGCGTCCAGCTGGCCCGGCGCTACCGGGAACGATTGCATGACCAAACCGGCATCCGGCTGCTCGAAATGGATCTCGGGCCGACGGTTCCCCACATCCAGCCGATTCGCGTGCTGGACAACCGCCGGGATGCACTGCGGGCCCATTTGCGGCAGCAAGGCATCGAGACCGGCCTGCATTATCTGCCGAATCATCTCCTCAGTCTTTTCGGCGGCGGCCGCGTCTCACTGCCGGTGACGGAGCAGATCTTTAGCGAGTTGCTCTCGCTGCCCCTGCACCCCGGACTCGAGATCGCCGACGTCGATCGCGTCTGTGAATCCATCCATCAATTCTGCAACGAAAACACCCGATGAAAACAGTCATCCTGGCCGGTGGATTAGGCACTCGTTTGAGTGAAGAGACCCAGGTTCGTCCCAAGCCGATGGTGGAAATCGGCGGGATTCCGATGCTGGTGCACATCATGCGCCTCTACGCCCGCCATGGCTTCAACGACTTCGTCGTGGCGCTAGGGTACAAGGGAGAAACCATCAAGGACTACTTCCTCAATTATCACCTGCGGAGCAGCGACCTGACGATCAAGCTGGGCACCGGCAAGGTTGCCTACAGCCGGAAGCTCAAGGAGGACTGGACCATCCAGCTTATCGACACCGGGGAAAAAAGCATGACGGGAGGACGGCTGCATCGATTGGAGGCGCTGTTGCGCCCCAGGGGCACCTTCATGCTCACCTATGGTGACGGACTGGCCAACGTGGACGTCCGTGCACTGGTGGCCTTTCATCGCCGCCACAAGAAGCTGGCCACGGTCACGGCCGTGCATCCCCCCGCGCGGTTTGGAACCATGTCCTTTGACGGTGCCCGCGTGGCCAGCTTCAAGGAGAAGCCCCAGGCGGGCGAGGGCTGGATCAACGGCGGGTTTTTCGTCCTTGAGCCCGGCGTGTTCGATTACCTGCCGGATGACGCGACCATCTTGGAGAAGGAGCCGCTGGAAAGGCTGGCGCGGGCTGGACAACTCATGGCGTATAAGCACCAGGGATTCTGGCAGCCGATGGACACGGTGCGGGATCGCGACGCGCTGAACGAACTATGGCGCAGCGGCGAGGCGCCGTGGTGTGGAAAGAAAGGAGATCGCTAATGTTCTCTAACATCTATGCAGGCAAACGCGTCCTCGTGACCGGGCACACCGGCTTCAAGGGCTCCTGGTTGTCCACCTGGCTGCTGCAGTTGGGAGCGGAGGTCGCCGGCTATTCGGTCGATCTCCCGGGCACACCCTGCAATTTCGAGATTCTGCACCTGGCCGGCCGCATGCATCATCATATGGGCGATGTGCGGGACCGGCAGAAACTCAAGGAAACCCTGGATGGCTTTCGCCCGGAGATCATTTTCCACCTGGCGGCGCAGCCGTTGGTCAGACGGGCCTACAACGATCCGGTGAACACGTTTGAAACCAATGCCATCGGCACCCTGAATGTCCTGGAATACGTCCGGCATAATCCGGGGGTGCGTGCCGCGGTGATGATCACCAGTGACAAATGCTATCGGAATGTGGAGTGGACTTGGGGCTACCGGGAAAACGATATCCTGGGAGGGGAGGATCCCTACAGCGCGTCCAAGGGATGTGCCGAGCTGGTGTCCTATGCCTACATTAAATCCTACTTCGAAACCACGGCTGGGGCGGCTGCGGTGGCCACGGCGCGGGCGGGCAATGTGATCGGTGGCGGGGATTGGGCCGAGGATCGGATCGTGCCGGATTGCATCCGTTCGTGGTCAAAGGGCGACCCCGTGTCGATCCGCAGCCCGCAATCAACACGTCCCTGGCAGCATGTGCTGGAGCCGCTCAGCGGCTATCTGCACATGGGAGGCGAGCTTTTGCGGCAGAATCGCCAGGTGACGGGCCAGGCGTACAACTTCGGACCTGACATCACGGTCAATCATCCGGTGATCGCCCTCATCCAGGAGCTGGGCGGATACTGGCCCGATGCCCGGTGGACCATCGAACCGAGGGATCCCTATGCAAGGCCCGAGGCCAGGTTCCTGAAGCTCTGCTGCGACAAGGCGCTCGCGGATCTCAAGTGGCGGCCCGTGCTGGTGTTCCCCGAGACCGTCCGGCTGACCGGCGAATGGTATCGCCGCTACTATACCCAGTCCGGCGCCGACATGCATGAGTTTACCCTGCAGCAAATCGAAACCTATTGCCGGTTCGCCCGCGAACGGGGGCTGCCGTGGATCCAGTGACTGACTCCCAGCAGACACCCATTCATGGTGTCGGGGTTCACCCGCTCAAGGTGCTGGCCGACGAGCGTGGGGCGCTGCTCCATATGCTGCGCCATGACTCGCCTCTGTTCGACCGATTTGGTGAGGTGTATTTTTCGGAGGTCAATCCCGGCACAGTCAAGGCCTGGAAACGGCATGTGCGCATGACCCAGCGCCTGGCCGTGCCGGTCGGTAGGGTGAAGTTTGTGCTTTACGATGATCGTGCCGATTCGCCGACCAAGGGCAGGGTCAATGTCTGGATTTTGGGACGCCCCTCGGCATATCGTCTTCTGATCATTCCGCCCGGCATCTGGTATGGATTCCAAGGCGTGGATTCCCGGCCCTCGCTGATTGCGAACTGCGCCGATCTTCCGCACGATCCCGCCGAGATGGAACAACTCAAACCCGACACCGGAATGATCCCCTATCGATGGGAGGGATAGTCGGCGCGGAATCATGAGGATAAATCGGGGGGTGATAATGGAGCAGCGAAATATGGAAAAGAAGGCAGATTCGCCATCCCTCCAACTCCGATCAACCGATAACACAGATACCTCAACCTATGAACTCTTGGGTGACAGAATACATCTCAGCGCAGCAACGTGCGCTTCAGTCGATTCCCATGGATTCTGTAGTCCGCCTGATCGAAATTCTGCACCAAGCGGTTGAGGAAGATCGGCAGATTTTTGCGTTCGGCAATGGCGGCAGCGCCGCCAACGCCTCGCATTTCGCCACTGATTTGGGCAAGGGGGCCTCCGACGCACAAGGCAGACGGTTCCGGGTGATTTCGCTGAATGACAACATGCCGTGGCTGACGGCGCTTGGCAACGATTACGCCTATGAAGATGTATTCGTGCGCCAGTTGGAGAACTACGCCCGGTCCGGAGACATTGTCTTTACCATGAGTGTCAGTGGCAACTCCCCCAATGTGGTGAAGGCGGTCGAATGGGCGGTGAAGCACGGCCTCCACACTATCGCTTTGGTTGGCAGGAAACGCGGGCGGCTGGCCACGTTGGCCCGCGATGTGATCGTGGTTGATTCCGAGCACTACGGACAGGTTGAGGACGCGCACATGGGGATCTGCCACCTGCTTTGCTACGCTTTCATCGAAAAGCAGGTTCATTTTGAATGAACCGGAGGGGTCTGGAACTGGAGCGGGATTCGGGCAGTCGGTTTAGGCCCGTATGGGGAGTGTGCCGTCATCCATGGATTTCGCGTGCATGGACACGATAAAGTCCAGGCCAACGTCTATGTCCCTGCACGATGTGGAAACCTTGCTGGGTAGCGCACTCCTGCCGCGGCGCTCCGCATTCGCAAAGCGCTGCTAATCGCCACGGAGACATATCTTCTGCGCCGCCGAGCACCATCCTTGAGTTTTAAATTCACCTGCTGAATTACACTCGCTTGCTTGCCCGCCAGATAGCCCGATGAACCGCCCGCTCGTTAGTGTCATTATCAACTGCTATAACGGTGAGCCTTTTCTGCGAAAGGCCCTCGAATCCGTCCGCGTTCAGAGCTATGCAGAATGGGAGATCATATTCTGGGACAACGCCTCAACCGACAGCAGTGCTGCGATCGCCCAAGCCTTCGGCCCGCAGCTCAGATACTTCAAGAGCCCGGAGACACTCCCGCTGGGGGCGGCGCGCAACAAAGCACTGGCCGAGGCCCGGGGCGTTTACGTCACAATCCTGGATTGTGATGACACGCTTTTACCGCACGCCCTGGAGACGCTGGTCGGAGCGCTTGAAGGGAATCGGTGTGCCTTGGCATATGCCGGCGTCGTCCTGGTTGACAGTACCGGGAGGGAAATCAGGAGACAGATTCCGAAAGCCAGAGGCGGCAACCTGCTGGCCGTGCAGCTTCGAAAATATGAAATAGGGGTGCCGGCGGTGATGATCCGACGTCAGGTGCTGATTGAAGACGCCCTGGGGTTTGACCCGGCGCTCCGGATCGCGGAGGACTACTGCCTGTTCATGCAGATCGCGGCGGCGCACGAGATCTGTGCGCGCCCTGAGGTGCTGGCGAGGTACCTGGTCCATCCTGGCGCTCTCACCCAGAAGACGATGGCCTACTGGGGTGATGAGGTCGAATACACATTAAAACTTCTCGCCGCGAAGCACCCCGGCCTGCGAGATCGGCACAAGGCCGGGTTTCGTATGGCGCATGCGCAAGCCGCCTACTATCGGGCCCGATATTATGCTGCGCAACGCCAGCGAGGCAAAGCCCTGAAGGCACTCGTTAAATATCTCTACGTCGATTATCGTTATCCGATTCTCTTCCTGCTGTTGCTGCTGCCACTAAGCATCTGGGATTTCATCCATGAACGGAGAAGCGCCCGTTCCTTCCGCACCTGAGAACAGGGCCGGCGCCCGCCGCCCGTTCTTGCGGCCGACCACGATCTTCTGGACCATCTTCTTCCTCGGGGTGGTCCTGATGGCGGCCGGATGCTTCGTGCCATATTCTGCGGGACTGCTGCTGGCCTATACCCTGTGTCTGGTTTTCTATGGCATAGTCTACTTTGTCTATTTCGGCTGCGTCGCGCCTCCGGAGATGGCGTTCTATAATTGGGTTTACTTCTTCTTTTTGTTTCCAAAAAAAGGCGTTAGAGGGGAGTACGAGGTATTGCTGGCGGTTCTATTCAGACATCGGGATTACTCGCTCTATGAAATAGGGGAGATCCTGATTGTGGTCACCCTGGTGTTTGTTTTGCTCGCCCGGCGGGGAAAAGCGTCCCGCCGGCTGCGGCCGTGGAAACCGTTCAAGGGACTCTTCTGGTTTTCGTGTGCCGCGTGCATCGTGGGATTATGCCACCTCGGGCTATGCCTGGCGGGATACAAAACGGAATTGTACGATGGGCTGCGGATGTGGCGGGCCCTATGGCCGCTGATTGTCGGCGGGGTAATCTGGACGGCCTCGGAACGATTCATAGAACAGGAGCGGCAGATGGCGAGAATCATGTTTGTTGGTTTTCTTGCCGCCTGCGGACTGGCCGGCGAATTTCTCATCAGCAAGTATACTTCGCTGCTTCCAGCCGGAGTGCTCTATTTTGAATTTGACCCGCAGTTGGGCAATTTTCGCAGTGCCTGGCAGTCCACCGGGGGAGAATCAGGCCTTCTGGTGGGGCAGATGCTGATCGCCGGCATCGGCGGTGCTTACGGGTGGTTGCGCCTGCGCCGGCCGGTGACTGCGGTGGCATGCATCGGATTGTTTCTCTACGTCATTCTTTTTACGTACAACCGGGGCAGCCTGGTCGCAGGGCTGGGTGCGGCCGCGGTGATCGGATGGCTGGCGGTGCGACGTTGGCGGGGTGGGGTGACGGTACTCGTTGCCTGTCTCATCGCCTTGGTGATCGTGGATTGGAGCGGCAAATACTGGCTGATACGCGCGCTGGGGGTGGACACGACGAAAATTGGGGAGCAAACGTTTTTCGACGCCAGTTCCCTGTCTCTGCGTTTAGGAGCCCAGCTCCGGGGGATTGAGGTGTTCTTGCACGAACCCCTGCTGGGTGCCGGCCCGGGACATTTGTGGGCCGAGATGGTCAACCCGGCGGTGCCGCAGAGATTTGATGCGCAGAAAGTCAGCGATCGAAGCCAGGAAATGTACGCCGCGGTCACCAATCCCGACTATAAAACAAATTCACATAATCTTGGGGTTGATCTGATAGCAGAGTATGGAATCGCGGGATTGGGTGTGGTGGTACTCTTTCTTGCCGTCATGGTTCGCCTCGGGCTGGATCTGGCGGGAAAACGTTTTTCACATGCCGACAGGAGCCTGCGGCGTAACGCGCGGTTGAATTGCATTGGCGCATACGCGGTACTGGTGGGAATGTGCATTTATTATTACACGCAAGCGGCTCCCTTGCTGTTTGGACTGCTGGCGTTGATGCTGCGCATGGTAATTGTCGCCCGGAGGAGCGACGGGGTGGAGCAGCCCGCGGAGGTTTCATTGGCGGTTCATTGACCCCGGTATCAGCAGTGCCATGGGACTCATTTGGTCCTTGGGCGGAGAATCACGCCTGCCCGTGCCCTTTCCTGGCGACTTCTGAAGAGGGTTGAGAACGACAAGGGAAGCCAAGCAGCGTGTTTGCTCGCCTCGGAAGCAGTCGGACGACTCGCTCAATTCGGTTTGCGCCCACATCGAATCCATCAAGACCGACACCCGAGGCTTCCATCACTTTGCAAGCCACCGTTACAGCATTCTCTCCTTGTGCGGCGAACCCGACCGGCGGGTTGATCTATTCTTAGCGGGTACCTGCAACAGCGCGTGAAGTAGCCTTTTTCATGGAGAGTCTTTCACGCGCATTTCGCAGCGGGCATTCCAAGGGCAGGGTTCGCGGGAAAACCTGACCAGCGGCTGGGGGACCCTGCGAATGTGAATACCGGCCAATCTCTTATGGATTGGCCCGCCGGGCTGCCGGGTCCGGCTAATTGACAGAAATCGCGCGCGGGGTAGCGCAAAACGCCTTCTACAATGGAGAAGAAACGATTATAGGAAAACAGAACCCGGATTCGAAATCGCCTAAACCATGCAGGTTTAGTATTCCAGAATTCGCCGTGAAGGAAGACCTCCAGTTGTCTTCGGCAATTCAAGCGCGTGGTATTCTAACGTGCGGGCATAGAGTGGCGGCAGGCCAGTTCGGTTGGCTAGTGCATGAGGCAGTCTTCGTAGCCTGCAGCACAGGCTCATCATATGGCTCCCAAGCTGCCAACTCGACGGCAAGTTCGACATCCTCTGGCGCAATACCACGACCGGGGTGGTGGGCGTGTGGCTGATGAACGGTACGACCATCACCAGCTATGTGCCCATCGATACCGTCTCCACCGTCTGGCAGATCCGGAATTGAACCGCTCCTGCCAACCCACCAACTACACCCCGGAAATGTCCTTATGCGTCCCTACATTGAAGAGTAGATGGGAACATATGAATAGACAAACGGCGGCACTGCTTCTGATAGTCTCTATATGGAGCGCGACCAATCTGTCGTTTGGCATGCCTGCCCGGCCAGATGGCGTTGAAATCGTTCAGCCTGACGGCACGGGGTTCATGGCGAACCGGAAGGGAGACGAATGGTTCAACTGGGTGGAAACCGCTGGTGGATATTCTGTCGCCAAAGACTGTGACGGATACTGGTACTATATTCAATCTTATGCCAACGGTCTCACCCCGGTCCTCAGCCGAGCCAGGGCCCATCTCGCCGCCCCGCCTTCCTTTCGCGCGCATACCGTGCCGGAGCGAGCGTATCTTCATGCTTTCCGTCAACAAATGCAGGCCGAAAAACCAGCCAACGGGCCGGCTGCGGAATCGGAGGGAGTGCAATCAGCCCCCTATGGGGCTTTCACTGGGAACGTACTTTTCATCCTCGCCTCATTCACCAACAGAGCCGGCACATATACCGAAGCTAATTTTGCCTCATTCCTTGCCAACAATATCAAGGACTACTATTCAAAAGTCTCCTTTGGCCGTGTTACCCTGAATCCGGCAAACGAAACATTTGGGACGGCGAACAATGGCGTAGTGGGTTGGGTGAACCTTGGATTCGCCCACCCTGATCCCGGCTCGGCCACCGGCGCGCAGAATCAGAGAATCACCCAGGCGGCCATACTGGCCGCAAATCCTTATGTGAATTTCGCCAGCTATGACACGAACCATGACGGCTATGTCGACGCAAACGAACTCGCCATCGTTGTCATCGTTGCCGGGTATGAGGAATCCTACGGGAACACCTATTCCCCAAGCGTCTGGGGACACAAGTGGTCGCTTTCTGGCGCTTATTCGGCGCCGACGGTGGATGGGGTAATCGTCGGAGATAATCACGGTGGCGCAGGGGGTTATGTTCAGTTTGGAGAAATCCACCAATACACGCCTTCCGACGGCCATCAGGCCACGATGGGGATCATGGTACATGAACTAGGGCATTTGATATTCGGTCTCCCGGATCTTTATGACACCGATGGAAGCTCCTCCGGCTTGGGCAGGTTTTGTGTCATGTCCTACGGCAGCTGGGGATGGTCAACCTCTGACGTGTACGCCGGCCAGACCCCCGTCATGCCCTGTGCGTGGATAAGATATAATCGCGGCTGGTCATCAGCTCCCGTGGGTTCTGGCACCACCTCCTTCACTGCCGCCGGTTCGACTACTGCTACCAGTAGCAATACGGTTTATCGCGGATCCACCAGCATCGCCGGCGAATACTTCCTTGCGGAGAACCGGAGGCCTGTAGGCTATGATCGAGGTCTAGAGCGCGGTCTGGGAGCTTCCTTCGGCGGCATGGCGATTTACCATGTCGATGACAGCATGACCGACAATGCCAACGACAGCCATCGTTGGGTGGATTTGGAGGAAGCGGATGGTACTCCGATGGGCACTGGTTATGGTCAGCCAACGGATTTGTGGTACCAAGGCAACGCAACAGCCTTCAATGACACCACGAACCCGAATACCAAGCTTTATAGCGGTTCAGCCAGTGGAGTGTCCGTCAGTAATATCTCTACAGCCGGAACCGTGATGACTGCCAATTGGGGATTGCATCCTCCATCCGACTTCAACGGTGACGGCAAGACCGACATCCTCTGGCGTAACACCACCACTGGCGAAGTCGGCGTCTGGCTCATGAACGGCACCGCCGCCACCCGCTATGTCCGCATCGACAGCATTCCCACCGGGTGGTCGATCGCCGGCACCGGCGACTTCAATGGCGACGGCAAGAACGACATTCTCTGGCGGAATACCACGACCGGTGAAGTCCTAGTGTGGCTGATGAATGGCACCGCTGCCACGAGCTGTGTCCACATCGACAGCATCGACCCCGCCCAGTGGTTGATTGCCGGCACCGGCGACTTTAATGGCGACGGCAAGATCGACATCCTGTGGCGCAACACCACCACCGGCGAAGTCGGCGTGTGGCTGATGAACGGCACCGCTGCCACGAGCTATGTCCGCATCGACAGCATCGATCCCGCCCAGTGGTTGATTGCCGGCACCGGTGACTTCGATGGCGACGGCAAGACCGACATTCTTTGGCGCAACATTACCACCGGCGCCATGGCCGTCTGGCTCATGAACGGCACCACCGTCACCAGCTCTGTACCCATGATCACCGTGGATACGAACTGGTCGATCGCGGGCACCGGCGACTACAACAGCGACGGCAAGACCGACATCCTCTGGCGCAACACCACCAACGGCGCCGTAGCCATCTGGCTCATGAACGGCATGACCGTCGCCAGCAACGTGACCATCGATACCCTCG
>Ga0265322_10000196_pt1 | contig 26877 bp, 46 predicted proteins | sample 41222metaG_FD_193584 | JGI IMG/M metagenome (GOLD analysis project Ga0265322, IMG submission 193584) | Rhizosphere microbial communities from Carex aquatilis grown in University of Washington, Seatle, WA, United States - 4-12-22 metaG | ecosystem: Host-associated > Plants > Roots > Rhizosphere...
TCCATCCCTTCTGTTTGTTGATAGCCTCTTGACGATTTAATATAGAATTTCATTATCTCATTCTCCTAGCTGAAACACGACCATATGCCACCGGAGTAGTTCCCCCTGAAAAAGTCGCAAATACTTTAATATAGACAGTAACTGCTGTAGCGGCTGAAACCCTCCATGCTGGAACTGACGTGCTAGAAATCGTTGATGACGCTGTTAAAGGATAACAGAACTCTGCAGTATTGTCTCCGTAAGCTAAATCTGTATAGGTACTACCTGAATAAAGGGAAAGACCTAGGAGGATATTTCCTGTATAGACGGGACCGAAATTAACGCTCCCTAATCCTGTCACCTCCCAGTCTCCAGCTGATAAGGCTATACTTGTGAAATTTGTCCATACTCCAGTTACGAGTGTAATAGGACTTCCCCCGCTGACAACAGAAACTACATATTCTCCTACACTTCCTGCTGCTGCATTATTATTCGTTGTGGTTCCTATGATACCTGAAGTGGAATTAAAAGTAACACTAGGAGTTGTTATTGTACCTGTGAATGTTGGAGAAGCAGTAGGTGCTTTTGTACCAAGTTGGGTTTGAATAGCAGATGTTACACCATTAACATATCCTAGTTCTGTAGCTGTTGTTGCAGAAGCTACAGGAAGTCCATTTGTATCTGAGGCTAATGCTCTGCTTGCAGTTATTAATGTAAGTCCACTAACAGCCGTTGTTGATGTAGCATAATAAGCTAATTGATATTGAGTACCACTATTAACTGTTCCTGACCCAGCTGGAGTATTCCAACTGAGTACTCCATTACCAGCACTATCATATAAGTATTGTCCTGCTGTTGCGTGTGCTGCTGGAAGTGTTAAGGAATATGATGCAGGTGTAATTGTGGCTGGTGTGGTAATGGTGATGGTCTTTGGTGTTCCTTCTGTATCTTGTAAGATAAGTCCACTATTAGAAAGAGTTAAAGATCCAAATGTGGGTGTTGAAGTGGTATCAATATTTTGAGGGGTAGAAAGAGTTGTACCTGTTATAATAACTTGATGGGTTGTTCCACTCAAAGTAGCTTGCTTACTGTTAAAAGTAGACCAATCAGTAGAAGATAGATAACCTGCATGGCTACTATCTGCAACATGTTGTGCAATGCTTGTACCACTACCTACAACAGCTCCAGTTCCACCCGTTACTGTAATTCCATCTGTTCCTGTATCAGTTAAGTTACCAAAAATGATATTTGCATTACTATCTGAATACCATACATCAGTTACACCATCTGTTTGAATGAAAGAACTTGATGAATTGTTTGTCCCTGCTGGAATAGTGACACCTGTTCCAATTGCCGTATCAGAACTATTTGATACTTTCACTGTGAGAACATGCCCACCTGTTGTGTTATTACAAATAAGCCATTGATTAGATTGAGTTAGATAATTTCCATTAGTCATTACTAATGTGACATCACCAGCTAATGCACCAGTGCATATTACTGTAAAAGGGTATGAGGAAGCGGCTATGCTGCTTCCAGATGTTCCATTGCTATAGCCAGTTCCACCATATAAAATTGATACTGTTGCTGCTGCTGTTCCAGATACTGAAGCAACATAGATAACTGCATCTTGGTTTCCACCAGTTGGTTTCAAACAATCTCCAACTTTATATCCAGATCCACCAACACTAAAAGCTATAGAAATAGCGGTAATAACTCCACCAGTTACTGTAACATTGAATAATGCTCCTGCTCCTTGTGATGCAAAGCTAACTGGTCCACTAATACCACCTAAATTGAGGGGCAAAGTAGCCATAGATGCCTGAACAGCTAATTGTACGAAAGCATCTGTAGCAATTTTAGTTGTTGCATCAAGTATATTTGCAACAGTAGGAGCTGCAGGATTACCTGTGAATGTTGGACTATTAATTGGAGCCTTTGCATTGAAGGTACCCCAATCTGTAGAGGTCAAATACCCGTTTTGTATACTGGTTGCTGCAGCTTGGGCAATACTTGTTCCTGATCCAATAACAGACCCTGTACCTCCAGTTACTGTAATACCGTCTGTACCCGAATCTGTTAAATTTCCAAGGGTTAATGTTGCTTGTTTGCTATTCAATTGTGTTTGAATAGCTGATGTTACTCCACTAACATAACTAAGTTCTGTAGCAGTTACTGTAGAACTAGTAATAACTCCAGATCCATCAGTTACAGGTACAATAGATGCATTTAAAGCAGCCAATTTACTTAATCCAATGGCTGCACTTGATCCAATATCACCATTTACAATACTATTAGAAAGAGCCAGTTTGGAATAGGCAATGGCTGCACTTGATCCAATATCATTGTTAACTATACTTCCTGTTAATGTCAGTTTGGAATAGGGGATTCCCGCAGCAGCTACAATCATGGTGTTAAGCACTTTACCAGAACCAATTGCAGTAACACCTAAATCAGATACAGTGACATCTCCCGTCAAAGTAGTAGGTGTTGGAACATTTAATGCATTACCTATCCATATTTTACCATCAGTTAGTGATGTTAAACTCGTTGGAACTACTGTACCATTCCAAACAAGATTATTAGAAGCATCGACAGACAATGAGAGATCTGCTGTATTGGCAGCATTTCTCCAATCAATAGTGTCACTATGAGCAAGCATCACTTGACCTGTAGTGGCAATATTAGATGATAAAGATTTAAAATAAAGGGATTTTAAACCAAAGAATGCCCCAAATGATAAATCGCCAGTGAGATCAAATGTTCCAGAAGTAGGTGGTATCCCATTAGGGAGAGCCACTAAGAAATCTGTTACATTTTGACCCCATCCAGTCTCATTAACATCAGGGATAATATAGATAGGACCTGAAGGCTGTGGAAAAACTATACTTTCACTCAAGGTAAACTCCTAGAAGAATTACTTTTTTAGTTTGCGTTTAAGAAAAGCTCCAAATGCAGATTGATTATTATCTTCATCTTCATCCATAATTTCTTCATTATGTTCAGACTGGATAGCATCTTTTTCAGCATCTTCATCTTCTACAGGACCTGGAAGAGCTTCTAAAGCATTCTTATCTTCCTCTTCAACAACCCCACCTTCTGCCAATTTACTTGCCTCTTCTGGGGAAACAGATTCAGTATGTGTATGGGGAATCACACTTACTTTCTCTACTTCCACACCTTTAGGGTGCAATCCTTTTTCTACTTCACCAACAGCATTAGATTTCAATAAATCAAGAAGCTGCTGGACTACCTCATGTTTCTTTTCGAAAGCATCCATTATAAGCTCCTTAATTATGAAATAGACGTAATTGTAACTGATGTATTACTAATTGCACCATCTGCAATTCCTTGAATATATCTAGCTATCTGTGCAATCGAACTTCGTTCAGTAACTGCTCCCGTTACAGGAATAGTATTGAGTGATGTTTCTTGTGCGGCTACACTATCTGGGCTTACTATGGTTAGTACGAGTGTTGATGCCATTTAAATCTCCTTTGCTTAATTTTAAAAACGTTGGGGTTTTCGCTTGCATTGCATTTCTGCAATCTGGGCAGGTTCTTCACCCCAAACCTTCAGTTAAACTATTTACAGCTTAGGCTCGTGGTACAACGCCCGTCACATAACACATATGAGAAGGTGTTTCTGCGAAGATCGTGTTATCAGACCAAATTCTAACCTGGTATCCTGCATAATCACCAAGAGGAACCTGGAGATAACTATCCGTTGAAGTCCCAGGGAGCTGGAAGGTCAAGTCGGACGAACCAATACGAGTAATGCTATCGGTAGGATAAATCACTGCCTGACCACGCTTTACTAGTGGGTGAGGAACAATGTCCATAGTACCAGAAGGAGAATAGAATTCTAATGCATCACATCCGTTTTCCATTTTCTTCGATTTAACATCACCATATCTACGAGCAGCTGCCTGTTCCGTTAGAAGATCAGCGAATGTGGTAAGAGGTACGAGTGTGGAACAATCTTCACCCATTAGACCCTTATCACCAGGTAGCGTGATAGCTTTCTGCAACTTTCCGAAGCTTAGAGGAGCACTGGAAGCATCATACGTATTGCCCTGCCATAGAGGATATGTGGAAGAGACAATGCTGAACAATGTGCCAGTATTTCCTGCAATTGACATCAAACCAACGCCTTCAACTGGAAGGATGCTGGTTGCACCGAATGCACCATTAAAGGCAACAAACAATGCAGCAGCTGCGGCTGAGTGAAGAGCAGTAATACCAGTGGATGTACCCGTAACTGTAACTGTGTAACCTGTGAAGTCTACACTTGTTACTGTGAATACGCTATCTGCACCACTTGAAACTAGAGCATGAGAACTATTAACGTAGAACTGAAGCTGAGCCCCAAGAGCAGAAGCCCAAATACCAGTTGCCCATGTAGCAGCCGTAATATTCACGACTTCTGTATAGGTGGTATTTGAACCAGGTGTGCCTGTGGAAAGAGCCAATCCCTGCGTACCATGAAGGTATGTACATTCGAGGCGAAATCCTGCCCCTTCTGTCATATCATTCAAAGTAATATCTACTGCTTTACCGAAGCTATTCTTACCAGCGGATCGTGAGATTGCTGTATAAGAAATGTTGTCTCTGCGGATTAGGGAGAATGCTGGAACTAAAGCATTTTCCATCTGGAGAGCAATTGCTGAGTTCAACGCAAAGGCTGAACCATCGGTGTTGTACGTATATCCTTGACCAGACTGAACTTTAACTGGAGCATTGAACTTATCTCCTAGCTGTTTCATTCCTTTTTCTACTGAGGTGTTCTTCAAAATATAAGCATAATTAGGAACTAGATCTTTGATCTTATCCTGATAAGCCTGTTTAAAGTCACCGTTAAGTGCTGACAAATCAACATCACTCATTTTAATTTCCTTTACTACTATAATTATGGGATTCAGGGAATCAGTTTCAATCTTTTCGGATATTCTTTCGAAGTCCTACTCTGATTGGCTTAGTATGACGAATCACTCATATCTATATTGATCCATTCTTCTTAATCAAGTCCCTTATGGATCAAAGGGATATTGATAAAATTTTACTGTACTTCTGCCTTATTCAACACCCTCATTAGACTTTATTCTGCGTAGGGCACTCCAATATGCTTTACCTTTGAGCTTTGTAATATCTTCTGGTAGGTTGCCCTTTGGTTCATCTTTCTTAACTGCTGGTTTAGGCACATTTAGATTCTTATTATACCTAGCTACTCGTGCCTTGGAGATCTTATTAGAAAGTTCCTCACCAATATAATTAAGAAGCTCATCTCCTTCAAGTTTAGACATTGTAGAAGTGTGAATTTCTTTCAAATCTCTAAGAACGTAAGGTAATACCTGCTGAACTGTATATTCTTTCTTCTGTTGCAATCCTGAATCAATATACTGTGCTGTTAGAGCTAGTGCTAAGCGAGTCTTAGGCAATCCTTGAGTCTTTAGAGCTTCTGCCAATTCATTCTCAAACTTAATAGACCATTCTTTAGTTTTCTGATCAATCTCTACTTTCTTAGCAGCTTCTTCTTTTTCCTTTTGTTCTGCTGCTCTTTCCGTTTCAGCATTCTTAAGTTCTTCAAGTTCTTTCTGTTCAGGAGTTAAGTTACCTACTCGAATCTGCTCATATAGAATATCTGTAGCAAGTTTATTAGGATCAATATTATTAGCTTTACACTGCTTAACGAACCCTTTCCAATCATTCTGGAGCATGTAAAGAATGTTATCTGCTTGTGTAGCCTTCTCATTAGCTTCTTTAGCTTTAGCTTCAATACCAAATGCTTTCTGTGCTAACTGAACAGCTTCATCAAAACTCACTTCTTTCTCTGTATCTCCCCATTTAATCTTTCTCTTAGGGGCTTCAACAATAGGAGCTTCTTCAACTACTGGAGCTGTAGCTGCACTATCTTTTGGTGCTCCTACAATTGCCTCGTTCGTTGCTGGTGTAGATGCTGGTATTGGCGTAATTTCATTCATCGGTAAGTATCCCCCAAGATCGTCTGAGCCCTCTCTGCAACATTGTTAACATCTGCTGTCAATTCCTTCAGCTTTTTGTCATATGCATCTGCACGAGCATATAATTCGGTAACATCTTTTACTTGATGCTTATGAATGAAAATGCTTTCTGCATATGCTAAAGCTAATACAAGAACAGAACTAACAACAACGAGTGGACTTTTAAGAAATGCTCCAAGACCCAATAAGGCTACAATTAGAAAATACTTAAAATATTTTTCCATTAGATCACCATCACATTAGCGAAGTATTCTTCTGGTTTGGTTTCAATAGAATTTAAAGCAAATCCAGCCATCAAATCTTCACTTGCTGCAATAGCATGACCTAATAGTGTCCCTACACCTTCTCTACGATCTACAATTGTATCACCTTTAATCAGTAATATTTCTGCTGAGAAAAGATTTGACCCTTGTGACTTTACTCGAAAAGCTAAGGTAATTACTTCACTGACCTCTTTTGCTTTTGTCATTATATCCTCCGATATATTTTATTTAAATGTGTTGAATATTTATTGCTATGTCCATTGCTAAACCACCTGCAAATACTCCACTACCGAGGGTACAAGTTACTGTGCTTCCTGCAACCAAATAAACTGGCACAGAACCTTGTCCTAGAATCGTAGCATTAATACTAGCTGGCATATTTGCATATACTGCATTTGCACCACTTGTATCTGTATAATTGAATACAAGCTGTCCTACTGAATCTGCACCGCTTCCTTGGGCTACATTTACAATATAGTAGGAAATCTCATGCAATCCACTAATTGAGGCTGTCAATAGAGTTGTAGGTCCAAAATTAGCTGCTACAGCTGGCTGATAGGAATCATGATTTGTTGCAACTGATAGTGTAGATGCTTTAACTAGTTTCCCAGTAGAATCATACACAACTGCTTCATTGAATACATTCGTTTTTGCCATATTATTTATCCTTTTAAATTACTGATTTACAGTGACAAGATTAGCCACTATTATTGCTAAGTTGATACTGCCTGTTGCAGGCGTGACGAGGATCTTATGCCATAGTGTGGGTGGATTTGTAACAAGCCATAATGTATTACCTGATGCTGTTACTGTAACCGTTACACCAGATACATCAAAGAAAGTAACTCCATCATTTGATTGCTGAAGTTTAATTACTACACCAGTTGTAGCAAGGGAAACTGGGGTAAGAGCTGCATTAGCAGTCGTCCCTGCGCTTGTAATATCAACCTGTGTTCCTGCAACAGCATTAGCCAATGAGGTTGCAAGTTGAATTGTATTCACTGTAAGTACAATCACCCAATAGTTGGTTGCAGATAGCCCACCAGGAAGATTTGTTCCTGTAAGAGCTACTTTAAGACCAGTAGAAAAACCATGAGCTGCAACTGTAATAACATCTGTAGTAGCATTTACATTGGCAGCAACAAAACTAGCTACTGCTGGAGTGGCATCGGTGTATGCCAACTGGTACGAAACCGAATCCGCACCGTTGAGTTGATAGACCTTTGAAACAGCTATGGCAGAATTTGTAAGTGGGAGGATGTTACTATTATCTCTAAGAAAGCTCATCTTTATCTACCGCCTTTTATTTGGAATTTGGAGTATGGGGCTGCATATTACTATGATTCATATTAGCTGCTGCATTTGATACAATACCTGGAGTCTGACTTGGCAAGACTGGAGCATGTGGTGCTGCAGGTGCTGGACCATTGTTAGCTACTGGTTTTGGTCCTGCTGGCATCGGATTAGCAACGGGATGTGGAGTTGGTGTCTGTGGTGCTGGGGCTCCCATTGGTTGTGCTACCTGAATACCAAGAATACCTAAAAATCTTGGATCAGAAATACTTGTGAGACCTGGAACAATAGCTTGACCATGAACAAGCATATGTTGCAATACACCTGCTAATACGGGGTTATTTTGACTCTTTCTAAGATCCGTATCAAACATAATTGTATTATGCTGTTCAATGTGTAGCTTATGATTATCTGTTGGACTTACAATTACTGGAGTACCTTTACGCAAAAGCTCATTCTCTTCTACAATAAACATGTTTTCAGCTTCTGGTCCTTCAGTCATCATATCTAATTGACCTGTAGCTAATACTTGGAAATACTCCTTTACATCTACCATTCCCTTAGCCATCAAATCCTGGGCTGTCTGCAGCTTTCCTGCTTCTGTTGATGTAGCTGGATTACCTGCTGTTACAATAACCCTTGTAATATTTTCTAAATCTTTACCACTAAATTCACCCATATATTGCTTTTTAGAAGATCCAGCAATAGCAAGCATACGTTTACTATTGGCAAAGCCCTTTAGAATGTTGAATAAGCCCGTTGCTGAGCGTTCTAGGAAGCTAATGTATGCCTGTTGGATAGGAGAGTTGAAAACCAGTGCTTGAGCCTGTAGAAACGCCATTGCCGTTCCAGATTGAACCCCTGTAGGAGGCTGACCACGAAGAATACTAGGCAATCCTGACAATTTCTCCATTTGCTGTTCTAATAGGTTAAGAAAGTTAAATATCTCTGCTGGTGTCTTACAAAGCTCTAAACCAACTGGAACACCTTTAGATAGATTTGTTTTAATAAAGTTCAACCCTTCAATAACTTGTTCTGGTTTAATCTGGGTGGAATCATCTACTACAATGTTCTGAATAGCGAATGCTTGCTGATTCGTTACGATAACTGAAAGCGTTTTATCATAGGCATATTGTAATTTAACCAAGGATGTCATTACTGTCATACCAAAGTTATTAAATGGCGATACCTCTGGAAGCATAGGATACAATGGAATATGGTCATATGGAATTCCAGTATCTAAGATATGGGTATCACTATCAATATACTGAACAAATCTACCATTAGGACAAGAAGCTGTTTTCTTATGGATAAAAGTATATACAGGAATCAAATCTTCATTGGATGTCTGACTATCAATAATATGACCAAAACGAAATCGCTGCAATGTGTTTGGGATGCTTAATCCTTTCAAATCATCTTCTAAATCAGGTCGTTGGGCAATCATATCCCACTTATTCAAATATTCACGTACAATATACCAATCGTTATGCATATCCATACGGGTGAAATCACGAATAACATCCATAGGACCTAAAACGTTAAATTGTACATCACCTTCTTTAACTGGTGTGTGCTCACCTTTCTCATTGGTTGTTACATCTACAATTTCACCGACATTGGCATCCCAGTGCTCATATAGCCAACCTTCACCTGTCACTAAGCCTAATATTGTCCCTTGTTTATACAAATCTTCCATCTTCTTTACTTTCAAATAGTAATTAGAAACAGAGTCAAATATAATATCTTGACTCATTGAACGATGATCATTATTTACTGCTTCAGGTTGGAATGAAGGACGTTGATTACAAATAACAGACACAAGCCCTGTTACGATAGAACGATAGATGTTAGATTCAATAAGCTTATACTGACCTCTATCCCCACCAAAACGTATACCAATCTTCTGTTCAGATCGCATATACATTTCCCAGTTCGTGCGCCATCTGGTAAGCCAACCTGTACGAAGAACATAGTCTTCATAGTCCCTCGTCTTACGTTCTAATTCAGTGAGAAGCTCTTCAGTTGGAAGAACTGCAAAATAAGAATCTGGGGATGAGTTATAAGTCTTAGATGCCATTATAAAATCCTTTTACTTTCTATCTGTGAAAAACATAATTATCATATCTAAAAATCAACTTTAAAATTAATCGTAACTTCCTTCATTCATACTTGAATCTTCTGGTGGAGTATCCATATCTCCACCAATCCATTTCTTCAAATCATTTATCTCTTCTTCTTTCTTTCTAATTGGTAAGAAACTATTTTCTTGATCTGTATTATAAAAGGTTGGAACAGGGCAATTAAAATTAAGATTGCGAAACATATACAAAGCAGTATCTACACAATCTCCATGGTAGCCTGAACTGGATCTCTCATAATCCTTATGTGTCTTATCCCAAATGGTATTCTCAAACATCAACTTGTGAATGACACATCTAGGATCTAATATCAATCTTCCATCTTGTATGAATGTTCTTAAATCTTCAATGGCTTGTTCTTTCTTATCTTTTGCTGTCCAATTAAAATAAAGCTTATAATTCTTTCCAAAGATATCTAATATGGTTTGATTACTTGGATCAGCCCAATAGGATACTCTTTCACTATTGCCCCAAAGCTCTTTAACCTTATCTTTAATCTGCTTAGCAAGTTTATCTGGGGTAATATCTTTACCTGGAATAACAATCTCATCTTCAATATAAAGAGTTTTATCTGCCCAAATATATGTTCCAAAACTTACACTATTAGGATCTTTGAAACCTGGATCGAAACTTACATAATGATTATAATATTGATATCTGCTATCTTTTAAAATTGTTTTAATGTACTTAGTTGAATCCCATGTATTTAAAACCTGTTTAGTGGATTCAGTAACGAACTCAGCTAAGTATTGTCTACGCCAGAATGTGCTCTTTGGATCACCTTTTGCTTGATCTTGAAGCTCTTGTAAAATCCACTCTTCATCATATCCAGCATCATAAATAGTAAAGTGTGAATAATAGCCACCTAATTGAGCTTCTTCACACATAGTCTTGAAATAGTGATCTGGAGTCTCGCCTGGAGCACTAAAACAGAGCAAGAAGCCCCTTGTTTCAAATATTGTAGGACTGAGGACGTTCTTAATGACAGATTCCAATTCTGCCATCTCTCCTACTTCATCAGCAAAGATACCATCAAATCTTTGACCTTTAATGCTTAAATAACTCTTATTTGTAGCTCCAAATACCTCGATAGTGGACTTATTTGGAAAGATATATTTACCATTATTATAAACTGGGGCTACATCTTTTGGTGCATATATTAGAATCTTATCTACTACTTTGGATAGATAGGATTCTAACTTCTCTTGAACTGGAGCTAAAAATAACCAATGACTTCCTGGTTTCTGGTAAGCATTCTGAGCCAAGTACATGAAACCGAAGCTGCTCTTGCCCCAACGTCTCCCTATGCAACCTACATGCCTCTTAGTTTTCTTTATCTCTTTGATAGTGTCATACAACTTTATCTGTGCTGGTCTAAATAGAAATTTAAAATTATCGTGCTGCCCATTAGCTACCCTTCTCCAAAGTTCCCTTTTGATCTCCAATTCCTCTTGATTGATCATTATTACTTCCTGTTAATTTATTTAATAAATCCTGTGTGCTTATTGCATTTTTTAAACTCTGTTCTGGAGTTTGAGTATTTAGCTCTTTTGGGACCATTTTTGATAGTAAATATGGGAGTAAAGGTACATAAAAGGCTACTTTTGCACCATTATTCGTTGCTATGGCTGCAGCTAAATCTTCTCTCCAATCGAACTTAATTGTCTTTGTTGGATTCTTCGGATCTGGTATCTTAATTTTAAAATCATCTAAGAGGCTATTTAAAAATACTGTCTTCTTATTTAAAGATCCTTTAGGTCGTCCCATTTATATTTTCCTAGTTTATTTACCAGCAACCAGTTCTTTCTGGCTTACTACCCATTCTAAATACTCTAGATTATCTCTTAGGTAAGGGTGAGGTTTAGCACGATCCATATACCATTCGTGAGACATCATATCAGGATAACCACATACTATACATTTACCCAATAGATCAACATAACCCATTGTTATCTACCTTAAGGCTGTACTACTTCTGGAACAACTGGCTTAGGTTCGAGTGCTGCAATCTCTGTTTGCAAATCATTATATCTAGCTTTCAAATATACTTGACAATTCAATATCTTATTAGCAAGCCCCCCTGGGAATACTCCTACATGGAGAAAGTCGTGAGCCATGCCGATTATTTCAGCTTCTGTCTTCAGTGCTTTAAGCTTTAGTTCTAATTCCATTTCTTCTCTCCTTGAAATGAAGTAACTATTAATTTTAACGATTCGGTATCTATATTTACTGGTTGATAATTGGATCTAATGTTATTTACTGCTCCATCTAGATGATACTCAATACCTTTCTCCACTGGATAATGAGACCATTCCTCACTCTTTACAATCCATCCTGCATTTGCCAATTTGATTACTTGACCATTCCATGCTACATTTGCCAACTTAAATTCTTTTATTGGATCGGAACCAGTTAAAGCTGTGTAAATGAATGTAAATTTGCCAGTTGCAATAGATGAAAATACACTCATATTACTTGCCACCTAAATATAAACTCGCTTTTAAACTTACTTTCTCATAAATACCTAGAATTCTATTACAATCTCTACAAAGAAGACCTCTGAATAAACCTGTCTTATGGTCATGATCTACACATAATGTTCTAGATAATTCGCTTTGATGAATACCACACATTTTGCATCTGCCTTGTTGAATTTGATATTCTCTATCAAAATCTACTGTAGTAAATGGTGTACCATTAGGATTTATAGTGCCTACACTTTTCCATATTCTATTCTTTTGACAAGAATTGCATTCTTTAGTACCTTTTCCTCTCCCAGTTATTCTAGTATCGTGACCATTTAAACAGATAGGTTTAATAATAAAATTACCTTTATTAAATCTACGAGGTCTTATTCCCAGTTTAACAGGAGCATCACAACCACGGCAATTACCTGTTTTAGTCCTTCCTACAATAGCTATTTCATGTCCATATTTACAGTGTGTTTTAGACATCAATCTCCTCTCAAAGGATCACTAGTAAGTCCTGGGCTTCTAGCGGTTCCGTCTCGGTAACACCAATAAGAACCTACTAAATCTGGATCATGCCGTTCTAATATCCAGTGATCATGGATGGGTTTTCTACAGTTAAGACACACTTTACTTCCAAACATCTTGATAGTTTTATCTTGAACCCTGTCTTTAAGTTGTCTTGGTTCTCTTGTAATCACTTCAATATTAAGAGAAGGTGTTCCATCACTATAATGACCAATCATCTTCCCCCCTCAATCCAATTATTAACTATTTTAATCCTCACTCTTAATGTCTTAATACTTTTCATTAGTTCTGGATAAACATCTTTATTCTTTTCAATATCTAGGGAACCTACTAAAATTGTTGCATCATTGTGTTTCTTATCAAATTCACCTTTAGCAAGACCAAAATACTTAGTAACAATTAGCTCCTGTTCATCATCTGATAATACATCTAGTGCTACTCCAACATAATTCTTATCTAAATAGAGATCAGAAACATTACCAGTAGTGATTTTGTATCGTCTTGAAAGTGTTAAAGTGGGTATATTACTGGAAAAAAATGTCTTAAGCCAATTAAACATTCATCCTCCTCCTGTATTGTATCCCTCTACAATACTACGTCAACCACTTAACTAAAAGATTAACAAAATCAGTAATAGATACATTGTAATCGTTATTTTAGTTAAAATTGGGACTTGACAAAGATGAAAAAGTATGTTATAATTAACTGGAGGTAATATTATGAATCCATTTCAGATCGGTTATGCTTCAGAATTACTTGTTGCTAGTGATCTTACAAAACGTGGTTATGATGTTTATTTGGGATTTTTAATGAAATTTGATTTAATTGCTATAAAAGAAGATAGAATACTTAAAGTTGAGGTAAAAACTATTACTAGGAAGAGATTTGATAGTCATAGAGTAACAAATGATCCAGATTTAATAGCTTTGGTATCCCATGAGGGAGAAATAAGATACTTGAAAAATAACCCTTGACAAATAAGGGAATTGGGGGTATATACCTCGAAAAGGCATTTAAATGAAGAATTCCACTTTCTCAGACGGTTCTATATTCTCAAAAACAGCAAAAAAGTGAATTTTCCGTCGAGAGTTTTTTCATCGAAAAGTCATTTTTACAAACAAAAAACGTAGTGCATCAAACAAATCAATATAATGCATTATTTGATGTTTTCTAATAAATTTAGGAAAACCAAAGTATATTGAATAAAGGGATATATAGAAAGTATATGAGACACACACAATTTGATCTGGTAGGCTTTAGCTCCTACTGGACCTTTAAACGGTTTGGGGTAATCCGTAAAACCCTACTAGATTTAGTAGTTGTAAATAACAGAAAGATGTGATATACTTAAATTGAAAGGAGAACTAAAATGAAAAAGCAAATAGTAGTCCTTATTACAGTATGTACATTAGCAGGAAGTATTAGAGCACAGGATCTTACACCAGCAACAACAGGACAAGTTAATCCACAGATTGTCTCAACAATAAATAAGCATGAGCCTTTCTTTGCCGAGGGAAAACAACACATCTTCTTAGTAATATTGCTTGGTATGATGGGTACAGCGTTACTAGTAATTAGACATTAAAGGAGAAATACAATGAATCCAGAAGAGAAAGAGCAGTATATGGAGAACAGGTATAGATGCTGCGAGAGTTGTGATTGGTACGAGGATAATGAGATTGATGATAGTGACTCAGATTACAAAAGGAGCTAATATGCAAACACAGACAGAGCTAGTTCTTGCAGAATGTTTTAAACGAGTAAAGCTTTTAGAGAAAAAAGTTGAATTGTTAGAAAAGAATAAAGTACGACCTATTAGGTTGTTGTCTTTTCTTTTCCGTAAAAGCTTAGCCAAAGGCTAATCTGTTATTCTTTATTACTTATTAAACATTCTATATTAGCAAGTTTGTTAACGGTAAGGTCTAAAAGTTGATAAAAGTTACTAAAAAGGTGATAAAAGGTCTAACGAGGTCTAACGAGTTTTCTTCAACAACATCATTTATCGTCGATGTTCTTCAAGAAATAGTTAAAATGGTTAGTTTACAGGAGTTAAAAATGCCTTATAATAAGAAACAAAAACATGAATGGTATTTGCAGCATGAGGAGCAATTGAAAGTGAGAAGGGATAAGAAGCGAGAGAAGAAGAGTATTAAGGATTTCCTGTTGGTTCAGTTCAATAGACATAACAGAAGCTATCAGGAGAGACATCATAAGTTCTTCCCAATTGTTAGGACTGAATGGGTTGTGCACTTTGAACACAATCCTGAATTCAATCATGTCTATAAAGAATGGGAAAGAAGTAATTTTAATAGTGAAAAAAAGCCTCAAATTGAAAAGAAGGGTAGATTAGATAAGTGGGAAATTTGTAATCTGCAGACTGTTCCTTATGATCAATCTTCATTAAATAAATCAAGAGAGGTTAAAGATAACCATGTATCTTATTGAGAATCACTGTCAAGGGGCTTTTGGTAAAAAATGTACTAAAGTAATTCCTATGGAGGATGGATATTGTAGTAAGTGTGGAACAGAAGAGAATGATTGGCTAATTAAAGAGCAAGATAAAATATGGAGAGAGATAGAGGGTACTAATTTAAAATCAGTTATCAAAGTAACTCCTTATACTCAATGGACCCACTATTTAAAAAGTAACTATAACCTGGGGAGAAAGACTTGGAATGAATTAGTAGTTTCTTCTAATGGTCATTGTATGCTTAATGGGGAACAGTTTAAAAATGCCAGCAATGATTGCCATATTGATCATGATCACATAACAGGCGAAGTTAGAGGACTTCTATGTGCAAGATGTAATCACTTGTTAGCTGGATTAGAAAATGTTGATTTTAAGAAAAAAGCTGAAATTTATTTAAAGGAGTTACGATGAAATACTCTAAGCCAAAGAATTATAAAGGTCCTCAGTACATAACTGAAGTAGATGCAGATGGGAATATTAAGATTGTTGGAGCCAAACTAATCAAATATGAATCTCGCTATGCTGGTACGGTTCATCTTGAAAAGAATGCCTTCGCTATCTGGGACGAGAAGCTGATATCTCTAATAGATTACAATGCTCAGGTTCAATCGAATCTGATTGTTGAGATTGTGTTTTCTAAATGGGGCTTAAGGATTCAAGCTAATGCTTATGATATCTTAAATTATAATAAGAAAGACATTTATAATTATGATAATTCAGTGGGTCATTTCCTTGAAACCAAATACTATTACCCTGTTGACAGATTCACTGTTGTTGAACAAGGATTTGCTCCTCATAATTGGATTGACTTCTTAAAGACAAAAACACGAGAAGCCTTGCAGCGTAAGATGGAAAAAAGAAATAGAAGATACAAGTAGCAAATAATCAATTAATCTGTTATACTTATATTGAGGGTTAACAAAAACAGTTATGGTATAAGGAGCTATACCATGAAATGTAAAATTTGTAAAACAAAGGTTAAGAAAGGTAAATATTGTGCATTGTGTTCTATCGATACTGAGATTGACTCTCTTGTATCCAGATATGAAAAGACCCATTTACGAAGTGATGATCTCAAAATTATGCCAGATAGTTTTGAAAATGAATATTTTTAAGGAGTTGCATTATGTGCAAATGTTATACAGATGTTCCTCATTCATGCAGCAACATAGATCCCAAACTCTCTAAGTCAGAAATTAGATGCTATGATCGTTACACGGTTTACAATTCAAAGAAATTTGAATCTTATACCACAGTCCAAATTTCTGACCTAAGAGAAAGATGGAGTTGGACACTCCCAAGCACTGAAGAAGCTTTTCCAAATTGGGATTGGATGCCCTACTCTACTTCAATCGAATCTCATCCTTCTCCTGATAGCAAAATAGTAAGTTTAGATGAATCATACACTGTTGAGGATCAAGAAGAGGTTAGAGATATCTTTGATTACCTCGTAGAGGCTGAGGAGAGTAGTGTAGATGAAGAAATCACCATCATGAAAGAAGCCTTATTGATGAATAGACGAAAAGATTTAAGAAAGAAACTTGATCTAAGAATTGTTGAAACATTATCCAAAGGAGAAGGAGAAATTCTTTCATTGTTCCTTGAAGGTCTTTCTCAATCTGATATGGCAAAGAGATTAGGAACAAGTAGAGCTTATATATCTAAGACATTCAAAATTGTCACTAATAAATTAACCAAGGAATTACCAGGAGAACTATCATGAAAGAACAAAAACTAAGTTATAAACCTGAAACACGCAGATTACAACATATTCAAAATTCAATGAATGCTGTCAGTCCTGTAGATAGACCTCTCTCAAAGAATGCAATGAGACGACTAGAAATCGCTAATATCAAATGGTTGAATGAGTTTTTCTATCATGGAAATATGCCTAATTTTGAGGAACAAAGAAAGGAAGTTATTCGGAGGTATAAATGAACAAAATATACATTGATAAGGAGAACAAACGATTGTATGATTATGGGGGTACAATTGTAGATGGGCAGCAACTTACTCTTTATGGGTGTTGGATTGTTAAAAATCCAGTTAAGCTTGCTAACCATACCCGTTGGGATATAGTCAAGAAGCCAAATGGATTAAATATTCTTGAGGAAGCTTATGCAAGAGGATTACAGAAATGAAAACAATTAAACTTCTTGGTTGTTTCAAAACTGAATTAGAAGCACACAATGCTTATATTAACGCCTTGAAAGGAGTTTAAAATGAAAGAGATAATATACAGTTGTAGTTTGGGTGCCTTAAGTTGGGGCAAAATATTTGGTGCTTTAGATGCTTTTACAGATCAATATGATGAATGTCATTTATTTGTATCTGCACGAGTTGCTAAAGACTTGCAATTAGAAAATAATTGCTTGTGGTGCCATAATGCATCTATAAAAATTGGTAAAATAGGTCTTATGTGTGGTAATGAAGAAAGCAATATGATAGAAATTTATAATTCTGATCATATATATTTAAATAAGATCAGATTTATTGATATTGTTCCACATACAGGAGCCTAACATGAATTGCCCTAACTGTTTCAATTCCCCACCATCTGCTGGCTGTAGTTGTAATTATCAGAATAATATCAATCTCCAAAATCAAATGCAAGCACAGAATCAAAGTAATATTTATGGAATAGGAATGCCTGTAGCTCAATGGAAGCCACTTGCAATAGAAGACTTTCTTCACTTATCTTATATTAAGCAGTATTATCTTGACTTTAAACAAGCAAAGATATCAAAAGAGCTTTTTAGGACTCTACTGAAGCTTGCCAATGCTTATAAAACAATAGACAATTTAGAATATTTAGAATTTTTGGATATGATAAAAGAGAGTTACACAATTGAATACAAATAATAGGAGGTAGTGTGATGGATAAGGAATTAGAGAGATGTGTAAAAAAGATTAACAATCTTTATAAAGAACAACTCAAAAAGAAAAATATTTCTAATCTGGAATATCTTGAAAATATGGATATTATTGTAGAGTTATCAAAAGGAGAAATGATATGAAATATAGTCTCTCTGAGACATTAATCCTTTATGAAAAATATGCCAAAGGATTCTATACTCTAAGATGTTCTCATTTTTGTCATTATGATAAAGATCTATCTTGTTTTAGCTGTATTTATAAAACTCATCATAATAAACATTGTGATTTCAAATACTATGAGTGCAACTAAATAGACAAAAAATATCCAAGGAGGGATTATAAAATGTGTAAATATAATGGTCGCAAATTAGTAGAAGATTGTTTTAATCCTATGTGTGGTGCAAAGGTATTACCGAGGATTGAAGCACTTGAAAAGCAAGTTGCTGAATTAGAGAATAAAGAAGCAAATAAGATTGCAGATGTATTAGGATTTCCTCATATTCCTAAAATTAACCCTGAACCTGTTCATACTAATATTCATTTTGAATCAGTATGTACACCAGATTGCCAGTTTAATAAAAAGCCTATGAGAACTGTAGATGATATTAAAATTAGATTACAATGTGTAATAGATCAAACAAATCCAGCATTTGATACTGGATATAGGATGGCTCTCAAGTGGGTTCTTGGATAGGGGGGAATGAATATGCGAGATTTTCCTTGTTCAATATGTGGTCATAGATATTCTATACATAGGATTACAGGTCCTATTAACTGTTATGACTGTGTTGATATAAATGTTCCTCATCAAGACGTTCCAAATAAACCTCCTTGGGAGCATATTTATAAACCAGACAATCTTAGATACTTGGAGTATTTAGAAAAACTTGAAGAATATAAATCAACGGAGGTAGTATAATGGACATGGAAATTAAAGGTATGTATGCAGAATTTAATAATGGAAATATTAGGACAGTAATTCCCACAGCAGATAAGACAGATCATTTACAAATTAGGATTGAAGCACTTGAAAAGCAAGTTGCTGTTCTTGAAGCACGTCCAATTTGCTATGGGCATGTCTGTGGATGGAATCATTATAATTATCCACAATATCCAAATAATCCACCCACTATTACTGGAACATCCTATTAGACAAAAATTATCCCTTAGTAGAATTTCTGATTAGGGAGAAGCTAGTCAGAGTCTACTAAGGGATTTGAACACTAGCTTATTTATGTGCACTGCTAGTATATTATAAAAGGAGAAAATTATGATGCCAGAAAGTGAAGTAAGAAGATTGTTAGCATTTCATAAAAGAATATTAAGAAAAGATCTTATTGAATTTAATAAACAAAAAGAGTTTTTTAAAAATACTAGTTATGATTTAAGAGAATTAGGATCTTATTCTAATCTCAAATTAGATGTTGGAGCAATTAACCTACTTGAGCATATTTTAAATGATTCAAAGTCCTCTGCTAGAGTTACAAATGACTATAGTGGAGAAATTACTGATGAAATTACTGAATTGTGATTATTTAATTGGATAATGACATTTACAATAAAGACATCCCCATAGATCGCCTAAATGTAAATTAACTGGATGACCACACTTACACACGCTACTTATCCTTCTTAAAATCAATAGGTTCAATGCCCCATTCTAATTTACATCGTAAACACTGTTCAATCCAGTATTCTATCTTACCTATCTTCCTCCTGTGAGATACATGTTTAGTAGAACCACAATATGGACAAGACATTTAAAAACCCCATCAACTAGGCATCTAAAATAGTAATTGTTAAATCAGTCTGATCCTTAATTATCTCATAAAGCTTTAAAAATGTACTCTTAGAAGTATCCAAAGCTGATCCATCCTTGACTCCTACGGAAATGCAACCCTTTAATTCAACCCTACCATTATCTGGATCAATAACCCAATTGCACCAATGAATTCTTATTGCTTCCCTTCCATCTACATCCAATAATGGCATTGGATTCCCATCAATTTTATCTGAAAACTCAGGCGAATATGTGAACTCAATGGTGTAAGTAGATGCACCAATTAAGGCATTTGCAGCTTCTAAAGTATCGCAAGTAAAATCATTTCCATCAATTGTAAGAGTACCAAATTGGTCAATACCATCATTTTCACCACGTTGTAATTGAAGTTGCATTTAGAACCTCAACCTTAATCCAATTGTAGGATTTTTAACAGTATCAATAGCTAAAAAGAATCCAGTGTTGCTGAATTTGGTGAATGGTGTCCAGCATATCCCTAGGAATGCTCTGGTTTGTCCTACAGTGTGTAAATCAGTTGCCAAGCCTCCAAGTAGGTCCAACTGGTGATAATAGGCTAGATCGAAAGATAAGCCCATTCTAGCCCTATCTGACATTAGGACTGCAATTCCAGGTCTAAACTCAAATCCATATAACTTTTCGGTCACTTTAATTGAATGATCAGTTCCTACAGTGATTGTTGTTCCATGAGTGCCATTGACAGTTTGTGTACCAGTAGGAGTGGTAACAGTAGTTACACCATTAACCACGGTTATAACCTCAGCTGTATTTGGCGGTAGAACAGGTTTAGGAGCATAATGAGCTTTGGTACAGGATTGTACTTTCAGACAAAGAGCTATAATGAAGATCCCCATTAGGAAACCTCGCCAATGAGCTTTAATAAGTTCAAGTATTTTTAATATCATTTCAGGAATTCCTTGACATCCTGCAAGCCAATAGCCAGAGTGATCCCAGACCAACTGTGGAACAAGAAATCAGGTGTAATCACTGCCTCATTAACCCCGCACAGTTGTCCCTTGCTATTATAAAGACCAGAACCACTGAAACCACCATTTATGGGCATTGTGGTCTGAATATAATGAATATTGTCTCTTTTGGCTAGTCTACGATTTATAAATGAGCAAATTCCAACGCTAAAGGTGTTTTCAAGCCCTAAACCATGCCCAATGGCATAAACTGCTTCCCCCTGCTTTAAGGGGCTCCCTGACAGCGTAGCGTTCGTATAATGGGCATCTGAGTGAAGCAACGCAAGGTCTTTATCAACATCTATCTTTTCTATTGTAGCTTTCCAGCTCTTCCCATCGTATCCTCTAATCCACAGTTGCTTTATCTCATACTTATCTTCTTCAAAACAATGTGCATTCGTTAAAATTCCTTCTTTTAACTGAGTTCCTGAGCAAAGAGCCCATCCTTCTCTACCAGTTTCCATATCTTTTACTTTCACCTTGATTACAATAGATGATTTTATAATTCTATTAGCAAGTTTAACTTCGTGAGGATTACAACCAGTAAGTAGCAAGGGAATAATTAGAAGAGTTATTAGTTTTCGCATATATCCTTTATTTGCTTGGGAAACTATTTTTAATTGCCACAGCACCCACAAAACCACAAAAAGCTGTTGAAATAGCCATAGGAACATTAACATGACAAATTGTACAGTAAATTAATGCTGCTACCCAAAAAAGAAGTAGCAATAACTCAACTTTTTGCCAGTTATTCATTGATTTTCTCCAACAGGATAGTATTAACTAATTCAAACTTATTATAAAGTTCTTCTTTAATCTGTTGGATACGTTGTTTCTCTTGTTCTGGTGACATTCTTATTTACCCCATAATTTTAAAATTGAATCTAAAACTATATTTGTCTTATTCAATAAATCTTCATAATTCTTGATTTGTTGTTTTATTTCATTATTTAAATCTTGAATTTGTTGATCTTTCTTATAACATGCATACCCAAGAATAAACAGAAGGATAGTGGGTAGCCCTAACGAAGGTATCAGTTTTAGAATATCCACTATCACATCCATTTAAATTCTCCATTAACTTGGTGTTTTTGTATAGCCAATCAAATTACAACTCCATGTACAGGAATTAGCTGAGTTTGGTACTGCTTGCATTAAAATTACAGTTCCAGAAGGTATGGGAATCTCTTCTACAACATTTATACCTGTAGGAACAGAATTACTCATCATTAAACCTGACCATACTTTAGTTCCACTGGGTATCTGAATATTTGCAGAACCATCTATAGTTCCTGATGCACTATCTGTTACTTGTGCCATGATTGACTGTAGATAGAAGGTTGAACCCGTTGGAACTGTATATGTAAGGATTGTAGTTGCTACAGGTGAATAGGTCTGTGTGGAACCTATTTTTAAAACACTTGTCTTATTCAATACCGTTCCCAAGGAAATGGTATAGATAGGAGGTGTTCCTGTTTGTGCTGCGGCTAGTACACTTGCAGCTAAAGTAGTTGCTGCATTTGCTTCTGCAGAAGCTGCTTCAGCCAAGGCACTGGCACTATCTACTGCTGCTGTTAAGTTGTTTATGGCTACCGTACTACTACCTGTTGCTATTGTCAATCCTTGAAGGATTGATATGTCTTCTGTATCGAAACCCATATAGGTTTTCTCTTATGATGAAACACTATTCTTAAACTATTTCTTAAGGTGAAATGTCCCAATAATCTGAGTGTACTGGTTTGTAGAATCCAGTCTATTTCCTTATCTCTTTATTCTTTCTAAAAATATATCTATTATGATCAGATTAACCTCTTAATAGCATATATTTAATGCTGCGAAATTGTTATTTACTTCCTAATTCTTGAACTAATGATTGTATTGTTTTAGTTGTTCCATCTGGAAGTGCTGGATTATTCATACCAAAAGTATTAAATAAATGCATATCGGGCATATTATATTGTGGAAGTCCTGCTTGTTTTCCCACATATTCTAGACTACCTTGCCCAAATGGAATCTTATCCCCCTTTTTAAGTGTTTGTGCTAAAGTATTTAATTTGTCTTCGATACCTTGAGGAGATTCATTATAAATTGAAGCATTCTCTAAATTTCTAAGATTAACATCAGTTCCTTGGTAAGGAGTTAAATGAACATATTCTTCACCATTCGATAAAGGACCACTCCATGCACCATCAGGTTCTGCACTATAATGTTTTCCATTGTATTCAAATAATTGATTTTCTATTCTGTCTGGATTTAACCATCTTCCATTTTTATCTGTTCCCGCAAGATCATCTAAGATAGATGATTTAACATGGACTTCTGGTGGTAATTGCTTCCCAGTGGGAAATGCTGTTCCACCATCTTCTTCAATTATATCTTTTGGTTCTAATTTTATAGCCATACCTTTTTGTGATGGAAATATAGCTCCCTCTTCTCCAAGTCCTTCAGCTAATTCTCCTGCTTTAGCAAGTCCCATACTACCAAGGGCACCCATTCCAAATCCTGCAGCTGCAATACCAGCATTATCTAATAGCCGTTCTCCAAAAGGATGTTCAAGTCCAGGCTCATTTTGTAAATCTTCCTGTTTAAAATTAGGATCAATTGATGCTCCATTATCTGGATTTTGTGGAACATTTTCACCATCTGGCTTTTTATAACCTTTAAGAAATGAATTTCTATCCATTATTGGTATTTCATTCCAAGTCTTCCCACCATCCGTTGATGTTACTCTTTTCCCATCATCATTTATAGCTGATAAAATAGCCTGTTTTGGATCTGGAAGACCTGCTTGTAAATAATCGCCATGAGGTGCAGAAGTAGAAGATTCCACACTGTCTGTAGGTATCTCTCCACCTTCAGCCATCTTTTTAGGCTTTTTATAACCTTTAAGAAATGAATTTCTATCCATTATTGGTTACCTATCTTAGAAGAATCTGCTCTAGCTTTAGCGTATGCAGGATCTCTCTGTTGTAACACATAATCCAACAATATATTGTGTTTCTGTGCATCTGCTGGAGGCATTCCTTGTGTTTGATTCTGGAATGTTGGTTTCCAAGGAGCTAATTGAGGACTATTTAAATTAGGACCAGTTGTATTCTGTGCTGCAATATTTGCAGTTAAATTATTAATTGGCAACTTAGTTGAAGATAAATTTCTAATGCCAGGTGCAACTTTAAGAGCAATATTAGAAGCTAATTCAGGAGACAATATATCTTTTGCTGCTTCACTACCTGCTACAACTGTACCCATACCTAAATTTCCAGTAACTGCTCCTAATCCAATAGGTAACATTTTAGTAAAAGCACTGAAAGGTTTTGTAACTTCTCTTCCAGCAGCTTTCATCATTGGAATTACTTTATTTAAAAGAGTATAGGACTTTTTTAATTGAGTAAATTGAGAAGAAAGCGGATTTTTATTTATTGTTGGATTTGCATTAGTCAAATTATTCTCCAAATTAGTTAGAGAATCATTTAACGAGCCATTTAGAATATCATAGGCTTCTTTAGTTCCAGGTTTAACTTCTCCACTATTAAAATTCTTTCCTATACCTGTTTTCATATTTTGAATAGTTTTAAAATTTAATTCCCCTTTGGTTTTCAATGCTTCTAATTGTGCTGCTGTATCTTTTAATAACTTAGCACCTTCTGGAGTAGTTGGATCATGTTCTAACCAAGTGTCAGCTGAATTTTTTAATTGCTGAATTGCCTGTGTTCCTTCTGGAAACCCTAAAGGACCAGTAGTTAAAGCTCCTTGATCTTCAACAATTTTTCCAATCTTTTGTCCTATCTCTTTCTCTGCATCAAATAAAAATGCTTTTTTATCATTTATAGAACTTGTTACACTCCAAAGATCAGGATGTTCTGCCATAGAAGTAGCAGGATCTGATTTTAATTGACCTAAAAGATTTAAAGCTACTTGTTCTTCAGGTTGTTTAGTAGCTAATGCTTCATGCATTAATGCTCTTGGTGTAAAACCAAAAGATGTAGCTGCTGCAGATCCTTCTAATCGATTCATTCCTTTATTTGTAATATTACTTAAAGAATCTCCAACTGCACCAACTAAAGGTTGTGTTAATCCCCCAACTAACGCTCCAGTACCAATGTCTTTCATTCCTTCTTCAGATGTAAGTGGTGCACGAGTATTAGAAGCTCCTTGTAGAGCACCAATACCTGCGCCAGCAGCTACTCTTCCAGCTAATGAATCTGCACCTAACACCTCACCTACCCCAGGAATAGCTAAAGGTGCAATGGTTCCAGTTGCTTCCCCTACATAATGAGACATAGGATTAGTAGCTTTATCTATTGAAAGCAAAGCATCTTGTTTTGCAATATTTTTATCATAATCACCAGATTGCATTCCTGCAAGTGCTTTAGTTCCAAAAGGAATGGCATTAGCTGCTCCTCTTAAGAAGGAACCAGCCATTGAAGGAGCTGTTTGCTGTTGAACATAGGTAAGAATATCCTCTGGTGAAGACCCAGCGGGAGCAGTTACTTCGTATGTATCGCCTGTAGGACTTGTGATATCATATTGAGGCATATTATTGTCCTTTTACTTTAATGCTCCAACCAGCATGAGAAGGGGCTGGTGCTGGAGAGGCAGCATTTTTAAGTGTTTCAGTTGCAGGAGAACCTTGACCCATAGCAGATAGCATCTTTGAATACCAAGGAACATCAGAATAAGCTTTTGCACCTTCAATTGTATGGGTAAGAGCTTTATCTGAATGTTCAAATGAAGCCTGTGCCAAGGGTAGTTGTTGTTCAATTTCAATCCAACTACTCTTAGGAGAAACTGCTAATCCTGCCTTTTGAGCAATAGCAGCCATTTGAGGTCCGATTGGTTGTTGTTTATTCACCATAGATAGTTTGGAAAGAGCACTTTGCATAACATTGTTAGCTAATTCAACACTCTGAAAAATACCTGCTCTAGCTTTATCAAAGTTATCTAATGCTTCTTTTCTTTGATCTGCTTGCATGTTTATAATTCCACCAAGAGCATTAGTTTCCAAACGTCCTTTTGCAGCAAGGGCATCTCCTAGCCCAGCTAAACCCTTAGCTATAAGTTGACCTGGTGAATTTTGTTCACTGAGTAAGGAATGATACAAAGCCTGTCTTGCTTCTGGACCATATCCTTGAAGCATCTGATTAACCGTAGCTTGTGGATCAAGGATCTGACCCATTAAATTATTTTCTAATTTACCCAATGGATTAGGTGTTGAATTTTGATCTGCTGGAGGATTTCCACCTGCTGGAGGGTTTCCACCAGTTGCATCATTAGGACCAGGACCTTCATCGGTAGGTGCATTATCTGGATTATCTGTAACAGGTACGGAAGGAATATTAGTTCCTAAAAGTTGATTAATAGAAGGGGATACTGCATTAGCTGCAGCAGGTAAAGCATTCGCTACAGTATTTCCTGCTGTTTGTGTAGCATTTCCCAAAGCTGTAACTGGCTTAGCAATTTGAGATAAACTACCTGCTAAATTAGCAACATTTGTTGCTCCCGTATTTGTATGACCTAATCCTAGTGACCGTAAAATTGCAGCAAGTTTATCTTGTGTTGATGGTTCTTGATTTGAAGGGGCACTAATTGAAGTAGGACCTTGAAGACCATTGTCAGGAACAGCACCTCCATCATCCATGTGAGGAATTTTCATTCCCATGGCTGTATGAATAGCTTTCAATTTTTCTTCTTGTGAAATATTATCATTGCTTGCAGGTTTCATATTTTTAAAATCCTTAGAAAGGTCTACCATACCACCATTTGCTTTCTTATTTTTACCAGCTTCACTCATGGCGATTGCAATGGCTTGATCTTGTGGTTTTCCAGCATTTACCTCAGTAGCAATATTTTTACTAATTACTTTCTCAGATTTACCGTGTTTAAGTGGCATTAACGTTTACCTCTCTTATATCCGTTAGTAAAACTTTGCATTGATATTCTTTTGGCTTCTTTAGCGGCTGTTTCAGGATTTTGTGCTGCACTACGTTTCACTACAATCTCTCCTGGACTTGCGAGAATAGGCTGAACATCATTTTGAAGGCTATCCCCAGCTACTTGTGCTGTTCCTGGAATTTTA
>Ga0265322_10000197_pt1 | contig 26727 bp, 59 predicted proteins | sample 41222metaG_FD_193584 | JGI IMG/M metagenome (GOLD analysis project Ga0265322, IMG submission 193584) | Rhizosphere microbial communities from Carex aquatilis grown in University of Washington, Seatle, WA, United States - 4-12-22 metaG | ecosystem: Host-associated > Plants > Roots > Rhizosphere...
GGTGCCGCTTTGTAAATTCTTTAAAAAATGTAGTGATCTGCCCGTTTGACTGTTTATAACCTGTAGACTTGATAAGAATGATGGCTAGATCGCTCGGTATAATCTTCGCCACTTCAACCATCGTGTCTTCGTCGATCTGATCTGCCTTACAATCTTTCTTCAAGCCACCGTAATGCTTCTCAATAGACTCGATGGTGATGCTCAGCATGTCACCTTTATAAGTCTGAGCATCAGAGTGCTCTTTCAACCGCTTAAACGCAGCTTTCTTATCAGCTAAGATATCCTTAGCCGTCACTGGAGCTTGATCGAACGAGAACTTATGGAACTCATTGCCGATCTCTTTACCTAAGATAGAGCAAGCAACGATGTAGTGAAGCTGACGGTTACTCTCTAAGCCAGCAGTAAGCGCCGCGTTCATCTTTGCCAAAGTACGTGGTGAGATGTATTTTCCGTCTTTGCCAATCTCTTTTGGGGACTTATAGATCCAAGTTCCAGAGTTGATGAAGTGAATCAACGTTGGGTTCCACTTAGCTTTCTCGATGAAGTTAGAGAAGGTAACGAAGTCATACTCAATCTCGTACTCCTCGAAGCGATCTTTTAAGGCAGCATCCATAGTGGTGACATCATACTCTGAAGAGTCTGGGTTGATACAGCCAGCGATGATCCAACCTTTAGGCAAAGTGTAGTCGTCAACTTTGCGGTCAGTAAGGATCTGCATGAGGCAATTTAAGACGCCTGTAGTACCGCGGTTTGGCTCTTCAAGTAGAAGCAAGCCCTCACCTTCAGTTGGCCAGAAGCTTGGCAGGCACGTGATAGTACGCCATTTGCCGTTGATCTCAACTTCTTGACAATATCCACGAAAGTCGGGAGCTTCGTAGTAAGCGATGCGAAGGTCAAGAAAGCCAAAGTTTGGATTCCTTTCGCGCTGCTGTTTTACCCACTGTTGGACTATACTGGACTTACCCAGACCAGCATCTCCAGTAAAAAGTGGATTCATGATTTCACCTTTAAGGTGCGCTTCCAAGGCCATATCTAAAATTGTCCCAATATGCGACGGTTTCACTAGTTCCTCCTTAGTGATTTATTATTGTTCGTAATTTTTATTTATTTCGGATTTAATGTATCTCTCTGCTCTGAACTTCACCCATCCTAATTAAGGCTGACAACTTGATAGCATAGCCGCTACTAAGTTGTGCTCTAGCTGATAGCACTTCGTAAGCATCTACTTGATTAGCTTTTAAACTCTCTTTAGCTAGTGCTTCGAAGGTTTGTGACATAACACTCATAAGTGTAATTAAGTTGCTCAACTCATCTCTAGAGAACTGAACATCGATCACATCCTCAGCTTCTAAAGTGGGCATCCTATCTCGCTTAACATTTTTCTGCTTTCGTGTTGTGCTCATGTTATTCCTTTATAGAAGTTTTGCAATATTTTTCGATGTAAATTTTAAAATATGTTCCGTGTACTTCAAAAGAGCCTATATTTAATAGTACTAATAAGTGCTCTAGGTCGGTTATTGAGGATGCAACCTTATTAAGGTAGCTCATACTCATCTCTCCTTAAATGGTAGTTTAGATATATAATAGAGGCTATGATAAAGGTTGACATAGTGATAAAGAAAGCTAATGAGAATATATATTCACTCATTTACAACTCCCTTCAACACTATCTCTTCAAATATCCTATCTTCATTAAGCAGCTGGTCATATAAGTGGTACTGTGCCTCTATAACTGCCTGCCTCTCTTTAGAAGGGTTAGCATAAACAGCATAATAAGCAGCAGCATAAGCAGCATTAGCGGCATCAGCAGCATAAGCAGCGGCATCAGCAGCATAAGCAGCATCAGCAGCATCAGCAGCAGCATTAGCAGCATTAGCAGCATTAGCAGCAGCATTAGCAGCATAATAAGCAGCATTAGCAGCATTAGCAGCAGCAGCATAAGCAGCATTAGCTGCTACCCAACACTCTTCTTTGCTTGCTTTGCCCTCTAAATACAACTCAGCACACCCTATTGCTTTTAAACATACTTCCATGTGCTCAGTCGGCACTAAGTGGATCACTTGGTTAGCACAGAATATAGCAAACCTAATTTGCTTATGATTGGGCAGTAATTCAAGGTCTTCTCTTTCTATCTGTTTCATAAATTAATATGATTTCAGAATTATTTAAGTAGTATCTCGTCGAAGCAACCTGGAAAGACAGAGTGAAGCTTTTTTAAGTACTCATCGTGTTCACTATCTTTTTTACGAGTAAGTAAAGCTTTTCTAAGTTTTCTATATAGTCGATGTGACTTACTGAACCACTTATATTCTACTTGAAGCATTATGTGAGCATCAGCTATTAAACTAGCGTGACCTAAGAATGGCAGCTCTTTGAAGTAGATGTAGCACTGTAAGGTCGTACCCATCTCGCTCCAGTTTATAACTATACTCCTAACATTAGAGTTGGGATCGGGTTGAGACTGAAATATGATGTTAGTGGTATGATAGTTGTTATTTTTAGTGCTGAGTTCAGGATCCTCAAGGCTAAAACACTCTGGATACATGTAGAAGAAGTCTAGCAGCTGCTGTAATGTTAATCTCATCAGTTCTTCACTATCCATACGCTCCTTAATGTATAATACTACTATATCACAGGAGGTGTAAATTGGCCATTGAGCGTACAGAATTATCAGACCAATTACTTTACGGAATTGACTTTAAAGCCCGTATAATTCACTTCGGTGTTGAACTTGACTCCTCAAACGAAGACCCAAGTGCTTTCACAGGAGCCTCAGTAGAGATGGCTATAAGAGCTATACAGAAGATGGTCTCTGAAGCACCACATAAACCTATTGAACTACATGTTTCGAGTTATGGTGGCGACGCATATGCTGCTTTACGACTTCACGATGAGATCCTTGCTTGTAGCGCACAGATACGCTTCTACGGTGGCGGTGCCATAATGTCAGCTGCTAGCATCATCATGGCCGCTTGCGACGAGCGTTACCTACACGTCAACTCAAGGGTGATGATTCACGAGCTCTCAACAAGTGTAGATGGTAGGCACTCTGACCTTAAGATAGATAGCAAGGAGAACGAGGCTATACATAGTACTATGTGTGATATCTACGCTGCCAACTCACGGCTACCTAAAGAGTTCTGGCTTGACATCATGAGTAAGGACCTTTACATGAGTGCTGCTGAAGCAGTGTCAATAGGCTTATGTGACTTCATAATAGAGCCGAAGAAGCGAGGCAACCTACGTAAGAAGCGTCAGGTACAGATGAAGAAAGAGGTTGACTTAAAAAAGCTAGTTAAGGACTTATACGACCGCACAGGCAGAAGCAGGGTTCCTCGCATAGAGCTTAATGCTGTGATTAAAGAGCCATCCGATTCCTCTGTAGTGATAGATAGTACACCTATGGAGACTAAAATGCCGGAGTTTCCGGCACAACTTATTCCTAACATAGAGAAGGTTGAGTAGGCCAGACGCGACTCTGGCTCATGTACCTAGGCGGTTGTTCAGTATTACAGTCGCCTAACAGGTTCTGTAGGACGCTGTACTTCTAACATAGCGCAACGGCCTACCTGCTCACCGTCTTGCTTGCGTGTCTCCAGTGGCCTCAGACGGCTTTACTACTCCACTGCCTGAGTTTAATTGAACGCCACACCACAGCTTTCCACGCCGCTACTCAAATAATATTATACTAATGCTTTACGGTTCTTAAGAGCGCGCAACAAGCGAGTGCGACCAGTTTTGCCATAAGAAGCAAATTTGCCGCTACCGTTGATGATGCTCACCAACTTACCATTAAGGAAGTTGTCGATAGTGTACAACTTAGCACTCACTGCTGTAGTTGCTACCCGTGGGGATACAGCAGATTTAAAAGTAACAAGAGTAGTTACTTGGCTAGGTTTCAGGTTAGAGACTTCAGTGATCAGTGATGCGAGCGTGTAAGCTTTTGTTTTGAACATTATATGTTCTCCTTTTGTTATTGTTTACTTAATCCTTTATATACCAAATTTGAAATTCGCGACCCATCCCGCCTTCAAAACTAGGATCCCAACGGCACTGGGCTTCACCAATCACCCTTGATCCTAGTAATTTAAGCAGTTTATATAGACTATTAGTGGCTAAATCGTCGACCCTATGATACATTAGTCATTTCCAATACCAATACCCATGGTACTATTCTTATCTTCGAAGTCATTCTTGAAAAGAGTCTTATGGTCAACAAGCTCTTTAATGACTTGGATATATGACTTATCATGTAGCTCAGAACGAACTATCACTTCTTCCAGATGTGCAATACTAAAGTCAGCAACTTTCTTATCACCTAAAGCATCCTTCTCTTCTTGAGATAGTTCGCGCTTAGAAATAAACTCCATTAATTCTATTTTTTCTTTATGTGAAGGCGGCTGCAATTTAACTAACTTATCGAACCTTCCTGGCCTGTCGCACAAGGCCGACAACAAATTTTCTGGATAGTTCGTCGTAGCGATGATGAAAGTCGGCAACTTAAAGATGAGTCCAACTCCATCAAGTAAGTTAAGCATGCCAGAGTCTACTGCATTGCGAGAGCTTGAACCTTCTCGTTCGCCGCCACCGATATCCTCAATGATTAGGATCATCTTGCTACAAGCGGCGCTATAATCAGAACGATAAGTTAAGAAGCGAGTGATAGCATCAGCTTCAATCTCGCTGCTCGGCCACACCATCACCACAGTGCCTGGATCCTCTTCCATCATATCTAGAGAGATCTTTTCTATACTTGAGCTCTTTCCACAACCCGGACTTGAATAGAGCAGAATGCCGCGTTTCTTAGGTCGATTCAACTTCTCATATATATGAAGTCTAGAGAAGAAGGTTTTAGCTTCATTCATGATTGTGGCAGTAGATGTAACAGTATTTAGCAAATTCCGCTTCTTAATCTCAAACTTCTTAAGTTCTACTCCGCTCATGCCCTCTGAAAGGAGGTAAGAACCAGGTTCAATCTGAATCTTCTCGTCTTCTTGAGGTTTTACATACTCAAACTGAATAACGTCTGTGCTGTTAGTTAAGCATAAGTCGCTCTCGCCAATCTGATTGAGAGCTCCACTAGCTAAGTCGTCCATCTTAGTTTTGCTGATAACCTTGAAATACCCTTTAACATCTTTTTTATCACTCATTTAATATCCTTTTATTTCAAGTTAAGTATCGTTTTTTTCTATTAAGGTTGTAGCCATCACACCTGTTCACTAACATCCCGTAGCGGTTTACACTAACACTCCTATAACCTCTATTAGTTCTCATCATGGAGAACTCAGAGTTGAGTCCATCTATCTCTCTCTTATAAGAGGAGAGCTCCTCACTGTGAACTATACCGTTAGTGATGACTGTACGCCTGTCCGATATGTTGCCATACTTACGTCTCAATCTTTTCGACATGCTCTTTCTCATAGGGTTCTTATACATTCTTTTAAATATAACTATCTAATTTTGTTCTTTTTATTATCATTTCAGAATCATCATTGAGGTCTAACACTATGTGCCCTAAAGCTGTCAGGTGACACTGCTTCAGTCGCTAAGCAAGAAGTTAAACATAGTAGCATTAGGATAGCGAATAAATATCTCATAATTCTCCTATCTCTTCCCACCCGTAAAGCGACAACAACGCATTATACGAATACGAATAGAACGATGTATAATGTTCTTCACATATGTTAACATACGGCAATACCTCTACATTGATAAGTATAAGTGCCATCAAGTTAGTTTCTGAGTGATACAACCACTTAAACTTTTTGTTTAGCTTCTTCATCTTGTTTTGCCTTTCTCTCTTCAACTTTTTGAGCAATTTCTTTTAAATCTAAATCTAACTCTTTCATAGCTTTCCTATGAGTAGTCTTCTTTACATTCTTCCAAGAGCTACCCTTCATGTCGACTCCAGTCTCTATATTGATATCGTCAGGATGCCAATCGTTGAGTATGGTATGCGACATCCCTTTATCCCATAAACTCTCTAGAGAGTAGTAGGCACCTTTCATAGCGAGTCTCACTTCAGTCTTAGCTATAAGATTATTTATATGGTCTTCAAGCCACTCAGGACCAGAGAAATACACCAAGAACTCACCGTATTTCTCCTTAACTTGACTGATGTGCACCTTAGGTTTAAGTAGCTTATTAAGTATTGGGTTAACTACTTGCGGCATAAAGATGCGAGCACCATAAGTATAAGTGCTACCTATAGTCCTAAAAGCATTTAAGAACTTCTTAGGGATAGACATACTCTCATACATCTCTCGTTGCCACTTATTCCGCTGGTCTAGTTGCTTATAGCCGAAGAAGTTATAATATAGTTGGCCAGCTGCCCTAACATAGGGTCCAACTGATAAGCAATAATACCAACTAGTGCTCATGGTGTATCCGCCTAATGTAGACGTATTGCGCGCTATGCCGAACTCTTTGTCTATCTCTGTTAGAAGCTCGTATACCTCTTTAGCCCATGCTGAAGGGCAACTAGAGCCACAATCAGTGCGGCAGAAGTATTTCTCAAGCAATTGTAGGTATTTAGAGGATTCGTTTGTATCCCACTTCTTATCATAAGTAATTTTGTTGTTGAATATATCGGCCATTTATCTTAAATTCTCCGCAGTACACATAATTATGGGTCGCGAGTGCGTACTTAAATAATAAGGTAAAGTATGCATCTTATTTTCCATTAAGTTTTTAGCCTCTTCACATGCTAATTTAGTACTAAATGTAATATGGTCTACGCGTCCGACAGTAATAAAAAATATTATTAATACATAGTTCATTGCTTCTTCTTTGCCGCTAAGGCTTTACGTCGTTGCTCTTCTCTCTCATGATACTTTCTAATATCGCTTTCTTCTTCTACTAAACCTTCAGACCCGCCACCGCCGTAATAAGTGACAAACACTCCAGGCATGCCAGTATCATCGTAGCCTAAAGCATAACCTTCTTGCTTAGAGTAGTCAAAGGAGTTAGTGATGAGTTTCTCAACTTCGTCCCAGTCTACAGTGCGGACTTTATTATCATCAGACATAGTGACATAGAAGCGATACTTGCTTTTGAAGAGCTCAAGCATGGCTTTTTGCTTCTCTTTATGTCGCTTAACACTCTCTTCGAAGTCAAACTTCTTGAACTCTACACCTAAGCGCTCAAACTCTGAGCGGTGATGCTTCATCTGCTTTAACACTTCTTCTTTTGTAAGTTCAGGTGCTTTTTCTTCGCTCATGTTATTCTCCATAATTTATTTTAATATCAGAATAACTGCTTTATATAATCTTGTAGTTCAGGAGATAGTAGGGATGTCACTATACCTTTAGGCTCTTTTGGAGCTTTAGGTGTGAAAGTTGGAGTTGAAGTAGCTATTGTAGCTGTAACCCCACCATTCAGCTCTTTTGCTTTCTTTAAATGATTCATAGTCATGCTGCGAGCATAAGCTTTAACTTCAGCAATGTTAGTTAGATCCTTGCTATACTCAACAGTGCCATTTAGGATAGCATCTGCAGTATTAACCTTGATAGTTTCAAGTTCAGTAGTTGTTAGGGTTGTGATGGCAATAGTGAAACCAGGTACAAACCTATTACCAAGGATAGTTTTAACTTGATCAACTACATAATCTTTCTGCTTCATTGTGTCTCCCTATGCTCGTTTTTTCTACAAGCGAATTTACACTCGATTTGAACTTTACCTGCTAATATTGCTGAATCCCAACCATATCTACTGCCAATTTCCCACCCAATATTCCAGGCTACTAAGTAGGTACAAACTATACACACTATAATTAGAAGTAGAGTAGATAACTTAAACCCCATCATAAGTAAACTCTCGTTGATTGCGATCAGTCACTATCAACAATGTGATTCGCTCAACAGGGAGGATGGTCCAAGTGTATTCGCATAGTTGAAGCTTATCAGTCGCTTTTAAGTCTGACAGCATCTGTTGTAGCGTCTTGCCTGATAAACCTTGCTTCAATAAGCCGTCAACACTATCTTTAGTGACAACCTTCTCCTCTACTAGAAAGGCTAACACCTCGGAGAATTGATGTGCTAAAGCTTGTAACCTATCGAGACAATCGATTTCATTTGATTTTTTGTTCATATGCCCCTTTTGTTTCAGATTTTACCAAGCACTATCTCTTCAAATATCCTGTCTTCATCAAGCAACTGATCATACAAATCCCATTGTGCCTCTATGATGTTTTGTTTTTCTTTAGGGGAGGCAGCAGCAGCATAATAAGCAGCAGAAGCAGCAGCATTAGCAGCATAAGTGGCAGCATAAGCAACGGCATCAGCAGCGGCATTAGCAGCAGAAGCAGCATTAGCAGCATTAGCAGCAGCAGTAGCATAATAAGCAGCATAAGCAGTAGCGGTATTAGCTGCTACCCTACACTCTTCTTTGCTTGCTTTGCCCTCTAAATACAATTCAGCAGCATTGATTGCTTTTAAACATACCTCTTTGTGCTTTGTTGGCACTAAGTGAATCACTTGGTTAGCACAGAATATAGCAAACCTAATTTGCTTATGATTGGGCAATAGGGATAGTTCTTTTCTGGTGAGAAGCTCTTTGAGCTCCATCTCATTAAAGGTGGACTTAGGTTTCTTCTTAAAGAAGTTTAAAGTTTTAGTAAGCATTTAGCTACCTCAATAGTGGCCATAACGTCGTACTTCGCTTCGTGAGCTAAACCTGGCAATTTAACATTAAAATACTTAGTGAGATTAACCAAGCTGATACTCATATCCATAGGGAGTTTGCCAGCCATCTGAAGCCCTCGAGCGTAGATTTGAGTATCAAAAACTCTGTAGGAGACAAATTGGGCGAAGTTACCCCTACTTAGAAGTTTACTTTGTATCCCGCTTATATCGAAACTAACGTTATGGCCTAGCGGTATAAGTTTCTCAGCTCCATCCTGTGAGTGCTTCTTGATAAACTCTCTTAGCAACTGTCCGGCTTTAGAGTAGGATATAGCAACCTCATCGTGGGAGATGATGTCAATACCGTTTATCTTTAAGCCGCTGGCTTCAACTAGGTAAGGTTTCCCATCGTTCTCTTTCATGTAGAGGTAGAGTGAGTCTATCTCGTTTAAGTCTTTATCTAAGACGGAGAGGTAGGTTGTTAGCAGGGAGCAGCTCTCGTGTAAGCCCCCACTCTCGTTATCCAGTGCTAAGTAAATTGCTTTCATTAAAAGTACCCTTCTTCTTCGTCATCGGAGGATTCAAGTGCTTCTATTCTTTTGAGTGCTGCGTGGTAATTCTGTTGTAAGAAGAATTCTACAGATTTCCCATTGTTCTGAGAGCATCTACATCCACCGTTTGTTCGCATGCCGCCTTTTTTCGACGGAGGAGCATAGCGGCACGAGTTGTCACCACAATCTATATTGTGAATCTCTGGATCAATTAGCCACTTATTCATTTTATAACTTCTTTCTTAGAGAGTTTAAATACTTAATATAGCGCTTATCAGCTATTGCCGGTTTTCCATCACAATACAAAGATATGTAATTGATATACCTATCTAAAGCTATGATTAGATTGGTTCTATCTCGAATGTTGAGATAATTAACCTTTTTAAGGTTAGTTTTTGCCTTCATAATAGTACAACTTTCTCTGGTAATTCTTTATGACTTTTGCCCAATAATTCACGCTCAGCTAGTTCTAACTCAATGGCTTGAATATATTCTTCTCTCCAACCGCCGCCACCTACTAATGGTACGCTGTAATACTCTGTCAATATATTTTCTATAAGAGATTGATCGAAGTATTGAACTACAATTGGGTAATAAGCTAATTCTTCATCTCTATTTAAGTAAGGAATAACTTTAGCGTCTCTAAGAACTTCCCATACTACTTTTGATGTCATTTGTTCCTCTTTTCTCTTAATCTTTGAATCGCTCGCCTACTGGAAAGATCGGTATCCCATACTTAGAGATATACTGATACTTAACTACGAGCTCTTTACCTTGCCATATACTAGTATCCTGTAAGAACTCAGCGAGTCGCTCTTTTGGACCTCGCATCTTGACATTGAAAGTACTGCCATTATCCGCTTTACAGATAAAGATACCACATCCGGCATAACCGCCCTTACCCTCTTCAATACCCACTATCTTAAACTCAGCATCTTGGAATTCCTTGAGCTTTTGTAAGTTATAACTTCGCTTACCTTGATACTCTCCAGCGGCATTTCTAGCCATCCCGCCTTCATATCCAGCTTTTAAGAAGGCTTCAAACATGCTCATCATGTCGTCTTCAGTTTGAAGGAGAGTGGACTGAGTGAGCTGAAGATAACTAAAATGATTCTTACCGAATGCTTTGTAAGCATCACTTAAGGCGTTAATCCTCTCTGTAAATGATTTACTAGAGGGATAGTCGTACATATGATACTGAATCTCGGTGTGCCTCTTAGCTGGAACTTCTTGACGAATAAGGGAGGCAAGCTCTTCAAAGTTGTCTTTGTAAGTATGATTATATAGTTCCCCATCGACTTGATGGCTGCCAGTTGGAAACATTTCTTGAAGCTCAAGTATGATATGTGGGCAACTAGTGATAGGCTTACGGGTTCGACTCCATAAAGTGGCAACGCCATCCTCTATGGTAGCCAAGCAGCGATGACCATTAAGCTTGGGCTGAATCCAAGCTGGAAACTTAATCTTATGTCCATGATCGGCAAACTTATGAGCGAGCATTGGTTGAAAACCACCTTCAAAATCACCCTCACCATTAATAGCTCTATTTAAATCCTCTACATAGCCTTTCTTAATCTTGCCTTCCCACTTAGCGGTAGCTTCGGCAATTGCTTGTTCCTCAGGGGTGGTTTCGTTAGAGCGGCCAGTATTCTTGCCAGATTTGATAACTTCTTCAGTGTGCTGGATCTTTCCGTCTACCTGACCGAAGTTAACTATGATGGTGTTTGCTTCAACGCCAATAGACCACATCTGAGTGGCACCGGTGCTTGTCCTTTTGAATAAGGTCGGTAATGTAAGCATAGAGTTACCCCTCCGCCGCTTGTTGTAGTCCGCCGAATAAAGCTAAGTCAATTACTAAGCCACCGACTAGTCCATAACCACCCCAAAGGTAAGTGCCTAAAATTGGAAAGCCAGCAATTATAGCTACAAATAAAAGTATGCTAAAACATCCAAATAAGAACTTCATTTAAACCTCCCAACTGCTCTGATCGCAGAGCTCGATATATGTGTTAATATACGATCGGAAATAAAATATACGGTTGGAGCCTTACATCCCAAGTCTTCATTCCAGTACTGCTGAGTCTTCTCGTATTCAAAGTCTTGCCCGTTGCGTAACCCACGGATTATTGCTGTAGGCTTATGTTCAGCTACAACATCGGCCAATAAAGTGCGGAAATGAATAAGCTTAATTCTTCTATCTTCTAGAAGCTCTCTAGGGATAGGGTTAAGTTCTTCCAATGTTAAATCTTCTTTATCTGGGTTTATTCCAACCGCTATGATAACTAAATCGAATACATTCAAAGCTTTTTTAAGGATATCACGGTGACCATCGTGAAAAGGGTTGAAACTTCCTGGGTAGAGACCTAGTTTATTACTCATAACATCACCATGCTGAATAGTCCTTTTAAGAGGAACACTATTGTGAGAGCGTGAAGTAGCTGATCAAACCCGATGGTTGAGTAAAAGAGATGATCTTCATAATATTTCCAGTTCTTGACTGCCACGTCGTATGCGGCTCCGCTTTTAGCATAAAAAGGCAACATAGCTGAATTTAACATTCTTTTAATTCTAAAGTGAGCACTAAGTTTATATAGCTTCCATATGTGCCAGTCAATAACCCCATGGATAAGCATGTTATATAGAGCAAACTTGAAGGCATACTCTGGACCAAGAGGGATAAGTAGGCATACGAAGAACATGACGAATATGATAGCGAGATGCTTCAGCAGCCATTTGAACTCAGTACTCTTTTTGGTGCCCATCTCGCGACTCTGTAATAGAAAATCGGCAACGAAGTGAATCACTAACATATACGCGAGTAACATATTACTTCCTAATCCAATCTAATAAACCAATTATAATCCTGCCAAAAAGCATAGATATAGCAGCACTTATGATCACCATTAAAAAGATTGCTGTAAAGTCCATAAATACCTCCATTATTCTATGATGGTATTTAGATTCGGGATATTATTCGGAGCAGGTATCGTGTATCAAATTAGACATATAAGTGTCACATGTCACTTTAACTAACTTGTCAGCGAGGTGAAGTCTAACGAGGTCTTTGCCTCTCACTTCCCACTCTTTATTAGTGATGTGGCTTTCATATTCCTCTCTAGAGATACCTATCACTGAGTAGATAGTCTTATCGAAGTTAAAAGAAGATATCAATAGGCCTTTCACTGTAGCAGGATCGACTATCTGTTTAGCAGTAACTTTAATTATAAACATTTCGTGCATCATCATGATACTTTTATCGATAGCGTAGCGCTTAGGTGAAGTAGCAAATAGGTATCCAGCGGCACTACCACAATACTTACATATCACTACTAAATTTGGTATCTGTTTAATGATAGCTCGCATAGCCACAGCTTCGCTATAATTACCACCACCAGAGATAATCACTAGATAGAGTGGTTGCTTCTCATCTAAGAAGGCTCTTTTACTCACTATCGAACTTAAAAAGTTATCAGCGGAAACTGCATCTATTTGTAGGTCAAATACCACAGTATTACTACCGGTCAAATTAATGGTATTCACTTCAGATGCGAAAGAGAGTAGCGGCATTAAAGTGAGCATAAGTAGTATAACGAATTTTATCATTCTCTATCTCCAAGGTTATATCTATTTTACCTTGTAGGTATTTAGACTATTGATGCGACAGCATTTCGCGTATAACTTTTCCACTTTTTATAGCAGTACTCTGAGAAGATCCCGTCTTCTCACATATCTCATTATTGAGACATAGTGAAGGCACTTCATAGCCAACTTCCCAAAACTTCACTATATCACCATAGTTGGAAGAGTCTACTATATCTTTTAAGTTGGGTGCTAAGTTACCCACTACTATAATTCTAGGGTCATAGGCAGCAGGGTAATAGCTGTCGCCTTTAACTAAACGTTTACTGTTATTGCCAGCAGCAACAATCACTTTGATACCACTATTTAAAGCTCTTAATATGGCCCTTTTCTCTTCATAGAGAGGAGACTCTCCACCACCAGAGAAGTTGATGACATCTACATGTATATCGACAGCATAGTTGATAGCTTTAACAACTTTAAAGGTTGTCGCCACTTCATGCCCATAAGGGTCATCTACAAATTTTAAGATGACTTGACAGTAGTTTGGGTGAACACTAGCTAGTCTTGCTTGAAAGGTTTTAGGCTCTCTACCTGGATAGATACCTTTAACATATTGATCTATAAGTGTGCTAACATGTGTGCCGTGGCCATGTCTATCTTGAAGACCAGTGCCTGTGAAGTCTTTGCTACCATGCTTACACATCATATTCTTATCTATAAGACTATCGCTGATACCTGTATCTATAACTGCGACTACTACAGTCTTAGTCGCCTTCGCATCCGTGGCATTTGCCACAGCATACACCATCAATACCATTAGGAGTAACTTCAACATTTGCTTTCCTTTCGCAAATCTTTAATATCTCTTTAAATAAATTGAATCGGGATTCGTCGCTGGTAGTTTGCAGGGATAGGTTAGCATGTTTTACTACCTCTTCTTCAGTGAAACCTACATTTAACAGCTTTTCGTACAGTTCATAAGCTTCTTGATGAGATTTATTCTTACTTCTGATAGCATCATCGTCACTGAAACCCATAATTTAATCCTTTTTAATATCTTTGTATCCGTAATATTCTCTCACTAGTCTTTCTACTACATCTCGTGGGATTGTAGGGTAATTTTTTGACATCTTAGGACCTTCTGGAAAGACTGTAGGCACTTGTGCAGCATCTAATAACTTATTTACTTCAGCCATAGTAGGATTGCGGTATTTAGACTCTACAAACTTCTTAGGTATGATAGCGGCAATAGTAGCTTGACTAGCAGTTTCTAGCTCCGCTTCTGGTTCCGCTTCTTTCTTTTCTTCACTGATAGATTGCTTACTTCGCTCTAGTAGAGACTTCATCGCCTTCTCTACATCCTTGAAGGAGACTCCAAGAACTGTATTACAAATAGCTTGTTTAAGCTCATTACTATTTAAGACCTCTTTAGCTCGACTCATAGCTTCTTCACGATCTAAGTCATCGAAACCACAGGCGCTCTGTATTTTATGGTTCAGCTTTTTGGACAGTGTATTGCTCTCCTGTTAAGCTTATTATATCACTTATGAGGCAACTAAACAGGTCTTAAAGCTGTCATTAAGTCTTATTTACAGTTAATGCTTGCTCTAATTGCTCGTCAAAAGCCATTTTATAGGCTACTTCTGCGCATTCAGTGCGGATTTTAGAGAACATTTCATCAGAAAATGCTTCGTGCTCTGTAGTGGAGATAGCTTTAGTGACTTCAAGCTTAACCTTCTGTTGATTGGCAAAAGTAGGGTCAGCGGCGAAGTTATCGAAAGCTTCCTTCATAGAGGGTGGGATTTCAATGTTGAAGTTGGTCCAAAACTGTAAAGCTGCTTGGACGTCATCTGCACAAATTACAACTTTATTTGAAGCCTCTGAAAGTTCATTTTGTTCTTCTTGTGACATAATATCTCCTATTTTAGATTATTTTAATTTCGGATTTCTGCAACGATAATAGTTTAGGCAATGTTTTTGAGTACTATTGATATCGAGCAGAAATAGTAGAAGCAACAGCTTACGACGTGCTTCTACCTTCCTATATCTTATAGATCCCATTTTATTTTTTAGTATCGGTTTTCTTATCAGGTTTCGCTGTAGTTTTAGCGGGCTTCTTCTTAGCTGGTTTCTTAAGTTTAGGCTCTGTTGCGGCTCTTATCTCATACTGGATAGACGCAGTCACTCGTGGCAAACCAATAACGTCGACTATGCCAAAATCTTTAGCTTGTTGAGCGTTAAGATAGCGGTCACGGCCATCTTGCTGTTTCAGCCAAGTCCTGAACTCTTCATAGCTCTTATAGCCACAATTACGTGCCATAAGTCCAAGAAAGTATTCATTAAGTCTCTTGCTCTCAATAGAGTCCGCATACATATCGTGGACATCCCCATAAGTGCCGCCACTAACTTCGTGAACCATAACCCTACTATGTTCACCACAAAACCTTAAGTCGCCGTGGCTTAATAGGATCGCTCCGCAGCTCATGGCTTTGCCGAGCGCCACTGTAATGACTGGGTTCTGGATCTCATCTATACACTCAATCATCTTAGCGAGGGCATCAACATTGCCACCGTACGAATCTATATAGAGTGTAATTGGTCTAGTTGGGTCACCTTTTGCCGCTGAAAGGAGCTCAACTCTGAACTTTTGGGCACTATCCTCATCGAAGTGAGTGACCCAGATCTCTTCGTGCTTACCGCTGCCGCCGATGTCGTCAGATATAGATATTCGCATTAGATCTCCTTTTACTTATTCTACTACTTCGGTGGTTATTAGGAGCAACCTATGTTAAAATTAGATGATAATAGGATGGGTTACATGGATAATATAGATAAGCTTATAGCAGGTTTAAAAGCAGCTAAAGAAGAGTTGAGTAAAGGTGCTATGCCTAATCAGAGTGATTCTGGCTCTGAAACCAATAAGTCTGACGATATTAAAGACGTCGGTAACGGCAAGATGGTAATAGGCAGAAGTCCAAGTCCTAAACAGGTTGATAAAGAGATGCGAGCAATTGCTGAGAAGAACGACAATGAGCAACCTCCTATAGTAGATAAGAAGCATAAACAGTCGCCGATGGATAGCAAGCTCCCTGTAGCTGAACGAGTAATTCAGAAAGGCGAGAGCTGCCATGTGGCTAAAAATGGTCAATGGTCTCTTAAAGATTTAGAGAAGGCTTCAGTAGATCCTAAACTTGCTCCTAAAGATGCCAAGGTGAAAGAGCTTCAATCTAAAATCGATAGCAAAACTTACAAACCAGATGCTAGTAAAATTGCTGACAAGATGATCTCTCATCCAAAGAGACCGCTTAAATAACTATTCTCCAATCTGTCTAAATTGTAAATCAAACACATGTCGCTCACCAGTGAGCTCATTACTTATCCCAATAAGTGGATGACTATTAGTTGACAGACACACCGCACTCCAAGCTTCAGCAACTGGACTAGTTCCAGAGCGCATAGTGTTTTGTAAGCCAACAGCAACAACCTCGCAAGCAGCAAGTTCACCCGCTTGAGTGCCAACACGAATACCTTCAACATAACCCTTATCGTAAGCAACTACACTCTCCTGTTTAGAGAGATACATACTAATACCAATTAAACCCATCGCAAACACTACTTTAATAATTGTTTTAAACATAAAACTCCCCAATAATTTATATTAATTTTATACCTTCAGAATCACGGAGATAGGTTGGTTTAGGATAGCGTGTTGTAGAATAAGATATCATAATGAATCAAACAGAAAATTGGAGTCTTAATGAATAACTTTACCCCAACAGGTTTTTCTCACACTATATTTAAAGATAGGTATGCTTTTACTGAAAGTGAAACTTGGGAAGAAGCGTGTATGCGAGTGGCTCAACAGATGTCTATAGCTGAGATGCCAGAAAAGCAATCTCAATATAAAGAAAAGTTTTACTCGATTCTATCCTCAAACATGTTTGTCCCTGGTGGACGCATATGGTATAACTCTGGTCGAACTAATCCCCAACTGTTAAATTGCTTTGTATTAGATCCAAATAAGGATTCAAAAGAGGGTTGGGGTAAATCGGCAAATAATATGATCATCACTTCGATGACTGGTGGCGGTTGCGGAGACGATTTCTCTGATGTGCGCCCTCGTAATGCTTCAATTTCTGGGCAAAAAGGTGCCGCTCCAGGTGCTGTAGAACTAATGCGCTTAATAAACGGTTGTGCTAACCCGGTACGAGCTGGCGGACAAAGAAGAGTCGCACTTATGTTTAGCTTAGATCTCGATCACCCGGATATAGAAGAATTTTTAAATGCTAAACTTACAAAAGGTGAACTCACTTTTGCTAACGTCTCTGTACGAAGTAAATATACTAAGGAGTTTATAAAGGCAGTTAAGGGTGATAAAGATTGGGAACTAAGTTGGAAAGGTAAATACAAAAATAACATTAAAGCAAAAACTTTGTGGAATACTATAGTATCTAATGCTTATAATTCTGCCGAACCTGGATTCTTAAATTGGGAGCTTGTTGAAAGTGAGAGTAATATCTGGTATATAGAGCCACTAGTTACCACAAATCCTTGTGGAGAAATCGCACTTAGTGCCTACGATTGCTGTTGCTTAGGTCACTTAGTTTTAACTCGTTTTATTAAAGGTGACTCGATTGATTGGTCACTATTGGGTGATACCATCAGAACAGCTACTCGCTTCTTAGATAATGTTCTTAACGTCAACTCATATCCGCTTCCAGAGATGCGAATTAAGTCACAGAACCTTCGCCGGATAGGTTTAGGCACTACGGCATTGGCAGATACATTAGCCATTTTGGGTTTAAAGTATGGCTCTGAAGAGGGTAATAAATTCATAGATAAGCTTTATCGCTTCATATCTAAGGCAGCATATGAAGCGTCAATCATGCTAGCGGTAGAGAAAGGTGCGTTTCCGCTATGTAATCCTGAGAAACATATAGAATCTGGTTTTATGAAAAGAATGCCAGCTAAAACTCGCTCCCTAGTGTTAGAACACGGCATTCGTAACTGCTGCATTCTCACTCAGGCACCGACTGGCACTGTAAGTATATTAAGTGGTAACTGTAGTTCTGGTATAGAACCAATGTATGCGCCCGCCTATGAGCGACGTTATTGGGATAAGAACGAACGTAAAACTGAATTAGTATTTCACCCATTATTTGAACAATTTATGAAAGAGAATAAGTCTGTTGAACATTTTGTTGGTAGCCATGATCTAACTGTTAGAGATCACATGGAGGTTCAAAAGATAATTCAGCATCATGTCGACAATGCTGTCTCTAAAACAATCAATATAGCACATGACTATCCAATGGAAGAGGTTGAAAAGCTATGGTTAGAGTATCTACCTTATTTGAAGGGCACAACTTTCTATAGAGATGGAACTAGAGGTTTTGTAAAAGAAGACGGAACTATGGAGTTACCACCGCTTTCGCCTATACCTATAGAGGAGGCTAAAGTTCGCTTCAAAGAGATTCATAGCATAGATGCGGAACTAGTAGATGATTGTGCTTCTGGACTCTGTACGTTATAAATCATGCTTACGCATTTTCGCAACATACCTATCAGATGTAGACATAAAGAATCCGTATAAGGTGACATGTTTCATGTTGCCTAATGAACGTCGTGTTATACATGCCTTAATGCCTAGTTTACCTAGAAAAGCAGTAAAATCTCTCACACTTAAGACTAGTTTAGTCTTGTTATCTTGAGTATTCATTTGTCCATCCTAGTTAAGAATTCTGCTATATGATAACGACTAATGCCAACTACTGTAATTTTGCCAGTGATGGTGATATTAGTAGGATGAATAGGATAGTAGGAGAATGAGCAACTTTTAAGACCAAGATCACTTAATACGCGCGTAAGGGCATCGATAGAGGCTATAAGCTTTATTCTTTTACGATAACTCTTCGGGGTATTCATATTTACCTTTTAAGTAATGGAGAGCTTCGAACCACCTCATGCCGCAGTAGCGATCAGATGCGTACACATTGAACTCATAAAGTGTTTGGCATGCTCTTATGTTTAATCTACCTAATAAGTATGTAAGGGATCGCAGCACATCGATATCTTCAACGTAGCTATTCCTTTTTCGCATAATCATTTACCAATTTTGAAGCTAGAATATCACTAAATTTTATATACTTCATTTTGGCATGCTCAATTTTTAACCCAGTATCTAAAAACGCTAAAAGTTCCCACACATAAGTTGCCAACTTATCTTTTCTGATAATACCTTTAATAAATTCGCTGTTAGGGTTATTAATGTCCATATACACTTAAAACCAAGCTATAGCTTGGTTTACTTGTTTCCCATAAGTGCTATTTAAGTTGCCATCGAAGTGGCCTCTATTGTAAGCACGAATAGCCTTCTGTAAGTCGTTGTCGTATAGGTTGAGATAATATTTGATGAGTTTAGCGGCATAGAAGGCATTAACATCTGCTTTCATAAGTCGTGCTGGAGTTGCTGGCACCTTAAGTTTATAAAAAGCATCCAAGAATTGCGCTGTGCTCAACTTCATCTGGCACAACCCATACGACGGGCTACCGCCATCATCCTCATTCATTGCTTTAGGATCATGTCGTGACTCAACGTAGCAGATAGCTTTAACAACCTTAGCGTCAACATGGTTCACTTTAGCCGCATACTCCATCGCTGCTAATACCCTGTCACCAGCGTTGGCAACACTAGAGATAGCGAGCGATGACAATAATAAAAGTTTATTCATAAACCCTCCGTTGATTGGTTTTAATATCGGTATACAGTTATTGGGCGATTCGATATGAAATTTGGTCACCGTTAATAGAGCAGCGATTTACTTTAAGTCCTTCAACAGGAGCAGTAAGGTGAGTATAACTTCCGTCAGATAGGATAGCTCCACAACTGCCCAATCCATATCTATCAGAGTGACATCCACCAACTTTAGTGACAGTGAGAACCTCTGTACTACAGATCTTCTTAGGTAAGCTACATGCGCATAGAAGTGGGATTAGGCACAGTATTAATTGTTTCATAAAAACCTCCATTTATATATTCTTAGTTTCAGAATATTAAGCTTTTAACACTATCTCTTCAAATATCCTATCTTCATTAAGCAACTGGTCATATAAGTCCCATTGTGCCTCTATGATGTTTTGCTTATCTTTAGGGGAGGCAGTATAAGTAGCGGCAGCAGCATTAGCAGTAGCAGCATAATAAGCAGCAGAGGCAGCATTAGCAGCATAATAAGCAGCAGCAGTAGTATAAGCAGCATCAGCAGCAGCAGAAGCAGCAGCATTAGCAGCATAATAAGTAGCAGAGGCAACATAAGCAGCAGCAGCATAAGCAGCATTAGCTGCTACCCAACACTCTTCTTTGCTTGCTTTGCCCTCTAAATACAACTCAGCATACCCTATTGCTTTTAAAGCAACTTCTTTGTGCTCTGTTGGAACTAAGTGAATCACTTGGTTGGCACAGAATATAGCAAACCTAATTTGCTTATGATTGGGCAATAGGGAGAGCTGCTCTTTGGTAATAGTAGGCTTTGGTTTCTTCATTTCTTACACCCACTATCAGCATTCTTCATAGCAATAACAACAAGTTCATGTAATAGCTTATCGCTAGCTAATATAGCTGGCAACTTATCATTCTTGATGCTGAATGATGTAGCACAGTCATGCCAAACAATCTCAAGTGTTGATGAGCCTTTATCAGGAGATGGTAAGAATGATACATCGTAGGTACTCACTGAAGCGGCAAACGAAGTCGATATAAGTAGCATAAAAGATAACAACATATCACTGTCCCTTTCTCATTCGCATCTCTTCGGCATATCTTATCCTTGAGAGGTCATTGTTGGCACTAAAGTTAGGATCTGACGGTCCAGATGGTGTTGGGCTTGATTTAGTTAATAATCCAATCACCAACGAATAGAATAGCCTAACGCTACCGTAGAAGGCTAATAAACAGAAACCCTCTATTGGAAATAGCAGAGTGAATAACACTATAAACACACCAAACGCTATATGTAGTTTAGTTATCATATAATTCCCTTCAGCACTATCTCTTCAAATATCCTATCTTCATTAAGCAACTGATCATACAAATCCCACTGTGCTTCTATGATGTTTTGTTTTTCTTTAGTGGAGGCAGCATTAGCAGCATAATAAGCAGCAGAAGCAGCAGCATTAGCAGCAGCATAATAAGCAGCAGCAGTAGTATAAGCAGCATCAGCAGCAGCAGAAGCAGCAGCATTAGCAGCATAATAAGTAGCATAAATAGCATAATAAGCAGCAACATAAGCAATATTAGCTGCTACCCCACACTCCTCTTTGCTTGCTTTGCCCTCTAAGTACAACTCAGCTGCATTGATTGCTTTTAAACATACTTCCATGTGCTCAGTCGGCACTAAATGAATCACTTGGTTAGCACAGAATATGGCAAACCTAACTTGCTTATGATTGGGCAATAGTGATAGTTCTTTTCTGGTGAGAAGCTTTTTTTTATTCTTCATATCAATATATGGTTTCAGAATAGGGTTGTTGGTATAGTCGTCTGGGCGAAGCAGTGTCAGCGGTATGGGCTGCGATGTGGCCTCTCTGTAAAGAGAACACTTTTAATTCCAAGTTTATATAGCAACCTACGGAGTCGATAGAAAGAGTGACTTCGCTTGAGTTGGTCGATATGAATCTGCTTCATATTAGCGGGGTTCATATATTGTCGGGGTCATTTAACCAGGTGATAAGATGATTCCCATCGTTCATCAGTGAACTTCTCAACTTACTCTTACAACCTAAAAGGATAAGAAGTCTCACTAAGTTCATAGCGGAGCAGAATTGTCTATAATTCATTTAGATACCCTACTTATATAAGTGAAATAGCTATACGTGATATCTTCACAGTTTATACCAAGATCCTTTAATAATAACATCAAGCATAACGTGCTATTCCATTTCTTGCTAAGCTCGTATTGATCCATTCTTAATCCTTCTTTTTGCATAGTCATCGAAGTTGTAAGTCATTGATAGGTAGAAACGAGTGCGACCGCTTAATACATTTAAATCATATAGGAGGTTTAATACAGCTACAATGCTCACCCAATATACTTCTCTTTCATCTAGTATCATAATTATAGGTCTCTTCTTCTAAACTGAATAACATTACTAGGCTGAATAGCAGCCAATTCTAGTTTGTCAGGTCTAATGCCCCAATCATATCTAAATCCTTCTAGATTATAAAGTATATCTTTTCTGTCATTCTTGAAATAGCCAATACTTGTCACAACAGCAACGTCGCCTTTTTTGAGACCACATTCAACTGCTACATCTTTTATAATACGAACTGTATCTCCTATTTTAAACATATTACTTCACCCTCTCTACAAAGTTATAATAGTTATAAGCCCACAGAAAATCACTTGCAGTCTTACTAATGACATCTAGCTTCTTTAATAGAAGAACTAACTCGTGAACGTTTACCCATAAGGTATGGTCACTGTTATATTTCATATTCGCATCCTCTTTAAGTAGGCAACTATCTCTACGTTGGTTGGAAACACTCTAGTGCTTACAATGTCTAAGTCCCTAAGGAGTAACATTAAGTCGAAGTAGCCATCAAGAAGCGGCGGTGGTGGTGGTTGTTGTCGACGTTTAGTCATCTAAAATTCCGCCTACTCTTTAAACGATATACCCGATTAATAAGATCAGCATGGTGATGCTCTATAAAAGATTTTGCTATCTTAAGGTGGCGAAGGATTAATAGTAGTTTTATTACTGAGTACCTTATCTCAAGAGAGGATATAGGTTGTTTTAATGATTTTTTCTTAAAATGGTTAAGCATTACTTAATCCTTTCGACTCACGAGCAACTTTCGCTAGCTCATCGCAGCGCTCATTATTAACTTCACCTTGGTGACCTCGTTCCCATTTCGTAACTACCTTTAACTCATCATGAAGCTTTCTTAACTTAATATATAGTGGAGTGAGGTGAAGAGCTTTACATTTCCACTTACCAGAAGCGTACCCAAGAACTAGTTGAGAGTCAGAGATTAGGGTTACTTCAGCACCTATAACGTTGTTAGCAATTATATAACTCTTTGCTGCCTCTAATCCAACTATAGCTGCTTCACATTCCATAGTGTTATTTGTAGCTTTTGCTGCATATCCGCTACCTTCAGAGTGAAACACTCCGTCAACTAACATTCGCCAACCATACCCACCATCTGAATCGAACGTATTACCTGATCCATCGCTATATACACTGATAATCATGCTATAATGTCCTTATACGAGGTGATTAAATGGCTATGAGTGCGAGTGCCCTTAAAGCAAAAATGAAGACAACTATCATGAACGGACTTAAAGCTCAATTTGGTGGCGAGATCGCTGATGCCACTAAGCAATGGGAGAGCATCGCCGAAGCCATTTCTGGTATTGCGGCCGACATCGTAACTGAAATCACTACCAATGCTCAAGTTAATCCTGGTATACCAACGGCAACTGGACCAACAATAGGTCCTGGCACCATCTCTTAAGTTACTCATCACTATATACCGCGACAGTTCGATGGTTGAGCATCCCATGAGGTTCATGTTGAAAACCCGCAACAAACCTCTTATTAACTGAGTCCACTATATCTTGAGCATGTTGACAGGCCATCTTAGCATAAGCTATACCAGGCCTTGTTCGCTTCCACAATAGGAACGTATAGTTGAACTTCATGTCTATATCATAGTTCACTATACTACTAGCAACCTCTTGTTTTCCTTTAAGGACAGATAGGTATAATTCCATAGTTTCTCTATATGCTTTCTTATTGGCGACACCTTGAATTCGCTTAACCATATGCGTGGTCGTAGACCCCATCAATGTCGCCACTATGCTATCTGTGTAATTCATGATGTTTTCTCCATATTTAATAACACTATCTCTTCAAATATCCTATCTTCATTAAGCAACTGGTCATATAAGTCCCATTGTGCCTCTATGATGTTTTGCTTATCTTTATGGGAGGCAGTATAAGCAGCATTAGCAGTAGCATTAGCAGCAGCATAAGCAGCATTAGTAGCAGCAGCAGCATAAGCAGCATCAGCATAAGCAGCAGCAGCATAAGCAGCATTAGCAGCAGCATTAGCAGCAGAAGAAGCATGATCAGCAGCAGCAGCATAAGCAGTATTAGCTGCTACCCCACACTCCTCTTTGCTTGCTTTGCCCTCTAAATACAATTCAGCAGCATTGATTGCTTTTAAACATACTTCCATGTGCCTCTCTTCAACTAAGTGGATCACTTGGTTGGCACAGAATATAGCAAGCCTAATTTGCTTATGATTGGGCAATAATTCAAGCTCTCTTCTGGTGAGAAGCTCTTTGAGCTCTATCTCTTTAGAGACGGGCTTTTGTTTCTTTTTATTAGACTTTTTCATAATAATTATTAGTTTCAGAATTGAGTTAGAGTTATAATAAGCTATGTGCAATTGTAAAGTGTGTCATACAGTGTTATTAGTACCTCATAGGAGTTTGTTATTCTGGGTTCAATGCCCACTATGTTCTTACTGTGAAGTCGATGAGTCCTCTAAAGCAGTCTACCCTGATGCCGACTTATACGCTAATAGAAACTTAGAGGTGATAGCTAAAACTATCATCGATAAAGAGAAAGCAGAGCAAATCAAACATACAAACGAAGAGCGAACTAAAACGACATCTCGATTAAACCAACTCTAGAATTATCTACCCCTATTGTTATACTATGCCTGATTGACGGAAAGTAAGGGTTCTTAAATGATGTTCCAATTGACTTAGATCCGACTACATTTAGTAAACCTACAACTACAAAGAGCTGTGTCTTGCTTATAAAAGTATGGTCATCAAGGTATGATGTAACTGCTTCCTCATCTCTATACCCTAAGTAGTTCATATTGCTTCTGACGGCATTATAACTGTCTTGAAAACCACTTTGAATACAAAAAGCTTTGAAGGCATTATAGAAGGCATCAGCTTGATTTTGATTAGTGAATACTGAAGTAGACGGCATAAGTGAATATAAGTCTGGCATTACACTTATGCCATTGCTGTCTGGTGCCGCTGACTGTTTAGGTGTAGGGGATAGTTTAGGTAATGTAAGGTTAATAGGTGTAGAATCAGCATAAGCAGATAGATTAGAAGCAACGATAAGAAGTAAGAGTAGTAATCTCACTTACCCTTTTTTAATTTAAATAGTTTCATACCTTTAGGACTTATACACCGAGGAGCTCTATATGCTGTGGTAGCAATATTACTTCTTATGTTTGCATTCAGTATTATTGATTCAGCTTTATTCTCTAGGAGAGTTTGTTGCTGCTCTTTAGAGAGAGACATTCCAAACCTACAAGTTTTAGGTAAACGGTAAGTAGCTTTAGAGACTTTAGCATAAAGCTCATTATCAGAGTGTGCCCACGGGTCTCTATCAACCATATCTATAAGCACAAACCTAAACATAACAGAGGTATTAGGGTAGAAACCTTTGACTAGATAGAAGGGCATTGTGTGTTTAGCATGGTTATTCTTCTTCTGTGGGCCATAGTTGTATTCATATTGTTGAACTGTAAGGATTAACTCAGCGAAGAAAGTGAGAGCATCATTAGGCTCTATCCCATTCAGATACAGCTCCCGCAGAAGTTCGTGGTGAACATTCATTCTTGCTGATTTCATTCTCTATCTCTCTTTCTGCTATATACTCTTCAAATAGTTTGATCTGTAAGTCATTCACATACCTATTATATCGGGTATAGTCGATCACTTTAAGTCTCATTAGTAGGAACGCTAATCTCGCTAGTAGTTTCGCCGAGGTAGTTATCAGAAAGCTCATTGGGTTCATATTCTCCTATATTAAAGTCGGAATGGTCGTCATCGCAACGGCAATGAAATCCAACCTCTCCGCATCCACCACATTCACTAAACTCATGAGACCATTCAGTGATAACAAAACCTAACTGTTCATATGCGCCGTTTATATTAAGATCTGCTAATAGCGTGAACAATGAGATTAACCCATTATACTTAGGAGTTGAGTTTACATCTATAATTTCTAGAGGATTATTTGGGTTATTCATCAATATCTACTTTCTTAAGTCGCTTATATAGTTTCTTACTCTTGTTGACTTTATTAGGTGGGAGGTCAAGTCGTAAGCCTTCTTTAAGTCGTTTAAGTCGTAACTTCTTTTTCTTAAGCTCTTCTTTACTTCTCCTGTTGCCCATCTGATTTCTTCTTTCTCTACGATTCTTTAATATGGGTTAGATTTACCAAATATGATTACTATCAGTATAAGTATAAATATTACTACCGGCAAATACGATAACATATCTCCTATTAAATTCATTATATTTCCTTCTTCTTTCTTGAAGTTTTCTTAGTGTCAGTACAAGGTGGTTGACCGAATATAACTTCAGAAGCTCCGTTATGCGAGTGAAGTGCTGTAAACACCTCAAGTGAAGTATGTATCTCTAGTGACGAGGAGTAGGTAGACCACTGAAAGACTGTAGTGTTATTAGCGAAGACAACGCCAGTTCCAACTACACCGACACCCGACAGACCATTCACATCAGAGTGCCTCATTAAGTAAAATGGTCTCACTTTCAACTCGATCATATATATACTCTCCTAGTTTTTAGGTAAGAACAAGGTTCGCAACCCTACAGGTAAAGCAGCAATATTGACAAACTCTACTAATTCTTTTGGCTTACTAAGGGTAGTTTTACGAGTCTTGCTGTGAGAGATTTTTCGACCAGAAGCCAAGAAAGTAATCATTTGTTGCTCAATTGCTTGACGTTGTTGAATCTTAGACATAAAAACCTCCATTTATATATTCTTAGTTTCAGAATATTAAGCTTTTAACACTATCTCTTCAAATATCCTATCTTCATTAAGCAACTGGTCATATAAGTCCCATTGTGCCTCTATTGTTGCTTGCTTCTCTTTAGTGGAGGCAGTATAAGTAGCGGCAGCAGCATTAGCAGTAG
>Ga0265322_10000199_pt1 | contig 26538 bp, 23 predicted proteins | sample 41222metaG_FD_193584 | JGI IMG/M metagenome (GOLD analysis project Ga0265322, IMG submission 193584) | Rhizosphere microbial communities from Carex aquatilis grown in University of Washington, Seatle, WA, United States - 4-12-22 metaG | ecosystem: Host-associated > Plants > Roots > Rhizosphere...
AAGGCGGCATCGAGCAGCGGCGTGGCAGCAAGCAGGGTGAGAATGCAGAGCCCGCGCACGGCGAGGAAGTCGGGCACGTACTTGAACGACAGCACACCCAGCGCGGCAAAACCGACCACCCAGGGCACGTTCGAACTGCCGATGATGCGATCGGCGTCGCCCATGTTGGCGACACGGAAAAGAAACCACAGCACCCCGCCGCCGAAAAACACCATCGTGCCGGCCGGCGAACGCGGCAGGGCCTTGAGAGTGGCAACCACCACCGGGCTGTTAAGCAGCAGCAGGACGCCGAGCGCAGTAAGAAAAAAACCAGAGAGGAGCGTGGCTAAAAAAAGAGACATACAAGGCTTGGCTTCAACGCAAAGGCTGCCCGGCGGGAGCGCCGGGAAACATCCTTCGGGGCGGAGGCCGGCGGGTCAAGGCTCCACCCCGGCCAGCACCGGCTCGCCATAGAGCACGCTCGTGGTGGCGCGCGCGATGTGCACGGGCACCAGTTCACCGATGAGGCGCTCGGCGGCCGCGAGGTGCACCGTGCGGTTGCCGCGCGTTCGGCCCATGTAGCGCAACCCCTTTTTGTCGGGGCCCTCCACGAGCACCTCCTGCACTGTGCCGACAAGCGACTGGTTCCGGCGGCGGGAATTTTTTTCGAGAAGGCGCAGGAGAATCTGGTTGCGTGTCTCCTTCACCGGCTCGGGCACCTGACCGGGCAGCGTGGCTGCGAGGGTCCCGCTGCGGATCGAGTACTTGAAGATGTAGGCCATGTCGTAATTCACGGCCTCGAACAGCTCCAGGGTTTGGGCAAAGTCCGCCTCAGTCTCGCCGGGAAAACCCACGATGACGTCAGTTGAGAAATACATGCCGGGGCGCACGCCGCGCAGGGCATCGACAATCTGCAGGTAGCGCGCCCGCGTGTAGGGCCGGTTCATCGCGCGCAGGATGCGGTCGCTGCCCGACTGAAGCGGCAGGTGGACACATTCGCAGAGCTTGGGCAGCCGGCCGTAGGCCTCGACCAGATCCTGCGTAAACCCTCGCGGATGGGGTGAGGTGAAACGAAGGCGCACCAGACCGTCGATTTCGTGGAGGCGCTCAAGCAGTTGCACGAAAGGAGAAGCCCCCCCGGGGTGCACAGGCTGCTTTCCGGCCGCATGCCGGCCGTAACTGGTGACGATCTGGCCGAGCAGGGTGATCTCCCGTACGCCGCGCTCCGCCAGCGCGCGGCATTCCGCCACGATGTCGTCCGGCTGGCGCGAACGCTCGTCGCCGCGGGTCTTCGGCACGATGCAGAAGGTGCAGTTCATGTTGCAGCCCTGTTGAATGGAGACGAAGGCGGTGACCTGCCGCTCATCCAGCACATGGTCGCGGATGGTGTTCTGTGAACCGGCCTCCTCGGCAATGTCGATGATCGTGGCGCCCACAGGCACGCCGGCCGCGCGGGCGGCGCGGAGATTGTCCAGATAGCCGGGCACTTGGTGAAACTTCTGGGTGCCGACAATGAGGTCGACGTCGGGCAGCTGGTCGAGCAGCGCGGCGCCGCGGTTTTGCGCCATGCAGCCCAGGATGCCGAGGATGAATTGCGGCCGGCGTTTCTTGCGCGCGGCCATGTATCCGGCCTTGCCGATCGCCTTTTGCTCGGCGAGGTCGCGGATGCTGCAGGTATTGAGCAGCATGATGTCGCAGTCGTCCTCGTTCTGGACCAGGCGATATCCGCGGGCGCGCAGCAGCGCAGCGACGGCCTCGCTGTCGCGCTCGTTCATCTGGCACCCATAGGTTTTGATATAGACGCGGTTCAATGTTCGAAGGGGTTCTAGCTAGCCGCTGCCACGGGCGGGTCAACGCGGATTCCCCCTGGGGTGATCCGCGCACGCCCGGCGGGGTGCAGGGAGAGCACCGACCGGGAGACACCGCAAAGGAGCCCTCATGGCAGGGTTGGTCGACGCACAAGCCCTCTTGGGCGCGGCAGAAAACAGACAGATGGCGGGGGGCAGATTGCAAAATCCCGGAATACAGCTAGAGAGAAGACCCTCTATCCATGACTACTATTTCCATCGATACGCTGCTCACCCAACTCAAATGGCGCTATGCCACGAAGAAGTTCGACCTGACGCGGAAAATATCCGCCGCCACCTGGGCCGCGCTCGAGCAGGCGCTCGTGCTCTCGCCATCCTCTTACGGGCTGCAGCCCTACCGCTTCATCGTTGTCATTGATCCGAAGCTCCGGGAGGCGCTCAAACCGCTCGCGTGGAGTCAACCACAGGTGACCGATGCCTCACATTTCGTCGTCTTCGCACGGAAAACCACCCTGGCCGAGGCGGACGTGACGAAATTCGTCAATATGACGACTGACACCCGCGGCATGCCGCGGGGCTCCCTCCAGGGCTATTACGACATGATGGTCGGAGACCTCGTCAAGGGACCGCGCAGCGCCTGGGTTAATGAATGGACCGCGCGCCAGACCTACATCGCCCTCGGTAACCTGCTGACGGCCGCCGCGCTGCTCGGCATCGACGCCTGCCCGATGGAGGGTTTGGATCCTGCCAAGTTTGACGAAGTGCTCGGGCTGCCCGCCAAGGGATACTCCACGGTGTGTGCCTGTGCGCTCGGTTACCGCGCCGCAGACGACAAGTATGCGACCGCGAAGAAAGTACGATATCCGGTGGAAGAACTCATCGAACACCGCTAAGGGGCTGCCTCCGGGTGATACGCCGCAAGGGAAGGCGCAAATTTAGCTTCGCGTGCGGGGCCGGGGTGCCTTTTCTCGTAATCCATGGGATTGCTTGACCGGTTTCTTCCTAAAAAACCCGCCCGCCCGCCCGCCACGGCCCAGCCGGCGGCCGCAGCACCGCCGCCGCCGGCAGCTGCGTCCGCCGGGAACCAACCCCCGGCACCTGCGACACCAAGTGCTACAACGACCACGGGTGGGGCCGGCGTCCTCACCCGCCTTCAGCAGGCGCGCGAGGCGCTCGAACTCAAGAATCTCCCCGGGGCCATGGCCCTCTACGAGGAGGTGCTCGCCATCGCCGGGGACCGACCGGACGTGCTCGTGACGATTTCCGGTGAACTGGGTGTGTCCGGCTGTACCCGGGAAATCATCGAACTCATCGCTCCGCGCTACGACGCGCAACGGCACGGACCCGCGACCGGCATCAACCTGGTTCAAGCCTATCTGGCCGTCCGCGATCCGCATTCCGCGCAGCACGTGCTCGACCTGCTTTTTGCACTCAACCGGCCCGAACTCGATGAGCGCCTTTTTGGGTTCTCCAATGTCATCGCCGACATGATGCTGCTGGAGGCCAGGGGGGAGATGTTTCCAACCCCGGCGCCCGACGCCCCGGGGGGCGCGGAGCTGACGAAGATCGATTTGGTGAGCATCAGCAAGCCCGTCTGGTTTTATGGTCTTGAAAACATTCCGGGTCTGCTGCCGCCCAAGGAGGGTAAACGGCGGCGCGTCGCCTTCGGCCAGCTGGCCCTGCTGGGGGTGGAACAAACCCCCGGGAACATGAAGCAACCCGAGGATGAACTGGGCCGGCTCTCCCGCGGGATTCCCCTGTGGCTTTCGGAAGCGCTTTTCTTCAGCACCGGCTACATCTCCTCCACCGCGGTCGCCACCCTGCGGCGGGAGCACTACGGATTGTTCACCACCGAGTGGGCGCCGGAGCACATCCGCCAGCTGGCCGACACAACCGAGGGCGGCCTTGATTATGTGTTCACCGGTGCCCTGCGGCAGGAGCACGGCGATTACGAACTCGTGCTGCGCCTTTGGGAGGTTAAAAAATTTCGCGAGCGCAAGGCGTTCACCGTGCGATGGACGCCGGCGACCGCCGATCCGGGGCTGGCCCAGTTTGGCGCGCAACTGCGCGCCTTCATGGAGGCCACACCCCACCCCGCCGGGCAGGGCCTTGTCTACACGCCGCCCGCGAAGCTGCGCGACTACATCGAGGCGCTCGGCGCCGGGCTCACCCTTTTCCTTGGTGAAAAACAGGTCCTGCCACCTGCGCAGCTCGTGCTGCCGGCAGAACTGACGGTCCGCCTGGGCCGGTCGGCGGCGGAATCAGAGTTTGCCTCCCTGCTGCTGCTCGGCCTCCTCGCCCGCGCCCAGCGCCTCAACCTCGCCGGGACTCTCGCGATGCCGGCGCTCGCCGGCACGCCGGCGGTGGCGCAGGCCAGACAGCAACTGGGATTGTAAGCGATCAACCCGGCGTTTCTTGATGTCCCGTCTGCCCACAGCCGATCTTCGCATTCATGCCGCCCGGCCGTTGCTTTTTCCTGCGTCCCTGGCGGCCGAGCTGCCGCTGGATGATGCCGGGGCGGAATTTGTGGCGCAGAGCCGGCGCATCGTGGAGGAGATCATCCTTGGCCGCGACGACCGTCTGCTGGTGGTGGTCGGGCCGTGCTCGATTCATGATCCAGGTGCGGCGGGCGAATACGCGGCGCGTCTGCATGGACTGGCCGCGCGTCATGCCGCCGAGCTGTTTGTGGTCATGCGGGTCTACTTTGAAAAACCGCGCACCATCGTTGGCTGGAAGGGGCTCATCAACGATCCCGATCTCGACGGCAGCTTCCAGATCAACAAGGGGCTTCGCCTCGCGCGCAAACTGATGGTCGATCACGCGGCGCTGCGCCTGCCGGTCGCCACCGAGTTTCTCGACACGACGCTCGGGCAGTACTACGCGGACCTCGTCACCTGGGGTGGTATTGGAGCGCGCACGGTCGAGAGTCAGGTGCACCGCGAACTCGCCTCGGGCCTTTCCATGCCGGTCGGTTTCAAGAATCGCACCGATGGCGATGTGCAAGTGGCGGTCGATGCCCTTTGCGCGGCACGGCATCCACACTGGTTTCCCTCGCTTACCCGGGACGGCGCGCCGGCCGTGCTGGGCACCACGGGCAACGATCGCTGTCATCTCGTCCTGCGCGGCGGCACGCGCGGGCCGAACTACGCCGCGGAGCACGTGCACGCGGCCGGAGAGCTGCTGTGCGCGGCCGACCTGCCGCCGTTCCTCATGGTCGATTGCAGCCACGCCAACAGCGGCAAGGATGCCGAGCGCCAGCCGGCCGTGGCTGCCGAGCTCGCCACGCAGATTGCCGCCGGCGAAAGCGCCATCTGCGGTGTGATGCTCGAGAGCAATCTGCTGGGCGGGACGCAGGACTACCACGCCCGGCCACTCGTCTATGGGCAGAGCATCACAGATCCCTGCCTCTCATTAGAGAAGACCATTCCCGTGCTGGCGAAACTGGCCGGGGCGGTGCGGGCGCGGCGGTCGCGGAAATGACCACGGCGGCAATAATCGTCGCGCACCTGCGCCGGCGACGCAGGCCGCGCGACATCGAAGGACAGCGGCGCTATGGAATTGCGCCCCAAGGGGAACACCTCGGCATCCGCGCACCAGTGTTGCGCAACATTGCCCGCCAGCACCGGCGGGATCACGCCCTGGCCCTGGCGTTATGGTCAACCGCGGTGCATGAAGCGCGAATCATCGCCACGCTCATCGATGATCCCCGGCAGGTTACCCGCCGGCAGATGGAGCGCTGGATCCGCGATTGCGACAATTGGGCGGCCACGGACGCCTGTTGCTGCGTGCTCTTTGATCGCACGCCGTTTGCCATCGAAAAAGCGCGCCAATGGACCGCGCGCAAGGCCGAGTACGTGAAACGGGCCGGCTTCGTGCTCATGGCGGGCCTGGCGGTGCACCGAAAAGAGCTGCCCGATGCGGTGTTTCTCGAATTTCTTCCGGTCACCCACCGGGAAGCAGCCGATGAACGCAACTTTGTGAAGAAAGCGGTCAATTGGGCGCTCCGGCAGATCGGCAAGCGCAATTCGCGCCTGCGCCGCGCCGCCATGGCCGCCGCCAAGGACATCCGGAAACTTGATTCCCGGTCAGCTCGCTGGATCGCCGCGGACGCCTTACGGGAACTTGAAAACAGGTCGGGTCCGACCCCCAAGAGAAGCAACGGCCGATCGCGGCGGGCTGGGCGGGGCAGTTCTACTTGACCGTCGCCAGCTGACCGCAGCCGGCGGCGATGTCGATGCCCCGGCGCTGGCGCACCGTGCTGGGCAGGCCGTAGCCGGCAAGAACCCCCTGAAAGCGTCGTGCGGCACCCTGATCTGCGGGCGTGCCGTCATAATCCCGCGTCGGGTTGAGGGGGATGAGATTCACCTGCGCCTGGATCCCGCGCAGCAGCCGGCCGACCGCGTGAGCCTGCTCAGTCGTGTCGTTCCGGCCGGCGATCAGAGTCCATTCAAAGAAAATGCGGCGCCGCTGTTTGCCGACATAGTAGCGGCAGGCGTCCATGAGCGCGTCGAGCGGCCAGCGCCGCGCCACCGGCACGAGGATGGCGCGTTCCGCCTGCGTGGCGGCGTGCAGACTGACGGCAAGCTGGATGGGGCGCGCCTCGTCAGCCAGGCGCACGATGCCGGGAATCACCCCGACGGTGCTCAGCGTGATGCGTTTTGCGCCAATGGCCGGGCCATTCTGGTCGCGCAGGATGTCCACGGCGCGCATGACCGCCCCATAATTATGCAGCGGCTCACCCATGCCCATCAGCACGACGTTGCGCAACCGCTCGTGCGGTGAGACCGCGTCGTGCTTTTCGAGCGGCGCGACACGACCGCTCCCGTTCAGCACTCCGTCGAGGTGCATCACCTGCGCGACGATCTCCCCCGGGGTGAGGTGGCGGGCGAAGCCCATCTGTCCCGTGGCGCAAAACACGCAGCCCATTGCGCAGCCGGCCTGGCTGCTGATGCAGGCGGTGACGCGCCCGGTGAAGCGCATCAGGACGGTCTCAATCCGGCGACCGTCGTCCAATGCCAGCAGGTATTTGCGCGTGAAGCCATCGGCGCTGTGCGCCTCGGCCGCAACCATTGGCAGCACGAGCGAAATTTCCGACTCGAGCCGCCCACGCAATCGCGCCGGCACCTCCGGCATGTCCGCCCAGTACCTGACGCCGTCATTATAAACATAGCCCCACAACCGCGCAGCGTGCACCGGGCTGAAATTCCACGACGCGACGAGGGTGGTGAGTTCCTCGCGGGTGAAATCATGAAAACTGCGGAGCGGGCCGGCCATGGGCGGACCCGGAAAGCGTGCGGTGAAAGCCCGTCGCTTCAAGCGTCGAGATGGACGCGGTCATTTCCAATCTCGCACCACCCTGGCGGCGATGCCGGACCGGAGTGACTCATTCGTCCTGCTTGCTCTCGTAAATGTGCACGCCGCGGGCGTGATCAGCCCACGACGGCAGGCCTTCATGACGGCCGGTGTGGGTTGCAATGATTTCCCGGCGGGCCTCGGCTTCGCCCACGCGACGCATGAGGCCATTGAGCCCGGCATAGGCGACCGCTTCGGGCGTGACGTGCAGTTCATTGGCGAGCCGGGCGATCGGCGCAAACTCCTCGGGGTCGAGGCGGAGCTTGATGGTTGGATTCATGGCGTCTCGGAAGTTATGGAAACGGCGGCAGGCGCTGTCCCGGGTTGGAAGTGCGAAGAAAGGTTTAGGCGACGGGCGGCCCGGCAGAAGGGTCTGGCGCGGGGGGCGGAGCCGACTTGGGATCCGCGGCCGGTTCATCCCGCTTCAGGCGTTCGAGTTCGAGTGGATGGTCATCCAGCATCTCGCGTTCGGACACCCGGCCGGTAAGCCAGGCCAGGTTCATCGGGTAAATGTCGGGATTGAAGATCACAAAATAGAAATGCCAGACGAGAATCGCCAGCGTGGCGAGGATCGCCTCGTAGAAATGAACCGTGCGGGAGATGTCAAAGCCAAGCTTGGTGAAAAGCCCGATCGAGGTGTTTTCAAACCAGAGGATCACACCGGTCGCGCCCATCAGCAGGGTGCCCCAGATCAGGGCCCAGTATTCGGCTTTCTCCATGTAACTGAAGCGGTCAAACCGCGGTTTTTCCGGCGCAAAACCCAGATTGTAGCGCAGCACCTTCCAGGGATCCGTGAGGTCGCGCCAAGCCGGGAGCAGGTCGCGGAACAGCCGCCGGCCGGCCGGCGTAAGCAAGAGGTAGCCTGCATGCCACAGACCCGCGGCGATCAATACCACGCCGGCCAGCCGGTGGAGGAGGCCCCGCGCGACGAACGCACGGCTGCTGACGTCACGGATGGCCACCACCCACCACGCCTCCGGGTAACGCAGCATGAAGCCGGTGATGACGAGCAGGATGAAGCTGATCGCCAGCACCGCGTGCTGCAGGCGCTCGTGCACCGTCATCCGCAGGTACAAGCGGTGCACCACCGGGGGCTCCGGGATTTTACCCTGCTGCAGGGCAAGCTTGCGTAGAAGCTTGTGGGCGAAGTCGGACAGGTTGTGCACCGTCATGCCACCAATGACCACGAAGATCAGGATGACGTAGAGGTTGGCGATCCAGTAGAGGATTGGGCTCTCGAGGCGCTGCTCGGGGCTCACATGCACCCGGCCGATGGTGAAACGTTTATTGGCCCCGGGGTGGCACTGGCCGCAGGTCGCGGCGAGATTGTCCTTGTAGATGGTGGAGGTTGGGTCGAGGTGCGACTTGATGGCATGCGAGCTGTGGCAGCTCGCGCAGTTGACGACCTCGACCGCGCCGCCGCGCACAGCCAGGCCGTGGTAACTGTCGGAAAATGTCTGGAAAGAGTCGGCGGCGAGGCCGTATTTTTTGGTCAGGCGGACGGACGCATGACAGGACGCGCACACCTGCTGGGCGACGTTGCGCGCGTACACCGGGGAGGCTGGATTGGTGTGCGCGAGGATCTCATGCTCGCCGTGGCAATCGGTGCAGACAGGCGAGTCGAGATTACCCCGGCGCAGGGCCACGGCGTGCACGCTGACGTTGTATTCCGCAGTCTGGGCCTGGTGACATTTCGCGCAAGTTTCGGGCAGGCGGGACTTGTGCACGCGCGAACCGGCGACCATCGCCTGATTCATCTCGTGGCTGCCATGGCAATCGACGCAGTTGGCGGCCTCCGCGACGCCGCGCCCCAGCGCCGCGCCATGCACTCCGCGTTCAAACGAGGCGACGAACTTCGTGCCCAGCAGGGTCTGGTCGCCGACCGCGGCCTTCTTGAGGTGGCAGGATTCGCAAAGGCGGGTCTGGGCGAGCTTGAGTTCGATGAGCGCCTTCTCCCCGGAACGGCGGGCCACGGGCTGGCGGTGGCAGTCAAGGCAAGTCGGCGCCTCCTTTCCGCCGGCGGCAAGCGCGCGGCCGTGGGCGGAGGCGAGGAACTGACTGCGCACCGGCTGGTGGCATCGGCCGCAGAATTCCGCCTGCAGCGCCGGCGTAAAGGGGAACACGGCCGACTTGACGCGGGCAATCGCATGGGTGCCGTGGCAGGCGGTGCACGCGGTATCGTCGCCCTTCGGGAGCGGCGAATCCGCGAGGCGCGGATGGAAGACATGCTTGCGACCGAGTTCCTCATGGCAGGAGACGCAGTCAACTGACTTGAGCGGGGACTGATGGGGAAGGCTTTCGGCGTCGAAGCCCTCGTGACAGTCGGTGCATTCAAGCGAGCCATGGGCGGACTTGGCGAGGACGGTCGGATCGGCAAAGAGAGAGATCGGGTGACCGGCCTTCTTCATGGCGAGTTTCGGGTCGCTGTGGCACTCAAGACAGGCGGCGGAGGCACTGGAAAGAAGTTTCTTGGACGCTTCCGGTTCGCCGGGCAAACGCCCGGCGGCCAGCAGGCACCCTGCGCCCAGCAACAACGCGTGACACCACCGGACCAGGCGGATCCGGCGCGCCAGATTACAAGCGGAAGTATCGGGAGTCATGCGCGATGTTCGACTCGGCCGCCATTTTACCGGGGATCGCGCAGACGGACACCGCATGCGTTGACCTATCATGGGCGTTTCTTGCCATATTGTGCGGCGGGCGCCCCACCACAAAAGATGCCCATAAGGCCAGCAAAATATGCCCAGCATCGGTCAACCGATGCGGTGTCGCTTTTCACGGCGCGCGCTATGATGGCGCCAGATCCCCTTTTCCCTCATGGTGTCAGGCCTGCTCCCGCCCCCCGGGTCGTATCGGATCCGCATGATCAGACAGTCTTGCGGCGGGCTGCTGTTGTGGGCCGCGTGGATGGCGCAGGCGGTTGGTGCGCCGGCTCCGGCGGTCGAAAAAGCCAGGGAGCCATCGCCGAATTCCAGCGCGTCCTGCCTCGAGTGCCACAGCGACCCGAAGCTCGCCATGAAGAAAGCCGGCCACAAGCGGCCGCTTTTTGTGAACGAAGCCGCGTTTGCCAAGTCGGTGCACCGGACCCTCGATTGCACCGACTGCCATGAGGGCTTCGACGCCGAGAGTATTCCGCACCAGAAACCGGTTTCCGCGGTCGATTGCGGATCCTGCCACGAGAAGGAGGGCAGGCAGTATGGCACGAGCATCCACGGGATGAGCCACGCGATGGGTGCGGCGGGGGCGGCCACCTGCACCAGCTGTCACGGCACGCATGAGATGGCGCCGGTGAAGCAGATCGATTCGCCGGTCTTCAAGCTCAACCTCCCGCGCACCTGCGCCACCTGCCACAGCAACCAGGGGTTGACTGATGAGTATCGCATCCACAACCCCCAGGCCGCCGCGCAGTATCTCGACAGCATCCATGGCCGCGCCCTGCTGCAGATGGGGTTGATCGTCGCGCCCTCTTGCAACGACTGCCACGGCGTGCATGACATCAAGCGCAGCGTCGACCAGGGTTCGCGCACCAATCACGCCAACATCGCCACGACCTGCGGTCGATGCCACGTCGGCATCGAGGAGGTCTATAATCAGAGCGTGCACGGCCAGCTGCTCGCCAAGGGCGACCGGCGCGGCCCGGCCTGTTCCGACTGCCACTCGGCGCATGAGATCGAGAAACCCGCCAGCGCGCACTTCAAGTCGCTCAGCGACCAGCGTTGCGGCCGCTGCCACGAGGACCGGCTCGCGCACTACCGCGAAACCTATCACGGCAAGGCCATGGCCCTCGGCCGTCCCAATGTCGCCGCCGATGTCGCCGCCTGCTACGACTGCCACGGCCACCACGACGTGTTTCCGGTGAGCGACCCGCGCTCGCACCTGTCCCCGCAGCGCATTCTTGCCACCTGCCAGCAGTGTCACCCGGGTGTCGGCCCCAAGTTCACCACCTACCAGCCGCACGCCAACCCGCTGGACAAGGTCAATTACCCGGTGCTCAACAAGGTCTTCCTTTTCATGACGGCCTTGCTCATCGGCGTGTTCGCGTTCTTTGGCGTGCACACGCTCTTCTGGCTCGTCCGCTCGATCTACCTCTTCCTGAACGACTCGAAGGCCTTCCGCGAGGCCAAGGTGCAGGCGCACGCCGACGACGAGCAATTCACCCGCTTCACGCCCTTCGAACGCTTCCTGCACCTCATGGTTGTGACCAGCTTCCTGCTGCTCGTCATCACCGGCATGCCGCTGAAGTTCTACTACACCGACTGGGCGCGGACGATCTTCAACCTGATCGGCGGTGCGGACGTCGCACGCGCCCTGCACCACTTTGGCGCGCTCGTCACGTTTGCCTACTTCATGCTCCACCTGGGTGAGCTGGTCGGCACGCTGTGGCGCCGGCGCAAGACCCTGCGCCATCCCGACACCGGCCGGTTTGAATTGCGCCGCGCATGGCAGGCGGTGTTCGGGGCCGACTCGATGGTGCCGTCATTCCAGGACTGGCGCGACTTCGTCGCCCACCAGAAATGGTTCTTCGGCAAGGGGCCGCACCCGCAGTTCGATCGCTGGACTTACTGGGAGCGCTTCGACTACTTCGCGGTGTTCTGGGGCATCTTTGCCATCGGCCTCTCCGGCCTGATCATGTGGTTCCCGAAATTCTTCACCGGGTTCCTGCCTGGCTGGATCATCAACATCGCGCTGCTGGTGCATTCCGACGAAGCGCTGCTCGCCGCGGGTTTCATCTTCACCTTCCACTTCTTCAACACGCATTTCCGCATCGAGAAATTCCCGATGGACACCGTGATCTTCTCCGGCCGCATCTCCAAGACGGAGATGCTCCACGAACGGAAACGCTGGTATGACCGGCTCGTGGCGGCCGGCCGGCTGGACGACTATCGCATCAAGGATGACTGGGAGGGCAGCAAGAAGATCGCCAAGGGCTTCGGATTTCTCTTCTTCGGCACCGGGCTGCTCCTGCTCGCCCTCATCGTCTACGCGATGCTTTCGCGGCTGGCCCACTGAGCCGCCAGCGTTTACCAGGCGCTGGGGCAAGGCGCCCCTAGGCGGACTGAGGGTGGCCATCCTGGCCGATATCGAGACCGGCGGCCGCGGCATTGTCGCGCACCTGCTCGGGCGACTTGCAGCCGGGGATGACCGCCGTCACCACCGGCTGGCGCAGGCACCAGGCCAGCGCCCAGCGCGCCATCGGCACGCCGGCAGGCACTTCAACGGCGCCGAGGCGGGCGACCTCGGCCAGCTTCGCATCACGGTCCTTCTTCATCCACGCCTCCCGCACATCGTTCGGGGCGAAGGTCGCGCCGGGCGCGTACTTGCCGGAGAGAAAGCCGCTCGCCAGCGGCACACGCGCCAGTACGCCGAGATTCTGCCGGCGGCACGAAGGGAACACCGTTTCCTCCGGCTCGCGCTGCAGGCGGTTGTAGACAACCTGGATGGATTCTGCGCCGACGAGCGAAGCGCGATCCGTCTGGTAGACATTCGTATTGGGGCTGATCGAGATGCCGAGATGACGCACCCTGCCCCGGGCCTTCTCCTTCAGCAGCGCCTCCCACAGGCCCTCGGTGCGAAACTGTTCATCCTTGGCCGAGTGACACTGCAGGAGGTCGATGTAATCGGTCCGCAGGGCCCGCAGCGAGGCGTCGAGCTGTTTGACCGCGTCAGCCGGGCCAAACTGGTCCGTGCGCCTGAAGGGTTCGTGAAAATGATGGCCGAATTTCGTGGCGATGATCCAGCGGTCGCGCTGGCCGGCGAGCGCCGCGCCGATGAAGCGCTCCGCCAGGTGGTCACCGTAGCATTCGGCAGTGTCGAGGAAGTTGATGCCGCAATCGCGCGCCGCGGCGAAGATGGCGTCAACCTCCGCCTGGGAGAAGTCCTTGCCCCACTCGCCGCCGAACTGCCACGTGCCGACGCCGATGACGGAGATCTTGAGGCCAGTGCGGCCGAGGTTGCGATAGTGCATCTGGCGGGCTTCAGATTTGGAGAATGGGGCGAGCGGTGGCAAGTCGGCGTCGCGCCGACCACAAGTGGGTCTCGACCCTGAACCAGCCTCAATTTATACGTGAACCCATGTCCGAAACCCTGACCAAATTCCTACAGGCGTTTATTCCCCTGTTCGTGGCCATCGACCCGGTGGGACTGACGGCCATCTTCCTTGGACTCGGGCAGGGCGTGGCACCCGCCGTCCGGCACCGCATCGCATGGCAGGCCACCGTGACCGGCGGAGTGGTTGCCCTCGGGTTTCTGTTTCTGGGTCAGAATGTTTTCGCCGCCGTCGGTGTTTCTGTGAAAGACTTTCAGATTGCGGGCGGTCTCATCCTTTTCATCCTGGCGGCGCGCGACCTGACCCAGGCGGAAGGTGCGCCGACGAAGCTGCCGGAGGATTTCGGCATCGTGCCGCTGGGCATGCCGCTCATCGCCGGCCCGGCGATGATCACCACGCTGCTCCTGCTCGTGCAGACGCAGGGCATGGCGGTGACGCTGGAGGCCCTGGCCGTGAATCTCGTGCTCATCGTGCTGGCGTTTGTCTGCAGCGAGTGGCTGGGCCGCACGATCGGCCGGATGGGTCTCCGCGCCATCTCCAAGATCATTGCGATGCTGCTCGCCGCCATCGCGGTGGCGATGATCCGCCGCGGCCTGGCGCGGTGAGCGTCACCCGGTGAAGCTCATCAGCAGCTTCACGTAGATCTTAGCCGTGGTGACGAGATCGGCCACGCGGACGCGCTCGTCGACGGCGTGGGGATGGAAGCCGACCGGCCCGTAACCGAGGGTGGGCACGCGCAGGTGCTCGGCGAAGAAATGCATATCGTTGAAGCCGGTCGAGACATAGAAGACCGGCCGCCCGCCGCGCACCCGCCGCACGCTCGCGGCCATCGCCGCGAAAAACGGGTGGTCCGGGGTCCGGAAACACGGATGGTTTTCCGACACCTTTTCGACCGAGATGCGGCATTGCGGGATGCGACGCGCCGCTGCGGCGAGAAAAGCACGCAGCTCGCGTTCGGCGGAGGCGACGGTTTCGGTGGCGACCACGCGGCGGTCGATACTGAAGCTGGCGGTGGCGGGCACGGTGTTGATTTTGCCGCCGGCCCCGGCGGCGAACACGCCGCCGACATTGATGGTGGGATGCATCACCCGACACGCCGGCGCGCGGAACCGGCGCCGCGCAAGGCGCCGCTTGTAGTCGTCGAGCGCCAGCACCAGCGCCGACATCTTTTCCAGCGCGTTGATGCCGCGCTCCGGCGTCGAGCCATGGGCTGGCCGGCCATGCACAATGACATTGAGCCAGACGACGCCATTGTGGCCGCAACCGATGGCGCGCCCCTCCCCTCCCTCCATCACCACGACGTAGTCGGCCTTGAGCGGGACGCGATCAACCAGCCAGCCGGCGCCGAGGAGGCTGTCGGTTTCCTCGTCCGCGGTGAACGATACCTCGACATTGCAGCGCGGACGCGTGCCGGTGGCGCGCAAGGCCCGGAGCGCGAGGAGCAGGCTGGCGATGGAGCCCTTCATGTCGGCGGTGCCGCGGCCGTAAATCCAGCCGTCTTCGACGGCGGGCATGAATGGACTCCCGTGCCGCCAATCTCCCCCGGCAGGCACGACGTCGTAATGCGCGTTGAAATGGATGGTCTTGGCGGCGCCGGCGTCGCGAAAACCGAGCACATTATAGCGGGGGTGGCCGCGCAGCTCCGGCCGCAGGCGCTTTGGCACCGCCGCATCTGGAACCGCCAGGCGGCGCGCCTGCAGGCCGGCGCCGGCCAGCTCGCGGGTCAGCAGCGCGGTGATGGCGGTATAATTTTCTCCAGGTGGATTGACCGTCGGGATGCGCACGAGCTTCTGCAGCAGCGCGACGAGGTCGGCGCGGTGATGATCGAGGTACTGGTAGGGCGTCATGGCGGCAGGAAACGGGGCGGAACTAAAAGGGACAAGCCTCGGATATCAGGAAGGCCGGGCGAGGTTGATCCAAAGCAACCGCAGGATGGTAAGCCCAGCCATGGCGAGAAAGGCCGGACGGACAAAATGCGCCCCCTTGCGCACGACGAGACCGGCGCCGAGGCGCGCACCGGCCACCTGCCCGGCGGCCATCACTAAACCCGCGCCGAGATGCACCAGGCCGGCCGCGGCAAAAAGGGCGAGCGAAGCGAGGTTGCTCGTGGCGTTCATCACCTTGGTGTGGGCGGTCGCGCGGGCTAGATTGTGCCCGCGCAACAACACGAACGCGATGGCCCAGAATGAACCCGTGCCCGGGCCGAAAAAACCGTCATAAAAGCCGAGACCAAGGCCGAAGACGGTGTAGAAAACGCCCGGGCCGAGGCGTGCCGGCCGGTCCTCCAGACCGAGCTGCGGCTGGAAGACCAGATAGACGACCAGGACGGTGAGCAGCACCGGAATCGTTTTTTCCAGAACCTGCGACTCGATGTGTTGCACCACCCAGGCCCCCAGCAGCGCCCCGATCAGCGTCAACAAAATGCCAAGGCGGCAGGCGCGCAGCTCCACCAGACCGCGGCGTACGTACTGCCATGACGCGGCCACACTGCCGAAGGACGACTGGAATTTGTTGGTGCCGAGCGCCAGCTGCGGCGGCAGGCCGAAGTTGAGCAGCACCGGCACCGAAATGATGCCACCGCCGCCCGCGATGGAGTCGACCAACCCGGCGCTGAAACCGGCGACAAAGAGCAACGGATAAGCCCAAGGGGGCAGGTGGACGACAGAGGGCACGGGTGACAGCGGATCGCAGCGAGCATCCTTCCCCGATCCCGAATGACAATCTGTAATCCGCCGATCGGAAAAGATCAGCGGATTACGGGTTGCTTTTTGACAATACCACGAAGGTGGGTGCAGTTGGGAACAAACCGCGCATGTCGGATCTGGCCGAACTCCGCAAAGATTACAGTCTGGCAGGTCTCAGCAAAAAGGACCTGGCGCGCGATCCATTCCGGCAGTTTGACCGGTGGTATCAGGAGGCTGAAGCCGCCCGGCTGCCCGAGCCCAACGCCATGGTGCTGGCCACCGTCGCGCGCGACGGACGCCCATCCCTGCGCACAGTGCTGCTCAAGGACGTGGATGGCCGTGGTTTCGTGTTTTATACCAACTACGAGAGCCGCAAAGGCCGCGAACTCGACGGCAATCCGCGCGCCACCCTGCTCTTCCCTTGGTTGGAGCTCGAGCGACAGGTGATCATTGAAGGAACGGTCACCCGGGTCCCCCGCGAGGAATCGGAGGCGTATTTTCAGAGCCGTCCACGGGCGCACCAGCTCGCCGCCTGGGCCTCGCCCCAGAGCACACTCATTGCCACCCGCGCCGAACTCGAGCAGGCGATGAAAGCCGTTGAGGTCCGGTATGCCGATCGGGCCGTTCCCCTGCCGCCCTTCTGGGGCGGCTACCGCCTGACACCCGGCACCGTCGAGTTCTGGCAGGGCCGACGCAGCCGCCTGCACGACCGTCTCCGCTACCGCCGCGGTCAAGACGGGGAATGGATCCGCGAGCGGCTTTCACCCTGAACACCCGGCAGACACGATGAAATTGTTTCTCGTCCGCCATAGCCAGGCCCTCGCCGATAAGGATGATTTGCGGCGCCCTTTAAGCGCCCGCGGGGCGGCAGTCACCCGGAGCGTCGCGGCTTTTCTCCGGCCCAGTGGCACGCTGGCGGAAGTGCGGGCGGTCTGGCACAGTCCACTTGTGCGGGCCCGCGAGACGGCGGAGCTGCTCGTGAAGGAGCTTGTTCCTGACGCCCTCTTGATCGAGACCGCCGGGCTTCTACCCGAGGACGATCCCGTGGCGGTCGCCAACCGGCTGGAACGCGCGGAGTTCGCGGTGATGATTGTTGGGCACGAACCGCAACTCGGGGCGCTGGCCACGCTGCTGGTGCGCGGCAAACTGAAGCCCGTCGGATTCGAGTTCAAGAAGAGCGCGATCCTGGCGCTCGAAAAAAGTGGCGGGCGCCACAAGAAGTCCGGTCGCGCCCGTTGGCGGGTACGCTGGCATTTTTCGCCGGAGTTGCTTGCCACCAGCCCGGATACCGGGGACGAGGATTGACGCGACCAGCTGCTCCGGCGTTGGCAAACGCGGCCGCGGCGCCTAGCCTGGGGGCATGGAATTCCACATCCTGCCCACGCGCACCGCCGGGGCCGCCGAGAACATGGCGCTCGATTTTCTGCTGCTGCAGCGTTACCCGCACGCCGGGGCGATCCGGTTTCGACATTACGAGTGGCGCGGCCCGGCGGCGACGTTCGGCTTTGGACAGAAGATCGCCTGGGTGCGCGGGCAGCTGGCGAAAGAGGAAACCCTCGACCTCTGCCGGCGGCCGACGGGGGGCGGCATTGTGGACCATCGGCACGACTGGACTTACGCCCTGGTGATCTCCCGGGAGCATGCGCTATGGGAGGCGCGGGCCACCCAGTCCTACCGTCTGGTGCACGAAAGTCTCGCCCAGGCACTGCGTGAACTCGGCCGGTCAGCCGTGATGAAGCTGCCTGACGGGAATTTGACCGCCGACTCCGTGACGCCGCCCGGCCCGGGCGTCTGCTTCCAGCACGCGGAACCATACGACGTCGTGCATGAACGCAGCGGTGAAAAGATCGCCGGCGCCGCACAGAAACGGAACAAGCACGGCCTGCTTTTTCAGGGTTCCATCTGGAAACCGGTCGCGGGCGACATCGATTGGGATGTCTTTGGCGGACGATTCATCGCCGCGCTGGCGCAGGCCGTTGGCGCCCCGGCGGCGCCCACACCCTGGCCCGAACTCAATGAAGACGAGGTCACCGGGCTCATCGAGCAGTATTCCTCCCCCGAATGGCTGGAATACCGCTGAGGCGGAAGACGGGATAGGTTCCGGTTCTGACGTTCTGATTCACGGGTGCGTTGACATTGACGGCTCCGTGGGCCCGCATTGGCGCGTTACTGTTCCCCATGCCCCAACCCCGCCTGTGGCGTTTTTGTCTTTTGCTGCCAGAGCAGCGGCCGTTGCCCGCCGGACCGTGGCTTTGCCCTAACCCCTGATCCACAAACATGACACCCAATCCGTTTCTTGGCGTCTTCTTCCACTGGCTTGGGGGCCTGGCCTCCGGCTCCTTCTATGTGCCCTACAAGGGAGTGAAGAAATGGTCGTGGGAAACCTACTGGCTCGTCGGCGGATTCTTCTCCTGGATCATCATGCCGTGGATCCTGGCCTCATACATGACGAACGATCTGCTTGGCGTGCTGCACCAGCAGTCGATCGGCACCCTTTGGTGGACCTATTTCTTCGGCGCAATGTGGGGCTTTGGAGGTCTGACCTTCGGCCTGACAATGCGCTACCTCGGCATGTCCCTTGGCATGGGTGTGGCGCTCGGTTATTGCACGGCCTTCGGCACGTTGCTTCCGCCAATCTTCAAGATCTTCCTGCCGAAGATTCCAGTCCCGGAATCCATCAGTCAGATTGCCTCGACGACTCCGGGACAGATCACGCTCGCCGGCGTGGCGGTGTGCCTTCTCGGCATCTGCGTCGCCGCGTTGGCCGGATTGACCAAGGAGCGCGAGATGCCGGAGGAACAGAAGAAGAAAACGATTGCCGAGTTCAACTTCAAGAAGGGCATTCTTGTGGCAACTTTCTCCGGCATCATGAGCGCAGGGATGTCTTTCGGCATCACGGCCAGCAATCCGATCGGCGATGCCTCGCGGGCCGCCCACACTTCGGAGCTTTGGACGGGTCTGCCTGGTTTGGTCGTAATCCTGGCGGGGGGATTCACGGTCAATTGCGTCTGGTGTCTGCTCTTGAATCTGAAGAATCGCAGCGGATACCAATACTTTGCCTCCCGGGTTCGCCCCGAGCACGCGGGACTCAAAAACTCAGAGAGTGAACCCGGCGGCGGCACCGCACCCAGCCCTGGCAATCTCAAGGTTCCCATGCTGGCCAATTACCTTTTCTCCGCCTTGGCCGGGACCTTGTGGTATTTCCAGTTCTTCTTCTACACCATGGGCAAGACCCAGATGGGCAAATACGATTTCGCCAGTTGGACGCTGCATATGGCGAGTATCATCATCTTCTCGACGATGTGGGGCTGGATCTTCCATGAATGGAAAGGCTCCAGCAAGAAGGCGCACCTCCTGATCGCCGGCGGCATCGCGACGCTCATCTTGTCGACCATCGTCATCGGCTACGGCACCTACCTGAAAGCCAGCGCCGGTAACTGACTACCGGCACGCCGCTTCCTCGCTCATCCCAATCCATCAACAACGTTCCTCTCCGACCATGCCCTCCACACCCTATTCTTTCGCCCAAGAGAACTACGCCAAGCTCGGCGTCGATACCGAGACTGTGCTGGCCGCGCTCGCCGCCACGCCGATCTCCCTGCACTGCTGGCAGGGCGACGATGTCGGCGGTTTTGAAAAACCCAATGCGGTGCTCTCCGGCGGCGGCATCCAGGCCACCGGCAACTATCCCGGCAAGGCCCGCACAATCGACGAGCTGCGCGCCGACTTCGAAAAGGCGCTGACGCTGATTCCCGGCAGGCACCGGATTAATCTCCACGCCTGCTATGCCGACCTGTGCGGCCGCAAAGTGGAGCGCAATGCCTACACGGTGGAGCACTTCCAGGGTTGGATCGACTGGGCCAAGGCCCGCGGCCTCGGCATGGACTTCAACCCCACCTGCTTCGCGCACCCGCTCGCCGACGGCGGCTTCACGCTGTCGCACCCAGATGCCGGTATCCGCCAGTTCTGGATCGAGCACTGCATCGCCAGCCGGCGCATTGGGGCCGCCATCGGCAAACAGCTGGGCACGGCCTGCGTGACCAATGTCTGGATTCCCGACGGCTACAAGGATCTGCCCGCCGACCGCAAAGCTCCGCGCGAACGCCTCGAAAAAGCGCTCGACGCCGTCTTCGCCGAAAAACTAAACCCAAAGCACAACCTCGACGCGGTCGAGAGCAAGCTCTACGGCATCGGCGTGGAATCCTACACCGTCGGGTCGCACGAGTTCTATCTCGGCTACGCGGTGAAGCACCAGATGCTCTACTGCCTTGACGCCGGCCACTATCATCCCACCGAGTCGCTGGCCGACAAGATCTCCTCGGTATTGCAGTTCGTGCCGGAAATCCTGCTCCACGTGAGTCGAGGCGTCCGCTGGGATAGCGATCATGTCGTGCTGTTCGACGACCCGACCCGAGCGATCATGGAGGAGGTGGTGCGCGGCGGCTTCCTCGCCCGTACGCACATCGGCCTCGACTATTTCGATGCCAGCATCAACCGCGTCGCGGCGTGGACGATCGGCACACGCAACGCCCTCAAATGCCTGCTGGTCGCCATGCTCGAACCGACCAAGCAGCTGCGCAAGGCGGAGGCCGCCGGCGATTACACCGCCCGCCTCGCCCTGATGGAAGAGGCGAAGACCCTGCCGTTCTCTGCGGTGTGGGACGAATACTGCCGGCGGCAAAACGCGCCGGTCGGGAGCATATGGCTCGACGAAGTCCGGGCCTACGAGCGCAAGGTATTAAGCAAACGCGGCTGAGGAGGTTTCGAAACCTCCGGCCGCGCGACGCCGTCTGATCTCCCGCGACCCCCCACCGCCGAAATGTCGAACACGAACCTCCGCTCCGCCGGCAACGAAGTGGCCGGCCTCGCCCCGGCCGAAGACACCGGGTCCGTCACCCGCCAGCAATGGAAATGGTCCGCGCTCGCCGGCATGGCGTCCTACTTGGACGCCGGTTCGATCGTCGCGCTCAGTGCGGGTCTGGCGATGTTCAAGACGATGTTCGGGCTCAGCGACGGCGCGGTGGGCGTGCTCGCCGCGATCGGACCCAACGCGCTCGGTTGCGCCCTCGGGGCGCTTGGCGGCGGCTGGCTCGGCGACAAGCTGGGGCGCAAACGGATCTACCAATACGACCTGCTCGTTTATGCGGCGGGCATCCTGTGCAGCGCGCTGGCGGTGAACCGCGAGATGCTGTTCCTCGGGACCTTCGTGGTCGGCGTCGCGGTCGGTGCCGATGTGCCCACCTCCCTCGCGCTCGTGGGCGAGTTCGCACCCTCAAAGGCGCGCGGCAAGCTGCTCGGCTTCACCCAGGTCGCCTGGAGCCTCGGGCCGGTGATCGTGTTGTGGCTGGCGATGGCGCTGGCACCGCTCGGGCTGCTGGGCATCCGAATCGTCTTCCTTCACCTGTTCGTGGTTGCCCTCGTCACCTGGGCGCTGCGGCGGGGTCTGGCCGAGTCGGCCCGCTGGACAGCGGCGGCAAGGGCAACCCCGGACGCCCGCCACCAGGTGCGCGCCTTGTTCACCGGCTCGCATCTCAAGGCGCTGGTGTGGACGGCGACCATCTACCTGTTCTGGAATCTGGCCGCCGGCACCTACGGAATCTTCTTCCCCTACTTCATCCGGACGCTCAATGCCGGCGGCCAGGCCGCCAGCGTCGGCCTGTCCAGCGCGACTTTCGGCATCACCTTGATCGTGACCATCACGGTGTTCATGAAATATTCCGACCACAGTCACCGGACGCGCAAGCTCCTGTGGGGAATCGGCGCGGTCATGCAGGTCGCCGCATTCGTCCTCTTCCTTGTGCTGCCGTTCACCATCTCCGTCATCCTCGCGAACATCGTCCTCTGGGGCACCAGCGCTGCGCTCTCGGGCGAGGCTTTCTACAAGGTTTTCAGCCAGGAACTCTTTCCCACCATGCTGCGCGGGACCGCCCAGGGCATCACCTTCGGCATCGCGCGGGCCATCCTCGGCATCTGGAGCTTTTTTGTGCCGGTGCTCGCCCACGCCGGGATCGGCCCGGTCGCCGGACTCCTGACCCTGTTCCTCGCCATCAGCGGCGTGGTCGGGTTCTTCTTCATGCCCGACACTTCCGGCAAGTCGCTGGAGCAAATCGAGCAGGAACGCGCCCCAGGATGAGTTGCTCCGGTCGCCCGCCGCGTCTCAGCAGGTCTTGCGCAGCGTGATGACGCATTCAAGGTGGCGTGTCTGCGGAAAAAGATCGAAGGGCTGGACCGCGGTGAGCGCATAGCCGGCAGCAAGGAAGCGGCGCAGGTCGCGCATCTGCGTGGCGGGGTCGCAGGAGACGTAAACCACCGCCCGCGGGCCGAAGGCGACGAGCTGTTGCAGAAACGACGCGTCGCAGCCCTTGCGCGGCGGGTCGATGACGACCACCGTTTCGCCCGGCGGAAAATCAACACCGGCGAAGATCGCCGCGGCGTCGCCGGCGACAAAACGGGCATTGGTGATGCCGTTGGCCGCGGCGTTTTCGGCGGCGAACGCAATGGAGGTGGCGCTGAGCTCCACGCCGGCCACCCGCACAAAGCTCGCCGCCGCCGCCAGGGCAAAGAGCCCGCTGCCGCAGTAGGCATCGATGAGAAAGCGCGCGCCACTGGCCGCCGCCTCGTCGCGGACATAGCCGGCAAACACCGGCAGGATGAAGGGGTTGTTTTGGAAGAAGTCCCGAGCCAGGAAACGCAGCCGGAGTGATTTCGGCGCCTGGCCGCCGGACCCCGGAGGGGGGAGCGGGATCTCTTCGGTGATCACCGCATCATAATCAGTGATCACACCTTCCACCGCGTGGCGCAGCAAAAGCGTCGCCCCGCGTTTGAATTCACCGGCCTTCAGGCGGGAACGGACGTCGGTGCGGATATCCAGAAGCGCCTGATTGATGGCTTCGGTCGCGATTTCACACCGCGGCACGTCCACAATATCGTGGCGTGAACCCTGCCGGAGAAATCCAATGGGCGGGTTTTCATCCTTTCCGGTATCCGGTTTCCACAATCCGCCATTGAAGTGCGGCGTGATTTTCGACCGGTAGCCAAAGGCGCGCGGCGAGGCGATGACCGGCGCCACGGGCGACTCGATGCCCGCCAGGTGCTGCAGCAGCTCGCGCACTTGGCGTTGCTTCCAGTGGAGCTGCTCGGCGTAGGCGAGATTCTGGTACTGGCAGCCGCCGCAGCGGCCGAAAAGCGGACAGCGGGGCGCCACGCGGTCTGGCGATGGTGTCAACACCTCGACGAGGTCGGCCTCGGAGTAGTTCTGGTGGTTCCGGAACACCCGCGCCCGCACGCGCTCGCCGGGCAGCGCGAAGGGCACCATCACAACCCAGCCCGCGCCGGCCGGCGCGGGAGCTTCAAGCTTCGAGCTTTCAGCTTCAGGTGCAGCCAGCGGCACGCGGCCGAGCCCCACGCCCTGGTTGGTGAGCGTGGCGATTTCCAGCTCGAGTTCCTGGTGATAAGCGAAGGGATGGTCGTTGAATCTCTTTTTAACCACAGAGGCACAGAGAGCACAGAGAGTTAGTACTAGGCAAATCCTGAAAAATCCTCTGTGTTCTCTGTGTCTCTGTGGTTATGCTTTCTTCCATCGATGGAAAAAATCACCAGCCCCCAGAATCCGCGACTGAAGCAGCTCGTGAAGCTGCGCGACCGCCGGCCGCGCGACGAAGCGGGCCTGTTCCTGATTGAGGGTTATCGCGAGCTGAAGCGCGCGCTGGCCGCCGGCGTGAAGCCGCGCGAGCTCTATTGCAGCCCCGACTGGTTTCTCGGAGAAAATGAACCGGCGCTAATCGACGGGGCACAACGCGCCGGCGCCCAAGTGTTCGAATTGTCAAAGGAAGCGTTTGCCAAGGTCTCCTACCGCGACCGGCCTGACGGGCTTCTCGCCGTGGCGCCGCAGTGGCATCACGCCCTGGCGGATCTGGACAAAAAGGTCGGGGAGGGCCCGGCCCCGACGGGTGGCAGCAAGGCCCGCCTTGCAGCACCCCTGCTGCTCGTCGTCGAGGCCATCGAAAAGCCCGGCAACCTCGGCACCCTCCTGCGCGGCGCGGATGCGGCGGGCGTTGTTGCAGTGATCGTTTGCGATCCGGTCACGGATATTTTTAATCCCAATGTCGTGCGCTCATCGACCGGGGTGCTTTTTTCCATGCCGGTCGTGGCCGCGGGAAACGCTGAGGTGCGGACTTGGTTGCGAACTCACGGCATCCGGGCCGTGGCGACAACCCCGGCGGCTCCGGCGCTCTACACCAGCTCCGATCTGCGCGGACCGCTCGCCATCATCATGGGTAGCGAGCAGTATGGCTTGAGTGAGTTCTGGCTGAATGAAAGCGATCTGCTCGTACGTATCCCGATGGCCGGGCAGGCGGACTCACTCAATGTCGCCATGGCGGCGATCATCACCCTTTTCGAGGCCGTGCGTCAGCGGGAGCCTATCCCTTGAGTTTTAAGCTGGCGATCAACTCCGCCAGGCCTTCAGCCATCGACACGCGCGGGGTGTAACCGAGATCGCGGCGTGCGGCACCGATGTTGAACCAATGGTCCGAGGCGAGTTCCCTGGCGATAAAACGCGTCATCGGCGGCTCACCCTGCAGTGGCAACGTGCCCCAGAAGGCTTCACAGGCCGCCCCGAGCAGGGTCGCCGCAGCGAACGTTAATCGTTTGGTCACCGGCGGAAGGCCGAGGGCCTGCAGCAGGCCGTTGATCCAGTCCCAGAGCACCACCGGCTCGCCATTGGTGATGAAATAGGCCTTCCCACTGGCAGCCGGCGGCCCGGACTCCTTGTCAGCTATTGGCCGGCATTGGGCCAAGGCAGCCTCGGCCAGGAGCAGGGCATCGATGACATTCTCGACGTGCACGAGATCGACGCGGTTACGGCCGGAGCCGACGATGCGCAGGCGTCCGGCCCTGGCCCGTTCAAGAAGCCGCGGCACGAGGTGAGGATCTCCCACGCCCCAGATCAGGTGGGGCCGCAGCGCGATCGTCCGCAGTTCCGGAGCGTTGGCCGCAAGGACCTCGCGTTCCGCGACGGCCTTGGTGAGTGGATAGGCGGAGGGGCAGGCCGTTGTCAATGGCAGCGATTCATCAACCCCGGAAAGATCGCGGCCGTTGTAGACGACACTGGCTGTGCTGATGTAGACAAGCCGCCGCACACCATGCGCCCTGCAGCCTTCGAGAAGGGCGCGCGTGCCGAGCACATTGGCGCGATAAAAATCATCATAGCGGCCCCACACCCCGACCTTTGCCGCGACATGAAAGACCGTCTCGGCGCCGCGACAGGCGGAGCGGACGGCTTCGGTGTCGGCCAGATCACCCGCCACGCAGCGCATGCCGCGTTTTTCAAGGTCCGAGGCGGGACGGCGCGCGAGGACGGTGACGGCGCGGCCCTGGGTCAGCAGGTGTTCCACAAGATGTCGGCCGAGAAAACCCGTGCCCCCGGTCACCAACGCCGGTGAATCATCGGACCAGTCTAGAGCCGCGGGGTGTTTCATGAGAAAGCCTGTGCCGCCAGTTGCCAACACCGGCGCAGGTTGTGGAAGATGGGACGGATCAGGCGCCAAGGTGATCGAGCGTTAATCGGTCTCCCGGGACTTGTCACCTGCTACCTGTCGCGTCCACAGCTTGGGCTGTGGCGGTCCAGCGCGCCAGGGCCAGCCGGTGGATCTTGGCGTTGTGGCGTACATCCACCGGGAGGTGGGGATGAAAATAGAAACGCCGGATTTCTGCGGTGTGCGGATGCCTGATGGCGAGCTGGTGGAGCGCGTCCGCAAGGGCCTGTCTTTCCGTGGTGGTACGCCCCGGCGTCCCGGCTTTTAGCTCAATCACCATGGCCGGCGTCTGGCGGCCGCGGGAACCAAGGCCGACAAGGGCGCAACGCGCCACCTGCGGATGCACGCGGAACACCTGTTCGCACGGTTCGGTGTACATCGGACCCTCCAGCGTTTCCACGCGTTCGGCCACGCGTCCGCAGAACCAGAGGCGGCCGGCGGCATCAAGATAGCCGCAATCACCCATGCGATGCCAGATGGGAATACTGGAAACCGGATACCGGATACCGGATAGTCCGGCGTTCTGAGGGCTAGGACTATCCGGTGTCCGGTATCCACAATCCGGTATCTTGGCGAGGGTGGTCGCCTCCGGCAGCTGGTCATATTCCCTGGTGACGGTCGGACCGGTGACAATGATCTCGCCGATCTCTCCCAGTGGCAGTTCGCGGGCCGCAGTCAGCGCGGCGATCGGTCCATCGGTGATGGCGATGATCTTCACCCGGTTTTCCGTGAGGGGTTTCCCAACGCAGGTGCCGCAGACCGAGGCGGGGGAGATGTCCTCCATGGTCGCCGTGCTGACGGGGAGAACCTCGGTCGCGCCGTAGGGACTGTGCAGTCTGCCTTTCGGAATGAAACGCGACGCATCGATCCAGAGCGACGCCGGCACCGGCGCCCCCGCGCACAGCACCCGGCGAAGGCTCGGCAGCACGAGGCCGCGCGCAAGACAATGGTCGGCAATTTTCCGCCAGATGGTGGGTGAGCCGAAGGAATTGGTGACGTGCTCCTGTTGGATGGCCTGGACGATTTTGTCCGGCTGGACGGCAGCCGGCCGGCGGGGATCGAATTCAGGCACGATGGTGGTCATGCCGAGCGCCGGATTGAACAGCGCAAAGATGGGCAGCAAGGGCAGATCG
>Ga0265322_10000200_pt1 | contig 26501 bp, 17 predicted proteins | sample 41222metaG_FD_193584 | JGI IMG/M metagenome (GOLD analysis project Ga0265322, IMG submission 193584) | Rhizosphere microbial communities from Carex aquatilis grown in University of Washington, Seatle, WA, United States - 4-12-22 metaG | ecosystem: Host-associated > Plants > Roots > Rhizosphere...
CCCACCGCCGGCTCGCACCGGGGCACAGGGCCCCGCTCCGGCACAAGGCCCCCGTCGCGGCGGCGCCGGGGGAGCACGCGGCGAAGCCGATGTTGGCGGCGCCACCGGCTTTGATCTGCTGTTCGGAACCGTCGAGATCATGTCCGAAATGGAACTGGTCGTGGATCATCCCAAATACTGGGAGGCCTGGCACTACTATGCCGCGCACACGCCCGGCAATCCCATGGCCTACGCTGCCTACGTGACGAAGAACGCCGACCTCGGCAGGCAGGCGGCGCAAACCCTGATCGAAGATGCGAAGCACCATGAAATCCGCCCGGGCCAGTTTGGCGTCACTTTCGACGTGAAGCCGCATCTCGTGCCCGCCCCGGATGTGCCCAGCCCCCTCTGGGAATTCCCGGGCCGGCCCGAAGGAGGGCCCGATGGCCGCCATTTTGGAACCCTTGTTGAATCCCTGGACTGGGCGGGCGAGTATCTTCCGAACGATCCGCCGCCGGCTGCTCCGGCTGAAAAACACTGAGCTGAATTCATTCATGGTCCAGTTGAGTCGTTCCGACAAAATCGCACATTTCCTCCCATGCTGACGCGGCGACAATTCATCGGTGGCGTTGTGAGTCTCCCGCTCGTGACCACCCTCGCCCGGGCGCAAAGCACCGCGGAGATCCCGGCGGACACGTACTCGGATTTCTCGAAGCGCTTGCGTCCCATCGGCCGGATTCTCGAGTTGGAAGGATACTACGTCTGGTGCAACGCACCGATCGAGGCGCCCGACGGCAAGACCCATGTCTTCTTTTCCCGCTGGCCCGCGGCAAGACAGATGGGCGGCTGGATCAACGCCTCCGAGATCGCCCACGCGGTCGCGGATCGACCGGAAGGGCCGTACACCGTCATCGGCACCGTTCTCGCTCCGCGCGGACCGGGCTTCTGGGACGCCACGACCTGCCACAATCCGCACATCAAGAAGGTCGGCGACCGTTACGCGTTGTTCTACATGGGCAACTCCAACGGCAAGACGGATACCAAGCGCATCGGAGTCGCGCTCGCCGATTCACTCGACGGACCGTGGCAACGCTGCGCCGCGCCGTTGCTCGAACCGGGTCCGACCGGAGCCTGGGACGATCACTGCACCACCAATCCATCGTTGATCCAGCATCCGAACGGCGAATTCTGGCTCTACTACAAGTCGTGGAATACCGCGGAATACGAACACGGCAAGCCGCCAATCCGGGGCAACCGCAAATACGGGCTGGCGATCGCCGACCGCCTCGAAGGGCCGTATCGCAAGCATCCGCGCAATCCGCTGATCGACTTCTCGGGCCGCGGCCAGAACCGACAGTGCGAGGATGCCTTCGTCTGGCTGGAGGATGGCCGGTTCAAGATCATTGTGCGCGACATGGGCGTCTTCAATCACGAGGTCGGGCTCATCATGGAATCGGACGACGGCCTCGCCTGGTCGGAGCCGCTGATCGCCTATCGCCCTGTGCGCGCCTATGTCGACCAGCCGCCCGCGCCCAAGCACCTGACGAAATACGGCCGCTTCGAGCGCCCGCAGCTTCTTCTGCGCAACGGTCATCCCGCCTACCTTTTCACCACCACCCAGGGCGGCCGGTACGAAACCTCGTCGCCATTCATCTTCAGGATCGTATAGGGCACATCCGGCACTATGACAGCCAGCCCCAGGCCTGTTCAGGTCCGTCTTCGCAGAAGAACGCGTTGAGCAGTCTGGCCCGGTTCTTCAGCGCCCAGGATCGCCCGAGAATGAAGCAGGGTTTCGTCCATGCCTCGCTGTCGATTGCGCGCAGAGCGGTTACCGAAACCAGGAGCATTCCCTCCGCAGGATATCCCGTCCGCGGATCCAGGATGTGCGAGAAGACGCGCCCCCCGGCTGAAAAGGTCTGTGCGTATCCGCCAGACGTCGACAGCGCCATATCCTTCAAGAACACCTCCGTTGCGGAACCCTGCCGCGGCCGCTTCGGATTGCGAATGTCAACCCTCCATCCCCTCGGCTCGTCCGGCGGCGCCCCCATGCCATAGATGCTGCTGGATGACGCCATCACCAGCGCTGTGTCGAAGCCTCTCGTTCTGAGGATCTCCACCATGCGGTCGACTGCATATCCTTTGCCGATTCCACCGGGATCGATCTCCATGCCTTCGATGTCGGATCGCACCGTTCCGCCAGCCCGATCCAGACACAGATGGCGGTAGCCGACCGTGTTCAACACCGCCGCAATTTCATCCCGACCCGGAAGCCGCCCGGCGCCCTTGAAGAATCCCCAGGTCTTCATCAACGGGCCGACCGTGATGTCAAACGTCCCCTCGCTCCGCCTGCTGTAGTGGAGACATTTTGCAATCAGCTTGAACACTTCCGGCGTTGCAGCCACGGGCCTTTGTCCGGCCAGACGGTTGATCTCGCTCCACGCACTCGCGGCCCGGTAAACCGAAAGCAGATTGTCCAGCCGCTGAACCTCCGCAAAGGCGGCATTGATGGCCTCCTCCATCCTGTCGTGATTCTCTCCATGGAGCGCAACCGAATAGGTCGTGCCCATGGAGTCGAGGCTCGTCTCCAGGCGAGTCACGAATCAGGCCTTCTTCGCGTCGCGCAGGATCCTCTCACGGACTGCGGCGAAATCGAACCGGGCATCGGCGATCGGAACCCCAACGACCTCGTTGCGCTTGAGGTCGCGCAGGCCGACCCCGAGTTGTTCACCGAAGCGCAGCATGCTGTCGGCGTTGGTGAATGGAGCCGTTCCACGATCGGCCAGCGGATCGAATCCCATGACCGACATCGCGACAGCATCGGTGGCCACGGTGTTGGTTCCCGCAATGATCACGCCGGGGTTGACCGCCGCCTGGGGCCGATTTCCGTAGTTCGTCTCCGCGCCGGTGGCGGTGCGAATTCCGTCGATGATCGCCAGGTGGACAGGCCGCGCCGCATTCAACTCGGCGATGATGCGCGGAAGCCGCACGCCCTGATCCTTGGAGAAATTGGGGTCCAACTGCTGCGGCGCGCTCTTCGACGGCGCGCGCCGCGCAAAGTGAAAGACGCCGCCCCGCCCTCCTTGCGGGCGTATGGACGGCTCGTCAATCCCCGCGCCCTCTCCATAGATGGTGATCGGCGTGGTTCCGTAGATGTTCTTCATCGACAGGGTCACCCCCGTGCCGGCGTGCTCCTTCAGTTTGGCGTTCGAGATGAAGACATCGCAGTCCTCGTACGAATGGTTCAGGTCGTAGCCGGGAAAAACGAGCCCGCCCCCGGGCACCATGAAGCGCGAGTATTTCTTCCCCCGCCCGAGGTAATTCGTGTTTTCGAACTCCACGTTGGGCGCCGCGCTCAAAATGTCCTCCGGCCGCCAGTTCTGCGCGAGCATGACCTCTTCCAGGGTCTCGGCCGTCGACCAGGGGCCTTCGAGCACGCGGATCCGGCGCGCCCCGGCCTTTCCCAACAGATAAACAGTGGCCGCGATCATGCGCGGATGTGACCAGAATGTGTCCTCCATCCTCGCGGTGCCCAGGCGTTGCCAGCGGACTCCAATGAAGTTCACCTTCATCGCCACCGTCTTCCCCTTCACCAGACGGCGCAACCCGCCCAGCTCGTCGAACATCTTCTCAAGCGTGGGGACCAGGTCGGGTCCGTAATCCTTGCACCGGCCAACAGTGACCCGACCCGCCGGTGCGTTGAGCGCCACACCCGGCGCGGCGGGCGCGAGGACGGTGTCGGCAAACCCCAGCGCAGGCCGCGTAAGCAGATAACCCGCCGCCACACCGGCTCCGGCAAGCCATTCCCGTCGATTGAGATCCTTTTTCATGGTCGTGTCCTTGGATTCCTATGTCTCCATTTGCACCGCGCCATACACCGAGATGCGCGGCAGTGACAGTTCCGCCCCACCCGTCTCCTGGGGAGTCCATTGGAGCGCAACCGGCGCGTCGATTTCCGGGCTCACAAAACGAGCTGATCGATAGGGCGCCTTCAAATAGACGAGCGCATTGTCACTCCCGGGCCGCCGCGAGTAGTTCAACACATGGATCACTCCCTGACCGCCCGCGGGCGACGCCTGAAAGAAGTAATTCATCGATGCGCCGTTGTACAACCGCACCGGATCGCCGCGATGGCTCAGGATGTTCTGGACGTCCATGCAGGTGAAATAGGTGTCGGGCGCGTCTTCCTTCGCCACGGCCAGACGGCCTTTGCCAAGGCTGCGCACGTTGAAAAGAAGATACGTCTCAGCCGAAGAAAGCTCCACCGGCACGCCTTCCGGGTTCGGCCACTTCGAACGCACAAACAAAGTGCCGCCTTCGTTGACAAAGGATATCAACTTCTCCCGCAACCTGGGTTCCGGAGGCTCCTGGTCCACATGGAGAATTCCCTGCAGCCCGTCGAAGGAAGCGGCCAACGCCCCTGATCTCGGAATCACACGGAACGGCTCGCGCAGCCGGGGAAGCATGTTCAAGGCATCCTCGCCGAAGAACCGGTCCGGCTCTGAGAAATTCGACATCACTGCAAGCCGGCCCATCCGCTGATAGGTTTGGGTCGCCTTGTTCTGCTCGAAGAACGCCGACACGTCCGTGATCCGCTTCCAGTCCGCCAACGCCTGCGCGTTCGTGGCGGCCAGACCCGCGCGCATCGCGTCATCCAGCGAAATCAACCATCGCCCGCCATAGGCTTCGGAGTCCGCCACGGCCAGAAGATAGTTCTCGACGGTCAGCTTCGCCTTCCTTGGAGGATCGACGACAATCCATACGACCTTGCCTGGCGCCAGTGCATGAGCCATGGCGAGCAGCGCTCCGTTGGAATCGATCCACGGAAGGTTCGTCGGGCCGCCGGTCGGAGTCTTCTCTTGTGGAACGCCGGGCCAGAGTCCGTCCGCGATGCTCAAGACCGGCGAGTTGGCGCCCCAAAGCGCCCCACCCGACTTGGTCCACGCAATGACCGGGATTCCGCTGTCGCCGGGCGGGACCGCATCCATGGCAACCGCGGACAGACCCGCCGCACGCGCAGTCCTGATGGCGGCAGTCTTGTCGGCCGACCCCTCAACCAAGCCGACGAAATCGAACCCCGCCTGCCGGCCTTTTTCGATCAGCGGCTTCAACGCCTGTTGCTGTTCCGCGTCCTCCGGCAAGCCCGAGGCCCAGCTGACAACCAGGCAGTTGATCGGCGTTCCCTGCACCAGCGCCAGCATCGACGGGTCCTGCCACTTGCCAAGAACCTCGGCAATCTCCGGCGTGAAATCCTTTCCCTTTTGTCGCCTGGCAATGTCCAGTGGACCTGCCGCCCATCGCATCGGTACAGACTGTGTGCCAATAGCCATCGAATTATGCCTCCAAATATCGTGCGGATTTCGAGCGTTTGCGGAGACCAGATTTCAACGCCCAACGGGGTTCAACGGGGATTGCGTCCCATCCTGGGTTTGTCTCCTCTGCTTTTGTCGGCACAACGCGTGCTCGTCAAACGCCATTTCCAGAACCCGCAATCACGAAACCTGCGCCAAAACATTTTCGGTCTTTACATCGCATGCAAGAAACAAGAACGATCCGCAGAGCTCGCCCCAACCCATGAGACCCCATCGCGAATGAAAATCGCCGAAACCAGAACTGACCGGTCGCGAATCGCTGCGATTGTCACCGCTGCGACCTTGATGTTCGCTGCGGCGGCATCCGCGCAAACCGTCCGTTACGAGCCACAGCCGACCGGCAGCAAGATGAAGATGGAAGGCACGTCGACCATCCACGATTGGACGGTCGAGAGCCCGACGATCGGCGGTTTCATCGAAGCGGACCCCAATTTTCCCGAATCGGCGCTCAAGGATCCGAAATCCGCGAGACCCGATGTCCAGGTCTTCATCCCGGTCGAGACCCTCAAGAGCTATGCCGAGGCAATGGACGCCGTCATGCAGGATCACATGAACATGGAGAAGTATCCTCGCATCGAGTATCGGCTCACTGAATTGAAGCCAAGGTCCGCTCCAGGCGCCGCCGGTCCGCTAAAATTCTACGCCGTCGGCGCTTTGACGGTATCGGGCACCACACAAACGGTCAGCATGCCGGTGACGATTGAACGGATCGACAAGACGAAGATAAAAGTCGTCGGTTCGACGCCGCTGAAGATGACGGATTTCGATGTCGAGCCGCCCGCACCGCGAATCCTCGGAATGCCGACGATCAAAACGGGCGATGACATCACGATCAGTTTCGAATGGCTGTTGGAGCAGAAACCCGGGCCAACCAAGACGCAGTAGCGGTCGCAGAATCCAAAATCTGCGCCGGAAACAAACCGCTCGTTTCTCGAGCCTGTCGGCGTATGGTTTCCGACATGAGAAACCTGTCACCCGTCCGCGGCGCGATGTTCGCAGCCGCCCTCCTCGCCAGTGCGTCCGCCGTCGCGTCCAACGTCGGCAAGCGCTTCCCGTCCGAGATGCACGTTTTCATCGACAAGATCACGGGCGTGCCCGTCACCGCTCTCACAACCGGTTCGGGCAACAACGCCAAGATCTACCAGACCCACCCGCAATGGACCGCTGACGGCCAGTACATCATTTTCCGCTCCAATCGCGGTGCAACCGCGGGTGCAGCCGGCGCACTGATCAGCGCACAGGCGTTCGCCGTCAACGAGACGACCGGCGAGATCATTCAGCTCACCGACGGCCCCGACACCAACGTCGGCAGCCTCAATATCGCCCGAAAATCGATGAAGCTCTATTTCTTCCGCGGCGGCGGCCCGGGCGGCAAGACTCCTGCCAGGCTCATCGAGCTGAATCTCGAGACTTTGTTCGCCGACAGCGCGGCGGGAAAGATGAAGTCGGACGACACCTACGAGCGCGAGATCATGACGCTGCCGTCGAATCTCATTGAAGCCGGTGGTTTCGCCCTCGATGCCGACGAGAAGGTCGCCTACATCGGTGTCACGCGCCTCGACGCGATCCCCGGCGGCAAGGCTCCCGAGATCATCGGCCTGGCCGAGGGCGCATTGCACGGCACCCAGGCCACGCTCGCCGCACCGCCGCCCCCTGCACCCGGAGTAACCCAGGGCACGGGCGGCCAGCGTCCCCCCGGCGTGCGCATTCCGCCCCGCCCAGGCGGCATCCGCTGCATCGACCTCGCGACCGGAGCAATCACAAAGGTCATCGATACCGACTTCACGATGGGTCATGTGCAGGTCAACCCGTGGGTGTCGGGCGAGATCATCTATTGCAACGAGACCGGCGGCGATGCGCCCCAACGCATGTGGACCACGCTGGCCGACGGCTCCCATAACCGCCCGCTCTACGTCGAGAATCCGGACGACTGGATCACCCACGAGGCGGTCATCACCAAGGACGAGGTCGTTTTCAACATGATCGGTCATCAGGCCCGGCTGCGCATGCACGCGTCGGGCATCGCCGTCATCAACCTGCGCAACGACCAGATGCGCGTCTACGGCCAGGTCGACGACCAGCCGCCAGGCGCCCGCGGCACGGGCGGCTTCTGGCATTCCAATGGCTCTGCCGACGGACGCTGGCTCGTGGGCGACACCTTTGCCGGCAATGTCTGGCTGATCGACCGCCGCGACGGCGCGATGACGATGCTGACGACCGACCACAAGATGCGCCCCGACCACACCCACCCGACCTTCAGTCCCGACAGCAAGCGCATCCTCATCCAGTCGGGCCTGCTCACCGACGGGAAAAGCCTCGATTTGATGACCATTACGATTCCGCAGTATCTGCAGAATCGATACTAGGACATCGTCCGGACGCCGCAGTCTGCGAAGAGCAGGAAACCCCGCCAGGGCTTTCCCGGGGCTCTGCACTACCTGCTGTTCGGTGACGGCCCGCGCGATTGTCTGATTTCGCTTCCGATCGCCCACCCGGTGATGCGATCGACGAAGACCAGACTGTCGGAGCGTTCCCCTGCGTCGTCTCGAAGATCCAGCGGCAAATCGGCACGTTGCGCCCCGCCCCCCGACCAATGCTCGTCGCGCGAAACCGGTTCGGACATGGCCGGGCCTCTCCGGAGCTGCCAGCTGAAGCGCGCCGCAGCCCGCTCCGGCGGCAAGCCGGCAGAATCCGCCGGGGACGGCTCCACCGCCATCCAGTACCAACAACGGACCCGCGCGGCGGCCTTGAGTGCCACCTCACCCTGCCGCACGGAGATCGTCGCAACAGGGCGGTCTCCAGCCCGGCAAAGCGTATACTCGGCCTGCTCCGGCGGAGTACCACCGGACCACGTGATCTCCGCCCGGGCGCCGTTCACGCTTGCGCCGTTGGGCACGCTGCCCGCCGCAGTCCGCCAGTAAAGTCGTTCTCCTGTTCCAGCAGCGGATGCGGTCACTTCCAGCACGTAACCACTCCAAAGCACGGGTTTCTTGAACGTCTCTGGCATCTGGTTCTTGCGTTCGATGAAGTACCGTTCGCGCAGGCTCCCGATCGCGTCGTCCTGTCCTGCGAGCACGGGCTCAGTCGGCAAGATCACATCGTGCACGAGTTGCGGGCGCCATGACGATACACGAACGTGAAGTTCTCGGACCAGTCGTTCACCGTCATCCGGATCCCCCGCATTCTGTTCCGCCGGAGAAACCGATGTTTTGCTCGTTGTCGATTCGGCAGCGCTGGAATCCTGATCCGGTGAAGCAGTCGCTCCCGGCCGGTTCCCACGGGGCGAATGACCAACGTGCGGTTGAGCCGCCGCCGGCGGCGGCGCCGCGCGCTCCTGATTCTCAACCGGCGGCGGGATCGCCGGGGCAACCGCACCGGCCGAGACGACGTCGCCCGGATTCTTTGCCTGTTCCGCCGGCGATCGCTTGGATGGCGATGCCCGCAATGTTGTCGCCGATGCCGCTGAATTCTGCTCTGACGGAGTCGCCTGCACCGCGGAAGCTGCGTCCGAATCCGAAGTCCCGGCCTGCGCCGCGGACTCGGTGACCGACGGCCCCTGCGCCTGCACAGGATGCGCTTGCGCGGCCGGTTTCTCCGTCTTGATTTCAGCGAAAGGCATTGAAACGACTGCCCGGGCGTCTGAGGCACTGGTTTGATCCGGCGACTCGCCTTTGGGCTCCGAGGCCTGCCCAAGATTCGGTGCTGGGGCAGCCATCGTGCGCCCCGCCCTTCCACCGGCCACCTGCGTCCGATCGGCCAAATGCACTGCCGGTCGCTCCTGCGCGGAGCTGCTCGCGCCCTGGGAACCGCCCACATCGTCCGTGTCTTCAGAATTCGCTGTCGGCAACCGGCTGGAGTCTTTCTCTGTTTCCGCCTGGACCCTCCCTGATTTCGCCCCGGTCGGCGCGACCTTGGGTTCCGCTCGATGGCTTTCCGTGAGTTTCGCGTCCGGCTCCTTCTCCCCACGATCTGCGGGCGATGTTGCGTCTGGTGCGCTGAAACCCTGCTTCGCTGCCGCACTCTCTGTTTTTGCCTCCGCCGGTCGCGACGGCTTCGGCGGATTCCGATCGGCCGATGGTCGCGTTGCGTCTGAAGGTTCTTCCGGATCCAGAGGTTTCGTCTTGTCCGTGGCCTCGGGCGCCAGATCACCTCTGTCTGCAGCATTGTTCACCGCGCCGGACTTCTCGGGCGTGTCACGCGGCTCCGCCGGATTTCGTTCGCCCGGTTCCGGTGGGGCGCGGTTCGGTTTGTTCCCCAACTCCGGCGCGCTTCCATTCTCGCCGTCCTGGCCCGCCGTGTCGGCCGACATCGCGGCCTGTGATGCCGGAGCAGACGCGGCAGGCTCTGCCCTGTCCTGCCCCGCCTTCGACGGCATACGCCTCATCGGCGTTTCAGATCGGGCCCCGATCCGTCCCGTATTGGCCAGACGCGATGATGAAACCGGCACGTTCTTCCCGATCGTTCCTGAAAACTGCCCCGACGTCAGAGACGATCCAGCGGATGCCGACCCCACGTTGACATCACCGGCCTGCCACCAGCGCCAGGTCCACCAAACCCCGCCCGCCACAGAGATTGCGACCGCTGCGATCACCGAGGCCCGCAGCATTCGCCGGCGCGGCTTTGCGCGGCTCGCGACCGCTTCCGCCTTCTCGGCATCCTCAGCGGCGCCGATCGTGCGCCCCGAAGGCGACGGCGCCCCGGTGGCGGCTGCAACACCAGTTGCGATGACAAGCGATGTGCTCCGCAGTTCGAGGTTCGTGATCGAAGTTTGCTCCACGGTGACGGGCACTCCGCTCACCGGGAAGTCGACCCGGTTGGAAACCACCCGCACCCGGTGTGTTCCCGGGCCGATCTTCTGGAGACGGAACGCGCCAGACGCATCCGAGCGCGTTCGCGCCAGGCGCACACCGGTCCGGCTTTCGAGAACGACCTCGAAGTCGGCCGCGCCTTTCTCTCCCACCAGCACAATGCCGCTGACTTCGCAGTCGTGCGCGTCGGGATAACGCACTTGCGCCGGAACCGACGCGCCCCAGCTGTGGATCATCACGCCCGTCTCGGTGCGACAGACGTAGGCCGCGAGCTTTGCGTCGGTCTTCCCGATCAGCTTTGAGACGACTTCATTGACCTTCGAAAGCAGCTGTTCGGCACCGTCCTCCGCACTCAGGCCACCGAGGTTTTCCGAACCCAATTCCGAAGCATCCGTATTCTCCGCGAATGAGCGGTTCGCGTTCGCCAATCGCTCGCGCACGCCCGCTAGTTCTGACGCCGTCAGCGGCTTTTCGCCGGCGGGTTCCCTCCAGTTCCAGCCGACACCGCCTTCGTCGGGGCGCCGTTGGGGAGCGAGCAGGATTCCCTGAAACTCCCGTGCCAGCAACTGCCAGTACTGGTAGACGGAGCGGTTGCCGATCTTCGCGATTGTCGATCGATCGATTCCGAAACGGATCTCAGCCGTCATGCGCCGCAAACTATCGCTTTCGCTCATGTCCGTCGTCCGTCATGTCGCGGTCGGTCTCTCCCGACGGTGCGGTGAGCAGCGTCGCCAGGCGCCAACGATACGTTTGTCCGGCATCAAGATGGCTCGTGAACCGGCGCGCCGATTCGATCCCGGCATCGGCGGTCAGCGCGGTTTGCTCGAGGACGTAATCGCCGCCGGGAAGGTCAATGCTTTGCGATGCCCGCGCCATCAGATGCAGAGCCCGGGTCTCGCCGCCAGCGGCGGGAGCAATTGCAATCTGCCATTCGCAATCGCTCAAGTTGACCACCACGAAATGGGCCGCCGGGCCGGCGCCCACAGAAGGCTGCGGGACGGTCCCGCAGCCGGCAGCCAACAGGCACAAGCCAATGGCGGCCGTAAGCGCCGATTTTGGGCACAGCTTACGCATGTCTATCCTGATCGACACACTCAGGCGGTTATCCCTTCAAACCTTCCTTTTCTTGCATGATCTTCCTATGCGGCGAGGCGTTCGAATCCCGCAGGGGCGCAGGCTCGCCTGCAGATGCGCCGTAGGGGCGCAGTCTTGCCTGCGCCCTTTCCCGTGGTCCGGGAGAATTGGGCGCGACCAGCCGTCGCCAAGGCTACGGCGCGGCAGGCCAGCCTTCCACAGAGCCTACTGGAGCCCAATCGCTTCCAGCCCAATGTCCCGCGCTTTGAGGGCCTCGCGCACCGCCGCGAGATCGAGTCCGGCACCCGGCTTCACTCCATTCTCGCGATACCAGCCTTGGTTCATCTCGAGCGCGAACTTGAGCGCCCCGCTCCTCGACCGGATCGGCGTCTCGTCGTAGGGCAGCATCGTGTAGATTTCCTTCAACTCGCCGGCAGCTGTGAAGAACCCGATGTCGAGTGCCGAGGGCGTGTTGCGCATCCAGAAGCTCATTTGCGTCGGGTCGCGGTAGATGAACAGCATGCCCTGATCCTTCCCGATATCGCGCCGCTGCATCAGCCCGCGTTCCATTTCAGCTGGGAATACCGCAAGTTGCAGCTGCACCATCCGTCCGCCCACCTTGATTGGAAACCAGTCGTTGACGGTCTTCGGGTGAAGAACGATCTCCGGCGCATTTCGCCCGCAGCCCGACACAAGCGCACAAAACACAAGCGCCACGATGCCTGCATGCCGTTGAAGTCCTGATGATGCCCAAAACATCTTTGCGTTTTTTCCGGGATTCATGGGTAATGAGGCTCAGTTCGTACTTCAACCTCGCTTTCCCCGCAATGCAACCGCCGCCTCTTCTTTACGCCGATTCGAATACCAACCCGGATCAGCGCCATTTTGGCCGGGTTCAGATTCCCGATCCGTTCATTTCGTTTCGTGCAGGCAGGCGCAAGATCTGCGTTGTGAGCGCGCTCGAGTTTGGCCGGGCAAAGCGCGGCTCAAGTTTCGACCTGGTTTTGCCGCTGGAAGCATGGCACCGCAAGGCGCGGCTGCGCTGGCCCGACCGACGCATTGGGCCCGCCGAGGTCATCCTGCTTCTGGCGGAACGGTACCGGATCCGGGCGTTCACCGTGCCCGACGATTTTCCCGCAGGCGTGGCATTCAAGCTCGTGAACGAAGGCCTCAAGATCGTTCCCGCAGCCGGCATGATCTTCCCCGAACGCGAGATCAAGAGTCCTGCTGAGATTTCCGCTCTCCGTGCCGGCAACCGCTGTTCCGCCTGCGGCATCGCCGCAGCTGAGGATCTCCTGCGCCGCGCGCAGATCAGAGGTCGGTGGCTCTACAACAAGGGCCGGAAGCTGACTTCGGAGGATCTCAAGTTTGCCATCGAAACCGCCTGTCTTGGCGCGGGCAGCGTCTCGCTCGACACGATCGCCGCTGGAGGCGACCAGGCCTGCGACCCGCACGAAAGCGGGCACGGCCCCCTCCGCGCAAACGAACTCATCGTCGTCGACGTCTTTCCGCGCCACACCGCAAGCGGCTATTATGGCGACATGACCCGCACGTTTCTGCGCGGCCGCGCCTCGGACGCACAGCGCCGCCTCGTCGCAACGGTGCGCTCAGGCCAGCAACTGGCGATGGGTGCCATACATGCCGGCGTCAACGGACGGGATGTCCACAACCGCGTGGTCGGGCATTTCGACGGACACGGTTATCCCACCCGGCAGACGCCCCGCGGCTCGACCGGCTTTTTTCATGGCACCGGCCATGGGCTCGGACTCGCCGTGCACGAGCTCCCGCGCATCTCCGGGACCACCGATTATGTTCTGAAGGCCGGAGCCGTCGTCACCGTCGAACCCGGCCTCTACTATCCCGGGCTCGGTGCGTGCCGCATTGAAGACGTCGTGCAGGTGACCCCTGGCCGCCCGAAATTGCTCTCGCACTATCACTACGACTGGGAGATTCGCTGATGCCCGCCATTTCACCCACCAGGACACGCAATTTGCTCAAGAAAATCGCCGCCCTCCGCATCCTGGTGATCGGCGACGTGATGCTCGACCACTACATCTGGGGCGACGCCACGCGGATCTCGCCCGAGGCGCCAGTGCCTGTGGTCAAGCGCGACCGGGAAACCGACACGGCCGGCGGAGCGGCCAACGTCGCCGCCAACGCAGCATCGCTGGGAGCCGCGGTCGAACTGGTTGGCGCGATCGGGCGGGACGCAAACGGAGAAAGGCTCCTGAGCCATCTTGCCGCCCAGGGCATCCGGTTCGACCGGAGGTTTCTGCAGGACAGCTCCACGATCACGAAGACCCGGGTGGTCGTGCGAAACCAGCAACTCTGCCGCATCGACGCGGAGGACGATCCGCAACATTATCGAGCGGCCTTCGCCACAAGAAGGTCCCTGGCGCTGCTTCGACGCAAGATCGCCCAATGCAATGCGGTGATCATTTCCGACTATGCCAAAGGGCTTCTCAGCACGGATCTCATCGCGAAGATCGCGGCCTCAGCGCGGACGTCCGGCAGCTTTGTTTCCCTTGATCCAAAACCATCGGGCGGAAACGAATCCGATGGCCTGGACCTGATTACACCCAATCATAAGGAAGCCGTGGAGCTTTCCGGGTTGAAACCGGGAGCCGACGGCCGGATTGACGACGCGGACATCTGTCGCCGGATCTGGGAGGAGTACCATCCCGACAACCTGGTCGTCACACTTGGCGCCGAGGGCATGCTCCTCAGCCAGCGGGGTGCGCTCGGGCGAAAGATCCCGACCGCCGCACGGGAGGTGTTCGACGTCTCGGGAGCGGGCGACACCGTGATTGCGGCCCTGACGCTCGCAATGGTTGCGGGTGCGGACATCGAGACCGCCGCGCATTTTGCAAACGCCGCGGCCGGCGTGGTCGTTGGAAAGATCGGCACCGCCACGGTCACTCCCGCCGAGCTCGTGGCCTACGTAGCGCATTCGCCGTGAGCGCTTCCGCCGCCCGAACCGGCCGCGCGCTCTTCCTCGATCGCGATGGCACGCTCATCGTCGACAAGGTCTATCTGGCCGATCCGGCGGGTGTTGAAATGATCCCTGGCGCCGCGACTGCGCTGCGGCGTGCCCGCGAGCTGGGCTTCAAACTGTTCCTCTTTACCAATCAGTCCGGCATCGGCCGTGGCTATCACACGATTGAGGACACACACCGGGTGAATGCGCGACTCCTCGAGCTGCTTTCGCTGCCGTCGCCGGCATTCGAGGACATCTGCATCGCGCCGGAAGCGCCGGGACAGCCGTCGCTTTACCGGAAGCCCTCGCCCCGGTTCATTCTGGAAATGATCGACCGGCACAGCCTCGATCCGGTGCAATGCTACATGGTCGGAGACAACGTTACCGACAATCAGACCGCCCTCAACGCCGGGATTCACTCGATCCTGGTGCGGACCGGCAAGGTCGACCCCGGATCGATTTCCGAGATCGCCGAACAGCAGATCCCAGTGTTCGACGACATCGCGGCCTTTGTCGCGACGCTCGCGTAGCTTCCCGCGGAATCCTCCGGCACTGTCTGGCGAAATTCGCAGGAGGAGCTTGCTCGCGGATGATCTGCGCCGCGTGGTCCACCATCGCCGCATCTCCAAGAGACACGCACGACGAGGGCGTCGCGCGTCCGTGCTTTTGTCGATTCGCTTCGTCGCGGCGGGTCCAAGATGCGGTGCCGCACCAAGAGACGCAATTGTCGATACAATTTGACCACAAGTCCCTTCCTCTCGGTTGGTTACAAAACATGCCATCGATGAGTAGACCATTCAACAAATTCGTTTTTCTGCGCCAAATCTTCGAAGCAACTCACAGAAAACTCGACGATTTGATCCATGGCCGCCATTGTTCGCGAAGCCCCTGGTCCTGTCTGCAATCCGATGTCGGCGCCCGCATCGCTTTCCAAATTTCATGTCTCCCGCCGCCTGCCGTCCTGTCCATCTGCGTTGCGAGTATTTTGAGAATCCCCTCGGCATCGATGAGCCCCATCCCCAACTCGGTTGGTGGCTTGACTCGGAGCACCGCCGCGGTGCACGCCAGACGGCTTACCAGATCTTTGTGTCGTCCGAACCGGCCGGAACGCCCGATCTCTGGGACAGCGGCAAAGTTCCCTCGGATGCGTCGACACACATCGTTTACGCCGGGAGGCCCCTGCGTTCCCGACAACGGGTCTGGTGGCGGGTCAAGGTTTGGGACGAGCGCGGCCACCCAATCGAGTCAACCGAGTCCGCCTGGTGGGAGATGGGCTTGCTCGAACGCAGCGACTGGAAGGCCCAATGGATCGGTGGCACGCTCACCGGCGGACGCTGGACATCCGTTCCAGCGCCCTATTTGCGGCGCACATTTTTTGTAGGCGCCCGTGTGGCGCATGCACGCGTCTACGCGACCGCGCTCGGCGTCTACGAGGCGCGCCTCAACGGCCAGCGCCTGGGCTCCATGCAACTGGCTCCCGGCTGGACCGACTACCGCAAACGCGTCGCCTACCAGACCTTCGACATCACACCGCTGCTCGTGGTCGGCGACAACACGCTGGGCGCGATTCTCGGCGATGGCTGGTATTGCGGGCACGTCGCCTGGCGAGGGCGACAGATGTACGGCGACCGGCCGAAGTTGCTGGCGCAAATCGTCATCGATTACCTCGACGGAAGATCGGAGGTCATCGGCACCGACTCCACATGGAAATTCGCCTACGGTCCCCTGCTCGAAAGCGACCTGCTCATGGGCGAAAGCTACGATGCGCGCCTGGAATTCCCCGGCTGGGACAGGCCGGGATTCGAAGATCGCGGCTGGCTGCCCGCGCGCTCGGGCAACGGCAACGGAGTCTCGCTTGACGCACTGCGGGCGCCTCCCGTCCGCGCACTGCACGAATTCAGGGCCCGGCCGCTTGCCGCCGTTCCCAGGCGCCGAAACCGGACGGTTTTCCGCTACGACTTCGGCCAGAACCTGGTCGGCCGTGTTCGCCTCCGTGTGAAAGGCGCCGCGGGAACCACCATTACGCTGCGCCATGCCGAGATGCTCGAACCCGACGGACGCCTCTATTGCGCCAATCTGCGCACCGCCCGGGCGACAGACCACTACACGCTGCGCGGCGAGGCATCCGGCGAGATCTTCGAACCGCGTTTCACCTTCCACGGCTTTCGCTACCTCGAGTTGGAGATCGACGGTGCAGATGTCACAATCGAGGAAGTCACCGGCGTGGCGCTTCATTCCGACCTTCCGCTGACCGGCGAGTTCTCATGCTCCGATCCGCTCGTGAATCAATTGCAGCGGAACATCCAGTGGAGCCAGCGTGGCAACTTTCTCGCGGTGCCAACCGACTGTCCCCAGCGCGACGAACGCCTGGGCTGGACCGGCGACGCCCAGGTCTTCGTCCGCACCGCCGCCTTCAACATGGATGTAGCCGGCTTTCTCAACCACTGGCTGCAGAGCCTGGCCGACGCACAGACGGCGCAGGGCACCATTCCCGCCGTGGTGCCGGCGACCGACGACCTTCACGCGGACGGCGGTCCAGCCTGGGCCGACGCTGCCGCAATCTGCCCGTGGACCGTCTATTTGAGCAGCGGTGACCGCCGCGTGCTCGAGCGCTGTTTCGCGACCGGCGCGCGTTACATCGACGAAGTGCGGGCGACCAATCCCGATTTCATCCGGCGCAAGACCGCGCATGGTTTCGAGGGCTACGGCGACTGGCTTGCGCTTGACGAAAGCAACAAGACCGACGGCGGCACCCCGAAGGACCTGATCGGCACCGCCTTCTTTGCGGAAAGCGCGCGCCTTGTCGCCGCCATGGCAGAGGTACTTGGAAAGAAGAGCGAGGCAAAAACCTATGCAGCGCTCGCCAATGCGGTGCGCAGAACATTTCATCGGAAATTCTTCACCCCGGATGGTTCACTGACCGTCCCCACACAAACCGCCTGCGTGCTCGCCCTGCAATTCGATCTGGCGCCGGCCAAACTCCGCTCCCGCGTTGCAGCCTGCCTGGTCGAGGATATTGAACGGCGCGGCTGGAGGCTCTCAACCGGTTTCATCGGCACCGGTTATCTTCCCCACGTCCTGGCCGCAACCGGCCATCTTGAGGTCGCCTACAAACTGCTCCTCCAGAAACAATGTCCGTCCTGGCTGTACCCCGTCACCCAGGGAGCCACCACGATCTGGGAACGCTGGGACGGTTGGACGCCGGAGCGCGGCTTTCAGGATCCCGGAATGAATTCATTTAACCACTACGCCTTTGGAGCCATCGGGGCGTGGTTGTATGCGGTTGTGGCCGGCATCGAGATCGATCCCGGGGCGCCCGGCTACAAACATGTGCGCCTTCAGCCGCAACCCGGAGGTGGAATCGCCTCCGCGCGGGCCCGGCTCGCATCGCCGCATGGCGAAATCTCCAGCGCCTGGCGCACCAATCCATTCCGCTTTGACTGGGAGGTCACGGTGCCCGCGAACACCACGGCCGCCGCCCGGATTCCTGTTCCCCCCAACGCCCGGATGACCGAATGCGGCAAGCCGTTCAACCGCGCCCCGGGCGTCAGCCGGATCGCGCGCACGAAGGATTCGATCACGTGCGAGCTCGCGGCCGGCCGCTATCGCATCACCGCGGAATGGACGAAGAAGCGGGCGCAAAACAACAATGATTCCCGATGAAGACACGTTTGCTGGGCGCAGTTCTTGCCGTCCTGTCCATTGCCACCGGTATCCTGGCCGGGCCGCGCGACGACCAGTGGAAGAAGGTGGACGAGGCCGTGAGCAAAGGCCTGCCGAAGACCGCGATTGAGGAGCTGCAGCCGATCATCGCCGGCGCCCTGGCCGACAAGGCGTACGCCGAGACGATCAAGGCCATCGGGCGCAAGGTCGCACTCGAAGGCAACATCCAGGGGAACAAGCCGGAAGAGAAGATCCTCCGGCTGCAGGCCGAACTGGAGAAAGCCCCCGCCGAGATGCGGCCGATGATGGAAGCCATCCTCGCCCATTGGTATTGGCAATATTTCCAGCAAAACCGCTGGCGGTTCATGCAACGGACCCAGACAGCGGCGGCGCCGGGGCCGGACATCCAGACATGGGACCTTGCGCGCATCCTCGCCGAAATCGACCAACACTTCACCGCCGCGCTCTCCGACGAAAAGGTCCTCAAGACAACACCCATCAGCGATTACGACGCTCTGCTCCGGGAGGGGAACGTGCCGGATAGTTACCGGCCGACCCTGTTCGACTTCCTCGCGCACGACGCCCTGTCATTCTACCAGGCCGGTGAACACGCTGCGGAAAGGACCGAGGACGAATTTGAACTCGACGCCGCCAGCCCGATTTTTGCAGACGCCGCCGAATTCGCGAACTGGCAGCCGTTCGACTCGGCTCACGGCGGGCCGTCCGACGTCGCTCGCGTTGGGCCGCCGGCGACCACCGATGATGCATCGCCGAAGCTGAAAGCAATCCGGCTCTACCAGAACCTCCTGAAGTTCCACGAAGGCGACGACGACCGGGCCGCCTACCTCGATGCCGACCTCGCCCGCCTGATGTACGGCCACAATGCGGCCGTCGGCGAAGACACGAACGACCGCTACAAGGCCGCGCTCCAACGGTTCATCGACGCCACCGCCGGGCACGAGATTTCCTCCCGCGCGATCGCAGCGCTTGGAGCCCAATTCTACCAAGAGGGCGAGCCAGCCGAGGCTCATGAGCTGGCCCGGCGCGGCCTGGACGCGTTTCCGAAGAGCGCCGGCGGCGCGATGTGCTTCAATCTCATCCGGCAGATCGAGTCAAAATCATCCAGACTGGACACCGAACGCGTCTGGAATGCTCCGTGGCCCACGCTGAACGTCACCTACCGCAACGTGACAAAGGTCTATTTCCGCGCCGTGGCGATCAGCTTCGACGACTACCTGGCGCGGGTTCGATGGAACTTCGGGGGCATTGATGCCAACCAGCGCATGGTGTGGTTCGCCGCCAAACCATCCCTCGAATGGAACGCCGACCTGCCGGCCACCTCGGATTACAAGGAGCGCACCGAGAAACTGCCCGCGCCGACGGCACTGAAACCGGGGCTCTATGTCATTTCCGCCAGCCACGACAGCACGTTTGGCAAGGAAGAAAATATGGTCAGCGCCGCGACGGTCTGGGTCAGCGACCTCGCTCTCGTGACCCAACTCCGCAGCGACGGCAAACCGAACAGCGGCTTTGTCCTCAATGCCCAAAGCGGCACTCCGGTCGCCGCCGCAACCGTTCGCAGCTGGCGGTGTGCGCCTGACGGCTGGTGCGAGCCGCTCTCACCGACGACGACCGACGAGAACGGCCGGTTCCAATTCTCCTTCGCCGATCAAAGGAACATTGTCCTGCTCGCCGAACATGACGGCCAGGCCGTCTCCAGCACTCATGAGTTTCAGCGAGTGAACAACATCGACCGCGATCGCGCCGACGCACAGACGGTGTTTTTTACCGATCGCGCCCTCTACCGCCCCGGACAGACGGTCAATTACAAGGGAATTTGCCTCCGGTATGACAGCCCCGGTGGCAACTACGAAACGATGGCCGGCCAGGAAGTCACCGTTTCGTTCCGCGATCCGAACGGCAAGGAAATCGCCAACGCCACCCACGTCTGCAACGACTACGGTTCCTTCAGCGGGAGTTTCACCGCGCCGCGCGACCGCCTCGCGGGTGCAATGTCACTGCAGGTGACGAGCGGTCCGCGCGGATTCTCCAACTTCAGCGTCGAGGAATACAAGCGCCCGAAGTTCCAGGTGGAAATCGAGGCGCCGGCCGACGCCGCCAAACTCGATGCCCCCGTCGGTCTCACCGGCAAGGCGAAGGCCTACACCGGAGCCGCAATCGGCGGAGCAAAGGTGCATTGGCGCGTCGAGCGCAGCGTCCAGCTACCCTACTGGTGCTGGTGGTGGCAGCCGCCCACGACCAAGGCCGTCGCACACGGCACCGCCGTTACCGAGCAGGACGGTACATTCAAGATTGGATTCACCGCCGCGCCGGATCGAGCCGTGCCCGCGAAGAACGAACCGGTATTCGTCTTCACCGTCCATGCCGATGTGACCGACACGACCGGCGAAACACGCTCTGACAGCCACACCGTGCGGGCGGGGTACACGGCGCTGCAGGCATCGCTGGCCGCGGGCGAGTGGCAGACGCCGGACAAACCGGTCGCATTCACCGTCGGGACAAAATCGCTCGACGGGGATCCGCAGCCGGCCAGCGGCACCGTGACCATCCACGCGCTCAAGCAACCGCGCGAGGTCGAGCGCCCGCGGTTGCGACGCGAGCAATACCGGTGGTCAACCAGCGCCGGCGAGCCGAAAGCCGATCCGTCGAACCCCGATTCGTGGGAGCTCGGCAAGGCCGTCGCCGAACAGGCATTCACGGCAGACGCGACCGGCAAGGCAAAGGTCACCGCGACATTGAAGGCCGGCATCTACCGTGCCTCGCTGGCAACAAAGGACCGGTTCGGCAAAGAGGTCACCGCGCGGCAGACCATTCAAGTCGTCGACCCGGAGGAGCAGCACTACGGCGTCAAGCTGCCAAATCATCTCACCTCGGCGAACTGGTCGGTCGAACCGGGGGAGACATTCACCGCGCTCTGGGGCACAGGATACGACACGGGCCGTGCGTTTGTCGAACTGGAGTGCGCCGGAAAACCATTGAAGAACTACTGGACAGCAGCAGACCGGACACAGGAACTCGTGAAATTGCCAGTGACCGACGCAATGCGCGGAGGGTTCACGTTGCGAGTCACCTACCTCCGGGAAAATCGCGCGTACCTCAACGAGCGCCTCGTTTCCGTACCGTGGTCGAACAAGCAGCTCTCAGTGAAGTGGGAGCATTTTCGCTCCAAAGTCACCCCCGGCCAGAAAGAGACGTGGACCGCCGTTGTGACCGGACCCGACGCCAGGCGCGCCGCCGCTGAGATGGTCGCGACACTCTACGACGCTTCACTCGACCAATATCGGCCGCACTACTGGCCGCAGGCGTTCTACGGATTTCGGAGCGAGTTCATCCGGGTTAACTCCGAGTTCCAAAATACCAGGCAAGGTTTCCAATACATCTTCGGCCAGTGGAAGACGGAAGGCCGCAACGTGGATTGGCATTACCGCACCTTTCCGCCCGAGATCATCGCCAACCGCTTGGGCTACGCGAGGACATTTGGCTCTGCCGCGAGAAGCGAGGGTGTCGTCGAATTCGGAGTTTCGGCGTCGCAGAACGGTGCCTATCACGTAGCGAGCACGCTTGCTGGGACTCGCCTGGACAATAATGCCGTAGACTTGCCCTCGTCCATCACCGTCGTGACGAAGCAGCAACTCGCGGACATGGGCTCGATGAACATCAACGACGTGTTTTCATTTGAGCGGAACACGGAGGGTGCCCGCCGAATGGCCGCCACTGCGTCCGACCTCACCAAGGTCGCCGCTCGCAAGAACCTCAATGAGACCGCCTTCTTCTTTCCGCACCTGCTCGCAGACAACGACGGAGTGGTGAAGATGGTGTTCACGATGCCGGAGGCATTGACCGAATGGAGATTTCTCGGCTTCGCCCACGACAAGGAGCTCCGCGCCGGTTTTCTGACCGACACAGCCGTCACTGCCAAGGACCTGATGGTTGAGCCAAATCCGCCGCGGTTCGTTCGCGAAGGCGACGCGATCGAGTTCATCGTGAAGGTCAGCAACCAGACCGACAAGCCGCAGGCCGGAAACGTCAAGCTGACGTTCGCCGACGCCGCGACGCTGAAGCCGGTGGACGAGGCGCTCGGCAACCGCGCCACCGAGCAGCCCTTCGACGTGCCTGCCAGACAATCACGCAGCTACGCTTGGCGGATCGCCGTGCCCGACGGAATGGGTTTCCTCACGTACAAGGCCGTCGGCGCGACCCCGAAAGCCAGCGACGGCGAGGAGGGATTCCTTCCGGTATTGAGCCGGCGGATACTCGTGACGGAATCGTTGCCATTGCCCATCCGCGGCAAGACAACCCGGGAGTTCGTATTTCAGAAGCTCCTCGACTCCGGCAAATCCGACACGCTCCGCAGCCAGTCGTTGACGGTTCAGATGGTGTCGCAGCCCGCCTGGTACGCGGTGATGGCGCTGCCGTACTTGATGGAGTATCCGTATGAGTGCAGCGAACAGCTCTTCAACCGGCTCTATGCGAATGCGCTCGCCCGGCACATCGCCAGCTCCGACCCGAAGATCCGCCGCATTTTCGATCTCTGGAAGAACACGCCCGCTCTCGATAGTCCGCTGGAGAAGAACCAGGACCTGAAATCGGTGATGCTCGAAGAGACACCGTGGCTGCGCCAGGCAACGGCTGAAAGCCAGGGCCGAAGAAACGTCGGCATCCTTTTCGATGCGAACCGGCTCGACGAGGAGATGGCGGTCGCTCTCAGACAGCTCTGCGATCGCCAGCTCAGCGAAGGCTTGTGGTCGTGGTTCCCCGGCGGCCCCCCAAGCGAGTACATCAGCCTCGACATTGCGACCGGCTTCGGCCGGCTGCGGCACCTCGGCGTCGACATCGACGTGATGCCCGCCCTCAAATCGCTCGGCGCGCTCGATGCTTGGATGGACAAGCACTACCGCCAGATACTCGAACTTCCGCACCCGGAGGCCTACGTCCCGAGCTATATCGACGCGTTCTATCTCTACGGTCGCAGCTTCTTCCTCAAGGACCAGCCCATCGCAAAAGAACATCAGGAGGCCGTGGACTTCTTCCTGCGCCAATCCCGCAAGTTCTGGCTGCAGGTGGATTGCCGGTTGAGCCAGGCGCAACTCGCAATCGCGTTGCAGCGGTTCGGCGACAAGGAAACGCCGCAGGACATCATGAAGTCGATCAAGGAACGCAGCGTCAGCGATGAGGAACTCGGCATGTTCTGGCGCGACCAGGAGTTGAGCTGGTGGTGGTATCGCGCACCGATCGAGACCCAGGCGATGATGATCGAAGCGTTCGCCGAGGTCACCAACGACGCGAAAGCGCTTGAAGACTGCAGGGTCTGGCTGTTGAAACAGAAACAAACGCGAGACTGGAAGACCACCAAGGCTACCGCCGACGCCGTCTACTGCCTGTTGCTGCGCGGCGACAATCTGCTCGCCAGCGATTCGCTCGTTGAAGTCGCGCTCGCCGGAGAGACGCTGAAGCCGGAGAAGGTTGAAGCCGGCACCGGTTTCTATGAGCGGAGGTTTGTCGGCGATGCGATCAAACCCGCGATGGGACAGATCAAAGTGACGAAGTTGGACGAGGGCGTCAGTTGGGGAAGCGTCCACTGGCAGTACCTCGAAGACATGGGCAAGGTCACGCCGCACGAAGGCACGCCACTCAAGTTGAAGAAGACGCTCTTCATCAAGGAGACGACCGCGAAAGGCCAGGTCCTGAAGCCGGTGACCGGCCCGGTGTCAGTCGGCGACGAACTGGTGGTCCGGATCGAGCTGCGCGCCGACCGGGACATGGAATACGTTCACTTGAAGGATCAACGCGGGAGCGGCACCGAGCCGGTCAACGTGCTGAGCCGGTACCATTACCAGGACGGTCTCGGCTACTACGAAAGCACGCGCGACACCGCCAGCCACTTCTTCATCGATTACCTGCCAAAGGGTGTCTACGTGTTCGAGTACTCGACCCGCGTCCAACTCAAGGGGAACTACCAGACCGGCATCGCGGAGATCCAGTGCATGTACGCGCCGGAATTCAACAGCCATTCGGAGAGTCTGTCCCTTGAGGTCAAGTAGGTGACAAGACAAGACGGCTGATGCCCGGCGCATGCCGAGTCCCACGATCGCCAGCGAGATCAGCGCGCTGGCGGGCATGAGCGCCGCCGGTTGCGCTCGACAGCAGCAACCTGCGCCCAACGCCCGATCAGCATCAACAGGACGAATGAGCCGACAACGTCGAAGTACACGAAACGCTCGTCCGCCGCGAGCCATCCGTAGACCGATCCGGCATACGCGCCGAGAATGCCCAGTGCGATCGGCAGGTCGATGTGGAGCACGCGTTCGCGGAACGCACGCGCGGCGCGTCCAAGGAAGTAGCTGCCGCCTGCAAGGACGCTCAGTGTGCCGAACAACATCGCCAGTGTGCCGAACAACCGCGCATAGGGAAACGACGCCGTCATTCCGAAATAGCGCGGCAGCGTGAACAGCATGAGGTTCATCGCAAACGCGGCGCACAATCCGATGCGCTTCACCAGGTCGCGCGACTCGGCCTGCGACGCAACCTCCGCAGCGGGCGGTCCCAGGAGACCGTTGAACGATTGCAGGGGGCGGGCGAAGCGCGACGCCTCGACATCGTAATACCGGTCCAACCCTCCCTCCTGAACCAGATGAAAGACAGACGCACAGCTCGCGCAACAGAAGCCCGATGCCCGCATTGCCCCGGTGCTCAGCGGCGAACCGCAATGCCGGCAGGCGCCGGGTCGCTCCGCCGCCGATGGCCGTGGGCAATCCGCCGCCAGTCCACCCGGCGCCCGACCTGCAGATCGCTCCTTTTCGCGGTTCATTTCCGGGTTTCCAGCAGTGTGGAGGACGCAGTCCGACCCGTCAGCCCGGATGTCGTTGACGCCGAGCCGCAGATTTGCGCATCGAACAGGCTGTGGCTCTGCGGCAGAGTGAGGTGCGAAACATCCGGGCTAGTGGCAGACAAAGTTGTCGATCCCAGGACCCGGGAAACCCAGTGTGCCGCGCAGTCGCCAGGCGATGGCAAGGGCCGCGGCGAGCGCGAGTACCTTCTGCAGCCTGCCGAGCCAGTGCGTCGGCAGTCTCGGGCTGATCCAGCTGAAATTGACCTGCAGGAGCCAGAGCAACGGCACGGTCCCCAGGCCGAAGGCGAGCATGAACTCCACACCGCGCAACGCGGATCCCGCAAGCATCGCCAGGGTCAGCAGGAAGTAGAGCGGCCCGCAGGGAATCAATGGCGTCGCCAGGCCCAGCACTGCGGCCGCGACACCGGGCGAACGCGCCCGCCCCCAACCGTGGACGTGCAGGTAAACGCTTCCGAGGAGCGGCACGCGCGGCAGATACCGGTCCCATCGAAACGCGACCGCCACAAAGAACGCGACGAGCAGCCACGGCAGATAACGCACGACGCCGGAGCCCATCCAGTCCATTGGCAGACGACCCAGCGCCCCGAAAAGGGCGCCGAGCACCGAATAGCCGGCGAGGCGCGTGACATGGTAGATGGTGCTGACAATCTGCGCATCGGCCCGGTCGCCGCGCAGCGGCACGACCGCGCAGGCCAGCGGCCCGCACATGCCCACGCAATGCAGGCTCGTGATCAGCCCGGCCGCAAAGGCCGTAGTTACACTGTCGATACTTGCGAGTTCCATCAGGGAGCGACGATCGGACGAAGCACGCTTGCAGGCAATGATCGGGATCGTGCACGGCGTCAACCGAGACCGCAATCATCCAGACCATCCGGTGCATGGCGATGATCCGCGTCCCCGGTCCGGGGAATCTCGTCGTCCAGCGGCAGGAGCGATTCGCGCTCCGTCTGGCAGCGAACCTCCGTCGCTGGTCCGGCCTGTGGGTAACCGACAACGGATGCGGAAGCTTCGCCAACACATGCAGAGCGACGCCGCGACAAGTGTGGCATATTCGGCCCATGAGAAGGCAATTCCTTCAGGCGCTTGCGGGCCTTCGCCCCATGATCAAGACCTGCTGGGAAGTCCTGCTCCGGGCCGGACCGCCCTGCTCGCCGTTGGGGAATCCCGACACCCTGGTGTTCATGATGGACCAGACGCTCGACGATTTCTTCGCCGCCGCGCGTTCCCCCACGCCGCGCCGCTGGCTCGGACGCTATCCCCTGCTCTGCAATTCCCTCGCCGAAACCTGCTCCTGCGACCAGAATCCACTCCTGAATTACTTCGTTTCCGGGGAGCAGGCCATCCTGGCGATCGCCGGCCAGACACTGGCTGGATTGACCCCGGGCACGGAAGACGGGGAGCAGATCCTTTCCGAGGTGCAACTTGTCTTTCACTATCTCGCCCAGCACGAGCTCCAGACGTTCTGCGATCTTTGCCGCGAGAAATGCGTCCGCGCCCGCGCCGGCATCGCGACCGGCCACCACCGGACTGCTCCAAAGCTTCCCAGCCAAACGCACATTCCGCGGCTGCGATTGCAGTGGGGCGCCGCGGGCAACGGGTAGCGGGACAGCCGTTGGCCCGGATTGTCGTGCACAAGTCCGTCCCAAATGGCGCCAGCCATTTGTTTAGGAGCGCGGAGGGCGAAGCCCGACGGGCTCCTAGGCGGCCGCGGTCTTGTGAATCCGATCCCGGTACGTGGTCGGGGACTCGCCGGCCACCTT
>Ga0265322_10000201_pt1 | contig 26392 bp, 19 predicted proteins | sample 41222metaG_FD_193584 | JGI IMG/M metagenome (GOLD analysis project Ga0265322, IMG submission 193584) | Rhizosphere microbial communities from Carex aquatilis grown in University of Washington, Seatle, WA, United States - 4-12-22 metaG | ecosystem: Host-associated > Plants > Roots > Rhizosphere...
CCTGACCTTGGCTCGTGAATATCCGGCCGTTGATGCCGAGAAGGTCTTTGCGCTCCATGCCGGCCTTGCGCGGAACGGAGCCGACAAGCAGGGCCCAGTTGGCGCCCTTGAAACCCTCGTCGAGCGAAGCGGTCGGCACAACACCGTGGAGAAGTGGAAACGCACAATCCTCGAGTTCCATGACAACGCCGCGGAGCGGTTTGAGGGCGGGCTCGATCTCCAGCAGGTGAAGGATGACCGGCTGCTCCGGACCGAACATTGCACCGGAGGCGATCCGAAACAGCAACGCGTAGCCGATTTGACCGGCGGCCCCGGTGATTGCGACACGAACGGGAGGCTTCATCGACGACGGGTGGATTGGCAATCAGCAGACCTGGTCAAATCAGGGTCGCGGAGGAAAGGAGTAGCCGGAACAGCAAATGACGGGATTAATGCAATGAGTGAAACCGCGAACCCAGGGCGGCGTGCACCTCGCGGATCGCCGCCTCAGTGGTCGGCCAGTCGATGCAAGGATCGGTGATGGAGACCCCGTAGCGGAGCTGTTCGTGGGGCTGGGGAAAGGGCTGGCTGCCGACGCCTAGATTGCTCTCGATCATCGCGCCAATGATGGAGGTGTTGCCAGCGGTGATCTGGGCGAGAACGTCGCGCAGCACCGCCGGCTGGCGCTCCGGCTGCTTGGCGGAGTTGTCATGGCTGCAATCGACCAGGATGGCCCGAGGCAGGCCGGCCTCATCAAGGAGGCGCTCGGTTTCGTGAATATGAGGGGAACCGTAGTTGGGTCCGGAGGAGCCGCCACGGAGGACGATATGGCAGTTGGAATTGCCGCGCGTGACGATGGCGGAGGCGGCGCCGTCGAGATTAATGCCAAAGAAAGTCTGGGGCTGCGAAGCGGCCCGAATGGCATTGATGGCGGTCTGCAGGTTGCCGTCAGTGCCGTTCTTGAAGCCGAGCGGCATGGAAAGGCCGGAAGCCATCTGCCGGTGAGTCTGCGACTCGGTAGTGCGCGCGCCAATGGCGCACCAGCAGACCAGGTCGGCGATGTATTGCGGGGTGATGGGATCGAGGAACTCCGTCGCCGTGGGCAGGCCGAAATCCAGCACATCGCGCAGGAAGGTGCGGGCGAGACGGAGACCCTCGGCGATGTCATGCGAGCCATCGAGGCGCGGATCCATGATGAGGCCCTTCCAGCCGACGGTGGTGCGCGGTTTCTCAAAATAGACGCGCATGGCAAGCAGCACCCGATCAGCCACCTCGTGGGCGAGGCTGGCGAGGCGGCGGCCGTAGTCGCGACCCGCGGCGAGATCATGGATGGAGCAGGGACCGACGATCAGAAACAGGCGGTGGTCGTCACCGAAGATGATGTCATGAATCTCCCGCCGGGCACGAGTGATGAACTCAGCCTGGGCCCCGGTCTTCGGCAGGGCGCGCAGGAGTTGATGCGGGCTCGGCAGGATCCGGGTCTCGACGACATTGAGGTCAGAGGTTCGTTGCACGGAAGAGGCAAATTGCTGGCGGGCACGACGACAATCAAGCCCGCGATTCAATCGCCGGTGGTTTCCAGGGAGCGGGCCGGACACGCGCCTCAGAGGCAAAAAGAAAGCGGGCCGGCTACCCCTAACCGGCCCGCTATTGCTTTCTTAGTTACCCCAAAACTCCCGCTAGGCGGGAGAAGTGGAAAATTGATGACGCGCACAAGAAGCAGCATGATCGGCTGTTCGTCAAATAAAACTTGGAGGTTTAAGGTTAAATCCATTTTAACCCATTATTTTGAAATAAGATACAGATTGAGCTTTACCGTAAGAATTCACTGGATATTTCCAAATATCCGGGAAGGTTGCCCTGCCGCTGGTTGGCGGGAGAAGCAAACGGCCACCCGGCGGTGCAACCGACCATAGCAACTCACTCGCCTGCGCAGCCAACCTCCCGAGACCCAGCCATTGGTTACTCCCATTTTTTGCATGAAGGAGCACGTTGTTCAGTGTTTCACCAAGTTGTATGGGCATGCGCCGGAGGTAGTCGCCCGGGCGCCTGGGCGCATCGAGTTCATCGGCAATCACACCGACTACAATGGCGGCACGGTGCTTGGTGCTGCCATCAACTTTGGGGTGTGGGTGGCCGCCAGGCGGGCGGCGGGTGGCGAACTGCGCGTCGCCACGGCTTTGCAGCGCGGCATAGTGACCGTCCCGACGCGCAATCCACGCAAACAGAGTGGCGCGCGGCACTGGGTGAATTACCCGCTGGGCGTATGGGTGAGTTTCCCGAAATTCGGCCTCCGGCAGCCCGAGGGTTTCGAATACCTGGCGGTGTCGGACCTGCCGGTGGGCGCGGGCCTGAGCAGCAGCGCCGCAATCGAACTGGCCTCCGCACTGGCTTACCTCGCCCTGACCGGCGAGCAGCCCCCGCGGGAAACGGTGGTGAAGCTTGGTCGGTATGCGGAAAACAACTTCGTTGGCGTGCCCTGCGGCATTCTGGATCAGGGGGTGTCGGGTTTCGGGAAAAAGGATCACCTCGTGTTCATCGACTGCCGCGGCCCGCGCTTTGAGATGGTCCCGCTGCCGGCCGGGGCGCACTTCTGGATTTTCAACACGCAAACGAAGCATGCTCTCATCGACGGTCTCTACGCCAAGCGGCATCGCGAATGTCTGGATGCGGCCCAAGCCCTCGGCGTGTACCAGCTCGTCGATGTGACCCCGGCGCAGCTCGAGCAAGGCAAGGCCCGGTTGTCTGCGGTGGGCTACCGTCGCGCCAAACATGTCGTGGAGGAGATTGACCGCGTGGCTCGCGTGCGCGCGGCGCTGGCCGGCGGCGACCTCGCTGAGGTCGGCCGGTTGCTCACCGCGTCGCACCGCAGCTCGCAGACCCAGTTTGAGAACAGCACGGCGGAACTCGACCTGCTCGTCGACACGCTCGCGGCCACGCCGCACGTTCATGGCGCGCGGCTCACGGGCGGCGGCTTTGGCGGGGCGGTGATGGCATTGACCGACGCGAAATTTTCTTCGCGGCAGGCGGCGCAGGTGGCCGGGGTTTACGCAGGCAAATTCGGTTCCAAACCCGAAGTGTTGCATTGCAAGACCGGGGACGGCGCCGCAGTGATCGCCTCCTGAGTGTCCGGAGTTTCCGGCGGCAGCCAGCGGAGCGCCGGGACCGGCGGGCGGGAGAGATTACTCCTCGCCAACCCCGGCGGGGTTGGTTAGGCACGCGGGCGTTTCGCGCATCTTTCCAGCAACACCACCTAATCAATGCTATCTTAGTCTGCGCATGAGTTCCCCGCCCGCTTCCGCCCCGGAGACCATTCCATCCCCCGCTCCCGCCAGCCCAGTTGACACGATTGCGATCGCCAACGATCCGGCTCGTTCCGAGGCCGATTGGTTTCAACACGTCTATCAGGGCGACACCATGCCGCAGCTAACGCTGCGGGCTGTTCTCATGGGCGCCGCTCTGGGCATGCTGATGAGCGCCGCCAATCTCTACACGACGCTGAAGATCGGCTGGTCTTTTGGCGTGGCGATCACCTCCTGCGTCCTTTCCTACGTCATCTGGAACGCCCTCCGCCTTCTGTCCGGAGGACGGCTCTCCGAGATGTCCGTGCTGGAAAATAACTGCATGCAGTCGACGGCCTCGGCGGCGGGCTTTTCGACCGGCGCCACCATTGCCACGGCCTTCGGCGCGCTTCTCCTGCTCGAGGGCCACCATCAGCCCGTGTGGATCGTCGCCCTCTTCACCCTTTTCTCCGGCGCGCTCGGCGTGTTTCTCGCCGTGCCCATGAAGCGGCAGATGATCAACCAGGAGAAACTGCCCTTCCCCTCGGGACTGGCCGCGGCCACCACGCTCAAGAGTCTTTACAGCAAGGGCGCCGAGGCCATCCGCAAGGCATATGTGCTCATCGGCGGGCTGGCCGCCGGACTCGTCGTCGGCATTCTCAACACCGGCGAGGGCACCCTCGGAATCCTCGACAAGTTTTTCCACAAGACGAGGCTGCACCTGCCCGAACTGGTTCCCGCCGCCGGTTATGCGACCATCAACGGCCGCGCGCTCATCGGCTTCGGGTTCGAGCCCAGCGTGCTGCTCATTGGCGCCGGGATGATTGTGGGGTTGCGCGTCTGTCTTTCGATGCTGGCCGGCTCGCTGCTGCTTTATCTATGGGTGGGCCCGGCGCTCATCGCGATGGACGCCGCCCACCTGGGGGAGACGGCCTACAAGATTTCCATTCCGCTCATCGGCGGCGGCACGATCTACCACCTGCCGCGCTGGGCGCTGTGGGGCGGCACCGCCACCATGGTGTTTTCGAGCCTGGCGGCGCTGGCGCTGCAGTGGCGGACCATCGCGCGTTCCTTCAGCCTCCTGCGGCGCGGGAAAAATGCCGCCGCCCCGTCGGTGCTCGATCAGCGCATGGCCGCCATCGAAGTGCCGCTCAGCTGGCTCGTCGTGGGGCTTGTTCCCATCACGATCGGCCTGCTCGCCATCCAGTATGTCGCCTTTCACATCAGCCTCTGGCTGGGGCTCATTGCCGTGGGCATGGCTTTCGTGCTGAGCCTGGTCGCCAGCCGTGCCACCGGTGAAACCGACACCACGCCGATCGGCGCCATGGGCAAAATCATGCAGCTGCTCTTCGCCGTGCTTTCGCCACCCGCCGCCTCGAGCATGCACGTCTCGCTGGAGCACAACCTCATGGCGGCCGCCACCGGCGCCAACTCCGCCTCCTCCAGCGCCGATTTGCTCACGGACTTGAAAAGCGGGTACCTGCTCGGCGCCAACCCGCGCAAGCAATTCCTTGCCCAGTTCGTCGGCATCTTCTTCGGCACGCTGGCCGTTGTCCCCGCCTGGTACCTCATGGTGCCCACCAAGGAGAAGCTTGAGGCCTTCAATCCGCCCGCCACCAATATGTGGAGGGCCGTGGCCGAGTTGCTCGCCGGCGGCGGGTTCCACCAGCTTCCCTCCAGTGCTATGATGGCCATCGTCACCGGCGCATTGGTTGGAGTGAGCCTGCCCTTGCTAGGTAGATTATGGCCGCAGGCCGCGCCCTATCTGCCCTCGGCCATGGGCCTGGGGCTTTCCTGGGTCATGGTCTACAGCAACTGCCAGGCCTTTGCCATCGGAGCGGTGATCTCATGGCTTTGGACGAAGGTGCACGCCCGCACGGCTGAGGCCTACAACGTGCCGCTCGCCTCCGGTTTCATCGCCGGCGAGTCGCTCATCAAGGCCGTCATCGCCATGGTCGCCACCGCGGTCGGACTGTGGGCGGCGCGGTCATAGCCGGCGGGTTGTCCACGGGCGACACGGAGGTTTCACACTGTTTTCCTTGGAGCCGGTGGATTTTTCACCAAAGTGGGTCGTGAACTTCCCCGCCCATGAAAAAAAAGCCAGTCCAGCGCATTGGAATCCTGACCGCCGGCGGTGACAGCCCCGGTTTGAACGCCGCGATCCGCGCCGTGGGCAAGGCGGCCATAAGCGAATACGGCTGGGAAATCATCGGCTTCCGCGACGGCTTTCTTGGTCTGGCCCAGAACCGGTGGGTGCGCCTCGATAAGGGCCGGCTTTCCGGCATTCTGACCGTCGGCGGCACGGTCCTTGGCACCAGCCGCGACAAGCCCCACCGGATGGAGATCGACGGCCGGCTGCGCGACATGACCGGGGCGATCGCCGCCAATTACAAGAAACTCGGCCTTGACGCCCTCGTGTGCATCGGCGGCGGGGGCACGCACAAGAACGCGCTGCGGCTCGTCGAAAAGGGGCTCAACATCATCACGCTGCCCAAGACCATCGACAATGACGTGGCGCTGACCGATGCGTCGATCGGCTTCGATACCGCGCTCGGCATCGCCACCGAGGCGCTCGACCGCCTCCACAGCACGGCGCACAGCCACCACCGCATCGTGATGGCGGAAATCATGGGGCATCGCGCCGGCTGGCTGACGCTGGGCGCGGGCATCGCCGGCGGTGCCGACGTGATCCTCATCCCCGAAATCCCCTACGACGTCGAGAAGGTCGTGGCCGCCATCCGCCGCCGCTCCCGGAACGGCACCAATTTCAGCATCGTGGCGGTGGCGGAGGGCGCCATGGCAAAACACGATGCCATTGCCTTCACCGCGGCGGAGAAGCGCCGGAGGAACGCCAAGACCGAACCGGAGAAGGAGCATGCGAAGGTGGAGCTGGCGGCGCTCGAAGCCCGGCATGCCGGCAACACCCTGCGCCTGGCGAAGCAGCTCGAGGAGCTGACGCACCTGGAGGCGCGGGTGACGATCCTCGGCTATGTGCAGCGCGGCGGCACGCCGTCGGCCGTCGACCGGCTGCTGGCCACACGGCTGGGCACGGCTTGCGCGGGCTTCATCAAAGAAGGAGTTTTCGGCGTGATGGTCGCGGCGCGCGGCGACGGGGTGAAGGTGGTGCCAATCGAGGAGGTCGCGGGCAAACTCAAGACCGTGGCGCTCGACCACCAGTGGATCGAGACGGCCCGCCGTGTGGGCACGTGCCTCGGCGACTGACGGGAGTAACGGCAACCTGACGCGAGGCGGCGCCCACCTGCCGGGCGCCGACCGGGGTCACAGCAGCTCCGCGATGCTGGCGAAATACAGGTCGACCCACCGGTGTGCGCAGAGGAAGTAGAGCAGCGCGCCGGCGGCGAGCATCGGTCCGAAGGGTACCTGCACGCCGAAACCAATTGGTGCGGGCGGAACCGCGGATCTGGAATCCGACGCCGGTGGCGCAGGAGGGACAGAACCAGAGTCCGGCGCGGCCGGCACGGGTTTTGGGAAGAGTCCCTGCCAGAGCAGCGCCAGCGCGAACCACAGGGTGCCGATGATGGCGCCGCCAAACACGGCGGCGACTGCGCCCTGCCAGCCGATGAAGGCGCCGATGGCCCCGACGAATTTCACATCGCCAAAGCCCATCGCCTCCTTCTTCAACACCGCTTCGGCGAGCAGCGCGATCCACAGCACCAGGCCGGAGCCGACCAGCAGGCCCACCACGCTGTCCATTCCCGAGCGCAGACTGGCGATGAGAAACAGCTCATGCTGCCGGCCATGCAGCGCGGGCAGCGCGCACGAGAGCAGCACTCCGGTCACGCCCAGCCAGAGGGTGAACGCATCAGGGATGACCATGTGGTCCAGGTCGATGAACGTCGCACAGATCAGCGCCGAGCCGAGCAGCATGCCGCCGAAGGCCTTGGCGGGCGGGAAAAGCAGCCAGCAGGCGAGGAAGAAGGCGGCGGTGAGCATTTCGACGAACGGATACCGGAAGCTGAAACGCCGTCCGCAGCAGCGGGCCCGGCCCTGCAGCACAAACCAGCTGAGGATCGGAATATTGTCATGCCACTTGATCGGCGCACCGCAGGCGCAGTGCGAACCCGGGGTGACGACCGACTGGCCGGCCGGGATGCGATGGATGCAGACATTAAGAAAACTGCCAATGCAGGCACCCAGCAAAAACACAACCAGCGGGAAAAACCACGGAAAGGCGGCGTTGAACGCGGCGTAATCAGGCATGGGGTGGAGCGATTGCGGATGGCGAAGGCCGGAAAGTCAAACCGGGGATGCTAGGAGGATCCCAGCGCCGCCCGGGCCGCGTGCAGCATGGTCGGGGCGGTGCGCCCTGCGGGGGCGCCGCTCCAGATTTCGAGCGACTTGGCGCCTTGATGTGCCAGCATTGAGAGACCGTTGGCACAGGGTAAACCGAGGGCGTCGGCCTGGCGAAGCAGGAGGGTCGCCGGGGGATTGTAGATCATGTCGTAGACGCCGGCCGGCCGCGGCAGGCGCTTGAGGTCGACCGGCGGCGGATCGTCAGGCCGGAGGCCGGCGGCAGTGGCGTTGATGACGAGTGCGCCCGCGGGAAGGCCGGCGGGCGGCGCCTGCGGATCGAAGCCGTGCAGCGGCACCGCGCCGGCCAGCGGGCGCAGCACGTCCAGCAGCGCCTCAAGGCGGGCGCGGGTGCGATTGGCAACCCACAGCGAGGCGCAACGCCGTTGCAGGCACTCCACCCCGACGCCGCGCGCCGCACCGCCGGCGCCGAGCAGGATGATGGGCATGTTTTCAAGCGATAGGCCCAGATCCTCGCGCACTCCCATGGCCAGGCCGTAGCCGTCGGTATTGTAGCTCTCCCAGCCGTCGGGTTGCTTGCTCAGCAGCGTGTTAACCGCCCCGATCATCCGGACGGTGGGAGCATCCGGCTTCAGGTGCGCGAACGCGATGACCTTGTGGGGCACCGTGAGGTTGAGACCGCGAAAACTGCGCGCGCGGAAAAGATCGAGCGCACCGGGCAGGTCGTCAGGATGCACCTCGAACCGGTAGTAATGCCACGAGGCAAACTCCGGATGACTGCGGGCCATTTCCGCGAGCGCCGCGTTGTGCATTGCCGGACTGAGGGAATGTTGGATGGGATGCCCGAGAACAGCCAGTGCCGTGCCGGGGAAGGACAGGCGCTCCAGGTCGGCGAGCGAATGAACAGGATCGGCGGCGAGGCTCATTGCGAATGATGGATCGCCACCTCTGCCAGCATCACGCGGCATACCGGTGACAAAAGCGGCGGCGTGGAAACAGCCTCTATCCACAACCCAAAATCCGCAATCCGCAATCGTCAGTCTTTCAGCTGCGCGGGCCGAAAAGAGCGGTACCGACGCGGACCAGGGTGCTGCCCTCGGCAACGGCCTGGGCGAGGTCGCCGGTCATCCCCATGGAGAGTTCAGGCAGGGGGACGCCAAACTGGCTTGCGAGCCGGTCGCGCAGTTCGCGCAGGCTGGCAAAGGTGCGTTGCGCCACCTCCGGATGGTCAGAGAGCGGCGCGATGGCCATGAGGCCGTCGACCTGGAGATGGGGAAGGGTGAGCGCGGTCTCAAGCAGACGCGGCGCGTCGGCGGGTTCGATCCCGAATTTATCTGGATCGTGGCTGGCGTTGACCTGGAGGAGGACGGCCAGGCGACGGTCCAGTTCGCCGGCGGCACGATCAAGCAGGGTCAGCAGTTTCAGGCTGTCGACGCTCTGCACGCGGTCGAAATGTGCGGCGGCGAGCCGGACCTTGTTCGACTGCAAATGGCCGATGAGTTCCCAGCGGATGGCGGCGGGGCACTGCGCCTTTTTCTCCACGCCTTCCTGCACGCGATTCTCGCCGACGGCCCGGAGTCCGTAGCGGGCTGCGTATTCAACGGCGGCTGGAGGATGGGTTTTCGTCACCGCCAGCAGCTGCACTCCGTCCGGATTTCGACCCGCCCGGTGGCAGGCGGCGGCGATTTGCTCACGTACGGCGTCAGCCCGCTCCCTAAAAGTTTCGTAAGCAACGAACATTAAGCAGCCTTCTTAAAAGATTGCACCCCAATTAGTGCACTTGATAATGAGGCCGAAAAAATCGCTTACCATGCAAGTGGAGAACTTTAAAATTTTTGCCGACTTGGTCGAGACCAAGAGCTTCTCAAAATCGGCCAAACTGAACGGCATCACACAGTCGGCCGTCAGTCAACAGGCGCGTGCAATGGAGCGGCATTTCAAGACGCTGCTCATTGACCGCAGCCAGAAGCAATTTCAGCTCACCCGGGAGGGGCTACGCGTCTACGAGGCGGCAAAGGAAATCCTGCACCAGTACGAGAAGCTCCTGAGCGAGCTGCAGGAGATGAAGAAGGTCATCAGCGGCACGATCCGCATCTCGACAATCTACTCAATCGGCCTCCATGAGCTGCCGCCTTACATCAAGAAGTTCCTGCACGAATATCCGTCGGTGAACGTCCGCGTGGAATACCGCCGGTCGAATCTCGTCTATGAGGACATTCTGCACAACTCGGTCGATTTCGGACTGGTGGCGTTTCCCGTGAAAATGCGCCAGATCGAGATGATCCCCTTCCGCAACGACCACCTCGTGCTCATCACGCATCCGAGCCACCCGCTGGCCAAGACCGGCGACGTGCAGCTGCAGGCGCTCGCAGGGCACAAGTTCATCGGCTTTGATCCCGACATCCCGACGCGCAAGGCCGTCGACCAGATCTTCCGCGAAAACCGGATCGAGATCGATCCGGTGATGGAGTTCGACAACATCGAGACGGTGAAACGCGCGGTGGAGATCGACGCGGGAGTCGCCATTGTGCCGCAGGCCACTGTGCTGCAGGAGGTGAGGCAGGGCACGCTTTCCGCCATTCATTTCAAGGGAAAGGAATTCACCCGCCCGCTCGCCATTCTGCACCGCAAGGGCCGCGTGCTCACGCCGGCGATGAAGAAATTCATCGAAACCCTGGGCACCGACATGTCCGGCGGGCAGGAAACCTAGCCTTCCGGGCGGGCGCGATCTGCTGCCGCGCATCGGCGGGGTGCGGACCTGGCGAAAACTGGCGGGAATGGTTGCGGGTGGCGGCGGCTCATACATCATATTCCATCTCCCGCCTCATGAAATCCCCCCGGTTCCTTTCCTCCGCCCTGGCCCTCTCCCTGCTGTTGACCGCTCCGATCCTGCGGGCCGGCGATGACTTCAAGCCGGCTCCGGCTCCCGCCTGGCAACTGAAGGATGTCAACGGAACGGTCGTCAGTTTCGATCAGTTCAAGGGCAAGGTCGTGGTGCTCGACTTCTGGGCCACCTGGTGCGCGCCGTGTCGCTCCGAGATTCCCGGTTACGTCGCGTTGCAGGAGAAGTATGCCAAGGCCGGGCTGGTGCTGGTCGGCGTGTCCCTGGACCGGGAAGGTCCTGAGGTCGTGAAGAAGTTCATGACCGACCAGAAAATCAACTACCAGATCGTGCTGGGCGATGAGAAGATCGCCGAGGCATTCGGCGGCGTGGAGGCAATCCCCACGACCTTCATCATCGATCGCCAGGGCACCATCCGCTACCGCAAGGTGGGCGCCATGCCGGCCGGTGAATTCGAGGCGGTGGTGACGCCCTTCCTGCAATAGCCGCGGTCTGGATTCGCGCCGCGTTGGGCGCCGGCGTTTGCGGCGATACGGAAGACCGGGAATAAACGGAAGGGGCCGGCGATAACCCCTAACGCCGGCCCCAGTGTATGTTTTCCTGGTCCGGCTTTAGCCGAACCTCCATGTTACCCCGGGCCCTGCGGACAGGCCCTGTGCAACCGGTTGAATATCCTCCCGAGCATTGTCTGTGCCAACGCGCCAGGGTGCCTGCCACCGGCCATTTTTATCCACGGCGCACAAAATGGGCCGGGCGGGCTTCGGTATAGAAACGCGACAGTTCGACAAGCTGGTCGGCCACGAGGCGGTCGGAGCGGCAGCGGGGCATCTTGCTCTGGCCGCCCCACCGGCCGTTTTTCTTCATCCACTGTTCGAACACACCGGGCATGACCAGGCGCACGGCCGGCGGCTCGAGGCCATGACCCTTGCGCTTGGCCTTGTAGTCATCGTTGCGCTGCATGAGCTCGGCATCGAGTTCGGGGCTGATGACATTGGCAGTCGGCGTTTCCACCGAGGGAACCTTCAACTCGAGCCACCATTCGTGGCCGCCGCGCATCTGCCCGGTCAGCGTGCCGGCAAAAACGGGCGCGACGTGGAAGCTGACGATGGTCCAGCCGTGGCGCCGGCAGACCGCGAGGAGCGAGTCCATGAGCTCCTTCTCGATGACATGCTCACCAAACGCGCTGAGCTGCAGGCTGGTGCGGCCGACATAGATGAGTCGCGGCACATCGGTGGAAAGGAAGCGCACGACGTCCCCGATGACGTAACGGCAGAGACCCGCCGGCGTGGTGAGCAGCAGGGCATAGTCGACTCCCACCTGCACGCCGTCGAGCGGCACGACTTTCCCGCCGAGGTTGGCGAGGTTGCCCTCATCGAAAAACGCCATTGGCAGGAACTCGAAGAACAGCCCCGCGGCCGTCATCAGCCGCAGTCCGTTCTTGGTATCGGCGTCCTGGGCGGCAATGAAACCCTCGGAGGCCGGATAGACTTCGTGGAGGTTGACGCCTGGCCCGAGGGCGGCCTGCAGCTCATCCGCAAACGGCGCCAGGGGCACGCCGCCGTGCACCAGGCATTCCAGGTTTGGCCAGATGGCCTTGAGGTTCGGCGTGGCGGCCTGGTCGCGGGCCGCGCGCGCCCGGACCGCCTCGGCCAGCACCAGAATCCAGCTGGGGATGCCGGCGAGCAGCGTGATGTCGCGATGCAGGGTGCGCTCGGCGATGGCCGCGAGCTTGGCCGGCCAGTCGTTCATTTGCGCAATGTCGGCGCCGGGTTCGTAGAGGTGCTTCTCCGCCCATGCCGGCAGGTTGAGCGCCGCAATGCCGCTCAGGTCGCCGGTGTACGCGGCGTGCGGCCTGGCCTCCTTGACGGGCGTGAGCGTGGTGGAGCCGCCGAGAAACAGATGCCGGCCGAGCATCACGTTGGTGTGCCCCACGCGGGCGGTGTAGTAGAGCAGCGAGTCGAGCCCGGCCTTCCGGAAGTGCGCGAACATCTCCTCGGTGATCGGCAGATACTTGGTCCGGCCCGCCGTGGTGCCCGAAGACACCGCAAAAAAGGCGCACCGGCCGGGCCAGAGCACCCCCGGTTCGCCGCGCATCATGCGATCAATGTAAGAGACAAACGCCTCATAGGGTCGCGGCGCCACGCGGGTGCGGAAGGTCTCGTAAGGCAGGCTGGTTTCGATGCCCACTCGGCGGCCAAAGGCGGTCGCGGCCATCCGGGCGGTGAGCGCGGCAAACGTGCGCCGCTGGACCGCGTGGCCGGGATCGGCCTGGCGCAGCCGCCGCGCCGTGCGCGCGGACAACCAGCCCGCGGCGAAATTCATCAAGCCTCTGGGCGGCACAATCATGACGTAGTCGTTACGCCTGACGAAGCCACAGCCCGGGGCTGCCGCAAGCGAATTCACGCCGCCTCGCGCGCCTTACCCGATTTTAACCGGTGATAAAATGCCGCGATGGGCGGTTGGTAGTCGGAATAATGAAAGATAAGTGAAGCATGCTGGACGGGGCTGCCGCAGCGATTGGTGATCAGCCGGCACTCGCCCTGCGGGAACCAGGTGCGCGGCGTGTTGGCGAGCGCGAGGCGCGTGGGGGAATGTTCGGCGAGCACGGCGCCTTCCTTTTCGGCATAGAGAATAAATGTCGGCACGCTGGCCAGCGGGCTGGCATCAGCGGCAGGAGCCGCCAGCTGCCGGAGTGACTGGATGCGCTCACACGCGCCCTGAAAATCGATTTCCCGGATCGTGCCCAGCACCGCGGAGCGCAGCTGGGCGAGTTCTCCCCGGCTTAAAATCGCGCCGAGCACCGCCTTGTTTTGCGCCCCGGCCTCGAACATCTTTTGGAAGATGGCCCGTGATTTCTCGACCAGCTTCGCATCGACGATGGCCCCTGGTTCGACATACGGCTTGATCGCGCGGCCCAGCAGCGTGCCCGGCTTGGCGTCAACCGCCGACAGCAGGTCCTCGACGCAGGCCACGGGACTGACGAGGACCAGGCCGCGCAGGCCGGGCGGGTTCCCGTCGCCACGCGTGCGCCGCAGCCACTCCATGAGCAGACCGGCGCCGTAGCTGATCGCAAAAATGACTGGTGGCCGGCCGTGCAGGAGATTGAGCTCATCCACGAGATCGGAAAGCTGGGCGCAGAGCAGATCGTTGGAAAAACCGCGGCGCGGATAGTTGAAGCAGTAAAGGCTGCCGGCCCGCAGCAGCGTGCCGCGCAGCAGAAACACGGCTTCGGTTGCGTCAGGCACGAAGCCGCCCAGCACGATGGTCGGTATCGGGCCGGGGCGCGTTTCCCGCAGGAGCGTCGCCCGTTGGTGCGGGCCGGCCACCCGGTGCGCCAGCAGCGCCTCCTGCCGGTGACGGATGGCCGGCGTGAACGGCACCGGCCGCGGCGGACGGAAGTTGTAGCCGGTCGTGCGCAGCAGGGTGCGGAACGGCGCCGGCGGCGCAAAGCGGACCATCTGCACCAAAAAGGGGAGCGTGGGAAACAGACTGCGCAACGGCGGGACGGCCATGGCGGTCACGCTTCGGCGCGGCGGGAAGCGAGGCAAAGGGAAAGCGCCCGGGTCACCCAAACTTAACGCGGGCGAAACTTTCCCGTGACTTTCCCCGCGCATTTTCCCATCTGATGGGGATGATCCTGCCGCCGATCATTTATGAGGACGACGCGCTGCTGGGCTTCGACAAGCCGAGCGGCCTGCTGGTGGCGCCCGACCCCGGGGACAAGCAGCGCGAAAACCTCATGGCGCTGGTGCACGCGAAATTCGGGCCCGGTGTCGCAAACGTGCACCGGCTCGACGCTGACACGAGCGGCGTCCTGCTTTGCACGAAGACCAAGGCTGCGCTCGATTCCTTGAGTGGGCAGTTTCAGGCGAAAACCGCGGAGAAGGTCTATCACGCGCTGGTGGCAGGCGCGGCGGCGCCGGACGAGTTCACGGTCGAACTCGCGCTGCACGCGGACGAGAGCCGGCCCGGCCTGATGCGCCCGGTGAAGAAAGGCGGCAAGCCGAGCGTCACACATTTCCGCGTCCTCGAGCATTTCCGCGGTTTCAGCTGGCTGGAATGCCGGCCGCTCACGGGACGTACGCACCAGCTGCGCGTGCACCTGGCGGCCCGCGGACTGCCGATTCTCAACGACGCTTTATATGGCCAGGACACCCGGCTGCTGCTGTCCGGCCTCAAGCGCGGTTACAAGGGGCGCGAAAATGAGCGGCCGCTGATCAACCGGCTCGCCCTGCATGCCAGCGAACTGACGGTGACGCACCCGGCAACGCGCGAACGCCTGACGCTGCACGCCCCGCTCCCCAACGAGTTCTTGGTGGCGCTGAAATATCTGCGCCGGTTCGGACGGACCTGAGATTTTGCATCGGGCGCGATGATTCCGCCACCGGGAGGATGAATGGCATGCATGACGCGCCGTCCGGATTGAGTGACAGTTTTTCACCCGCTTGTGACCGGTATGCCATCTGCTGATCACAAAGGGCGGTCATAATGCCGTCATTGCTTTCTTCAGGGACCTCAAGGTTCTTTGAAGGATTTGCGGGAACCCGACGCCACGATTGCTTTCCATGGCCGGACGCCGGCGTGGAAAAATTGCGCCAGGGCACCGCACCCAAAACCACACTTTGCCGGGGCAGGGAATTCCTCCCTTGCGCTGGCAAAACCGTTCGTGACCGCCCGGTCACCCGACCGGCGGTCCTCCGGACGATCAACCTGAAACAGAAAACAAACGCTCCGCCCGCACAGCGGGGCTTATCACACCATGAAACACATCAGTATGTTCACCAAAATCGTCAGCCTGCTCGCGCTTGGCGCTGCCGCGCCGCTCGCGTTCGGCCTGACCACCACGCAAGCCTACATCGACTCCTACCGCGGCCGCACCGACATCCCGGTGCCGGTCGAGATCGTTGCGCCCAACGCCGATTCATCTCTGGCTGGAGCCCAGGTGGAGGTGGAGTTCATTGTTGATGTCACGGGCAAGCCACAGGACGTTCACGTGCTCTCCGCCACGGATCGCGCCTTTGGGGCATCGGTCCGCAATGCGGTCAGACAGTGGAGGTTCGCGCCGGCGAAGCCTTACGGCACCCCGGTGGCGATGAAAGTCGAACTGCCGGTGGTCGTCAGTGAGGCGGAATGAGTCCGGGCACTGATCGCACCCTCCTGCTGAAAAACTGAAAACCAACAAAGCCGCCCTCCGCAGGGAGGGCGGCTTTGTTGGTTAATGGCAGCGCGTTCGCGAGGAACGCCCCGGGTGCGCGGCTTGAATCAGTCTGCCTTGGTCGAGACTCGAGTAGTGGCGGGGATTTGATTCCGCGGTCAGGGAAGGGAGAAATGCGCCCTAATCCGATTCACGGTCGTGATCGGGCTCGGTCGCCACGAGGGCGGTGAGCAGGGCAAGGACGAGTACGGTTGCGATCATTGCTTGGTGTGGTCAGGTCGGTAAGAGCACTGGAAGATAAGCTTGTTCCCGGATTTTGCCAAACGGCCGCAGGTGCCGAAACAAGCAACGTGCTGTGCCGGATGTTCATACGGGCATAATGACGGACGGAAGAATGTTCATGGCACGGACTGCGGCGTCTCCAGGCCGGCCGCGCAGAAATCGACCAGACGGCGGATGCATCCATCGAAATCATCGCTGCGGCAGAGTCCGTGCGAGATGCATTCAAAGTCATGCTGGTGCGCCGCCGCATAGAGCATGGCGCCGATGGTAAACTGCATTCTCCAGAAAAGCTCGGGCAGCGGTACGCCAGGCAGGGCCTGGGTCAGGGCATGGGTGTAGCGGGTGACCAGCGGATCAAACTCCCGGGCCATTTCCTCGAGCATGAATGGCTGCGGATCCGTGAGGTCGCGACTGATCAGGCGCAGAAAAGACATTCCACCCAGCGCGCGATCGGCTGCGCGGCGGAGAAGCGGACGGATGAATGTGTCGAGAACGGAGCGGAGTGGCACGGGTTGGTCACCGGCCAGCTGCTCCGCCTGGGTCAGGAGGTTGAGCCGTTCCTCATTCACGGGACGGACGCGGCGCAACAGCATCTGTTTGTACAGATCCTCCTTTGACCCGAAATAGTAGTTAACCGCCGCCAAATTTGCCTTGGCTTCGTCGGTAATCTGCCGGAGGGAGGCGCAGGAAAAGCCGTGCTGACCGAACAAATGTTCAGCGGCTTCCAATATATGCTCACGAGTGGCTTGTGATACGGTGGACACAGTATGAACGAGCGATTGAAACAATCGTTTTAAACAATTGTGTCAAGATTTAATTAAACCCCTGTAGCTGTAACGATTGACGGTTGAAGAGCGGATCTTACGGTCCTTGTTGTGCGCATTGAAGCACTTGAAGGACTGCAGAAATTGATGTTACCGGATCGCTGGCAGGCCGAGGCTATTCAAGCGCTGAAAGCCGGACGCGACGTGGTCATCGATGCGCCGACTGGAGCAGGGAAAACCTACGTCTTTGAACGGTGGTTGGAGCAGACGAATTTCAGTCGTCGCTCCCTTTTCACTGTGCCAACCCGGGCTCTGGCGAATGACAAGTTCGCCGAATGGCGCACCCGGGACTGGCAGGTGGGCATCATGACTGGTGATATCACTTTCGCTCCTGACGCGCCGGTGGTCGTGGCAACCCTCGAGGCGGTGCAGGGCTGCTTCCATGAAACCGGAATGCGATCCCAGGGTGTTTTCGATGCACCACCCCCGGCTGGGAATTCCACCAGGACAGGTTCTCCCTTCCAACTGCTGGTCGTGGACGAATACCAGTGGCTGGCCGATCCGGACCGGGGCAACCACTATGAAGGCGTGATCCTTTCATTGCCGTTGTCGGTGCAGCTGCTGCTGCTTAGCGGCAACGTCGCCAATCCCGAGGTGGTCGCCGGGTGGTTGCGCCGGCTCGGACGCGGGGTCGACATCATCCAACATCGGGAGCGTCCCGTGCCGTTGGAGGAGGTCGACGTCGACGACCTGATCCACGGTTTGCCCCGCGACATCGAGGGTTTCTGGAGCCGGCGCGTGGCCGGTGCGCTGCGGGAAGGCCTTGGTCCGGTGCTCGCGTTTGCGCCCCACCGGCAGGATGCCGAGCGGCTCGCCCGGCAGTTTGCCCGCGAACTGCCCTTGGCCGACCCGCTGACGCTCACCCCGGAGCAGGAAAACCTACTGGGGTCGGGGCTCACGAAGCTGGTGAGGCAGCGGGTGGCTTATCATCACAGTGGTCTGACCTACGCGCAGCGCGCGGGGGTCATCGAGCCGCTCGCCAAGGCCGGCCAGCTGCGCGCAGTGGTCGCCACGCTGGGCCTGAGTGCGGGCATTAATTTCTCACTGCGCTCGGTGCTCATCACGGCTTCGAGCTACCGGTTCAACCAGCTGGAGCACGACATCGAGCCGCACGAGCTGTTGCAGATGATCGGCCGCGCGGGCCGCCGCGGCCTGGATGAGACAGGCTTTGTGCTGTGCAGCGGGAGCACACCACGGTTGCGGCGCGCCCAGCCGCTGCAGCTCAAACGCGCCGCTCCGCTGCCCTGGGCCTTTATTTTGCGCCAGCTGCGCGCCGGCCGCGACGCCGCGACGGTCGCGCACGCGGCTGCGGACCGTTTTTTTGCGGCGGAACCGCTCATCCTTGGCATTGAGACGACGGTTCGCCGCGAGCAAGCCGAGCTGCCGTGCGGCCAGCGCACCGACACCGGCCGCGCCCGGCTTGTGCGCCGGCGGAAAAATCCGCTGCCCGCCTGCCACGTCTGCGCGCTGCAGACGGAGTGCCTCGCCCTCAACCCGCAGCCCACGCTCCTCTGGCAATGGCAGAAACTCGGCCTGCTCGACCGCACCCTGCGTCTCACTCTGCGGGGCGAGATTGTTTCGTTCTTTCTCGGGCCTGAAGGGCTCGCGCTCGCCGCCGCGCTCGAGGATAGTCGCTATCCGCTGGATGAACTCGTCTTTGACTGTGCCAATCTTTTCGCGGGCGATCGCTTTGCCGATACCAATCCGCGCACACTGGGCCGCCTGGCGCGCGTCTGCGAGCAGACCTACCACCGGTTCACGGTCGAGGGCTGGCTCGACCACGGCCTGCCGCCGCAATACGGCTTTGGTGCGGCGGAAGTGATCCAGGCGCTGGTGGAGCAGAAAGCCCGCCGCGGGGAGCTCGCCGCCGCGAGTGAGTTCGCCGGCCGCGGGGACATCGACCGCCTGCTCACCGAGTGGCGCAGCCTGCTGCGGCTGGTGGTCAACGCCCCCGCACTGGACATGGCGAACACCCCGTCCCCGGGACCGGCCGGGCTGGCTGTCCGCTGGGATGATTTCCGCGCGCGCTGCCGGGCGCAGCTGGGTGCGAACAAGGCCAGTACGCCTCTGGAGCTGCCACCGCTCACCGCGGAGCAGCGGCGGCCGGTGAATCACCGGTTCTTCAAGGCCCGGGCGCCGGCGGGTCGCTAGACTTCCGGCGGAGTTCCGAGCCGGCGACACCGTTCCTACTTTTAGCTCGGCATTGCTCCGGCGTTCTGGAATGGGTGGGTCTCTTTTCCTCCTCCATCCACCATGCCAAATTGGGAATACAAGGTCATCACCAGCGGTTCGCTGGGCTTCGCCTCGCTGCAGCTGCTTGAACAGCACCTGAACCAGCTGGGCAAGGAAGAGTGGGAGATCATCCATTTTCAAACCCGCCCCGACAATCCGCTCGCCTTCCACGGCCTCGCGCGCCGGCCGGTCAACCGCGACTGGGCCGTGGATACGGCTCCCCCGGCGGGGTTCCCGGCCGGGAAATCCGGTGCCATTCCGGTGCCGCCGGCGGAGAAATCCGGCGATGCGCTGAGCGCGGCGGAGTTGCGCGCCGAAGCCGAGGAGCGCCGCGAATCGATGCTGGCCCGCGAGGAGTCCTTGCGGCCGCTGCTCGGCGCCGCGGCCGGGGAGGGGAAGGACGCGGAGGATTTCGATATGCTCGGGGACGACGAGGATCTGCCGACCTTTTTTGAGGCGATTCGTCCGCACATGCGCCGCAACCAGAAGGGTGCCGGCATGGCGGTGGGCATCGAGTATCTCGCCAAGAAATTTGAACAGACCCCGGCGGATTTGATCGAGGCGCTGAAGGAATGCGGCTTCACGATCCCGACGGGCGCGAAGGACGAGCCGGCGTACCTCGAGCATGACGGCGATCTCTACTGGCTGAACTTCAACAACCGCGGCCAGCTCTGGATCAACACGCGGGAGAAGCAGCGGCCGGTCTTCAAGCCGGTGGCGGGAAGAAAGGTGGCGGCGGAGGAGATTGCGGAAACCCGCCCGTCCGCCGAAGCCCCGGCGAAACCGGAAGACCGGATGCCGGAGAAAAGCCGCCGGCAGAAGGAACGCGAAGAATCATCCGCGCTAACAGCAACGGAGCCGCTGCCCGAGGGACCGGCGCTGCTCGACCGGCTGCGGCCGATCATGCGCCGCAATCGCCGGGGAGGCGGGCTTTCGGGCAGTGTCAGCTATCTCGCGCGGGCGGTGCAAACGGCGCCGGAGGCCCTGATGGCGGCTTTCGGTGCGCTCGGCCTCGTGCCGCCGCCGCAGGCGAGCGACAAACCGGTGTTTGTCGAGATCGGCGCCTTCGTCTACTGGCTCAACCAGGACAACAACGGCCAGATCTGGATCAACACCAGCGAGCCGGACCGGAAACCGGAAAGCCCGCAGGCCGAACTCGCGCTGGCCGCAGCCGCGAAACCGCAACCGCCAACCCCGGAATCTCCCGCCGGAGTATCGCCGCTTGCCGCCGTACGCCTCCTGCTCAAGGAGACCAGGCGCGGCGGAGTGGCGGCGGAGATTGGACGACTCGCGGATCAACTGGGCAAGAGCCCAGGAGAATTGCTGGCGGCACTGGCCGACGCCGGCCTGACGGCACCCGAAAAACCCCGCGAGAAACCGGTGTTCGCCGCCCATGCCGGCGAAATCTTCTGGCTCAACCGGAACGCTCGGGGCCAATTGTGGCTGAATGCCAAAGCCACGAAGTTCACCCAGGAAAAGGACGGTGGAGAAGTTTCCGATGAGTCTCCTGCCAGGGAGGCGGCCCCGACCGGGAAGAAACCGCACCGTCCGCGCCGGAGATAGGCGGAGACGGAATAAGTCCGCTCCACGCGTATCCCATGGCCATTGCCGGCGATCCCCAACTGGTGCCCGACACCAAGGCTCAGCTCGGAGAGGGCGCGATCTGGAATGACGCGCTGCAGCGGCTCCATTGGATCGACATCAGCGGGTGGCAGGTTTTCACCTACGATCCCGCCACCGGAGAAAACCACCCGTGCAACGTCGGCCAGACAGTAGGCACGGTTGTGCCGCGGGCCGGCGGCGGCCTGATGCTGGCGCTGCACGAGGGCTTCGCGCGCTTTGATCCCGACACCGGCCGCGTCACGTTGTTGCCGCGCCCGCCGGAGCACGACCCGGCACTCGTGCGCTTCAACGATGGCAAATGCGACCCGGCCGGGCGTTTTTGGGCCGGCACGATGGCGCTGGTGAAAGGGCCGAAACCGCTGGGCCGGCTTTACCGCCTCGACGCCGACGGCACGATGCACGTCATGCTCCGCGATGTCGGCACCTCCAACGGCATCGCGTGGAGTCTCGACCGCCGCACGATGTACTACATCGACACGCCGCTGCTGCGCGTTGATGCGTTTGATTACGACGACATCACCGGCGCCATCGGCAACCGCCGCACGGTCATCGCCATTCCGCCGGACCTCGGCCGCCCCGACGGTTCAACCCTTGATGCCGAGGGCATGCTCTGGATCGCCATGTTCAACGGCTGGAGCGTGACTCGCTGGAATCCACGAACGGGCGAACGGCTGCAGACCATCCGCCTGCCGGTGGCGCGGGTGACCTCATGCGCCTTTGGCGGACCGGACCTCGACACTCTCTACCTCACTTCCGCCCGCACCGGTCTCACCGACGAACAACTCGCCGCGCAACCGCTGGCAGGGAGCCTTTTTCAGGTGAAGCCCGGCGTGTGCGGCGTGCGGGCCTCCGCGTATCAGGGCTGACCCGGCCGGCGTGCGGCGCGATTACGGCTCCAACCGGAACGTGTGCGCCGTCGGTCCGGGCAGGAAGGGCGTGAATTCGCCCCGCGCCCACGCCTCGTGCCCGGCGCGATAGAACGGCGAGAGCGGATTGCCGCTCTGGCCGCCCGGCAGGTGGCAGATGCCCTCCTCCTCATGACCGGGCGAAACGACAAAACGCTCCGAGGCGCCAAAGGTCGGGCTTTGCACGCGGGGCATGTCGTTGTCGCCGGGCAGCGGCTCGGCAGGCATATCCAGCAGGCGCGCGAGGGGTGGGGGGAGAAAACGGCTGAAGGGATGCTGGATGCGCACGGTGTTGCGCGCGCCCCAGGTGAGACGCGTGAGCGGCCGGCCCTGCTGGCCCGCCCAGCGCAGCACGTCGTCAGCCGCGGCGAGGAGCAGCTCATCCCAAGTCAGGTATTCGGCGGTGAGCAGATGGGGCGGCCGTTCCTGCACGAGCCGCCAGAGCGGCTCCTCGTAGTTGAGTTTGCGGAAATCGAATGCCTCGTAAACCTCCGCGCACGGTTCGCAGATCGGCCCGAGGGCGCGGTCGGCCACGAAATCCCGCCAGCGGCGCACGAGCTGGTAGGCGACGGAGTCGATGGAAGCGTGACCGTTCCATTGTTCGACAAGGCGGCGCAGCGCGGTCCGGTCTTTTTTCGCCGCCAGGGCCTCGGGCGTGAGCGTGGCGAGGAGCAGTTGCTGCCAGCGTTCCAGAAACCGGGCGCGGTCGTCGAGCTGCACGGCGAGCAGCGCGCTCGGCGTGGCGGGTGTGGTGATCGCGGTGAGGTCGTCGCGGATCTGGCGCGCGCGGGCGGCGGCGGCGTAGCCGCCATCGCCGAGTCGGTCATAGTCGGCGCCGCTGACGGGACGGTTATTGGCGGACCACAACTGGCCTGACGCCGGGGAAATGACGCGCGGATATTCCTCCGGCGGCAGATAGCCGTCCCACCGGCGGTCGCCGTAGGCCCAGAGGGCGGGCAGGCGGCCGTCATAGCCCACGCGGCGCGGCAGGCGGCCGGCGACGGTCCAGCCGATGGCGCCGGCCTGGTCGGCCACCAGCAGGTTCTGGGTGGGCAAGCCGAAGCCGGGGGCCTGGGTGAGCGCCGTGGACACATCGGGGGCGGTCTCGAGCGCAATAAGATTGAGATTGAGCGCGGCGGGATCATGGAAAACCCAGCGCAGTGCCAGCGAACGGTTGCGTTCACCCTCGCCAATCACAGGTCCCCAGATGGTCCAATGCGCCACCATCTCGATCGGGTCGCCGCCCTTGACGCGGATCGTTTCGTGCCGTTCCTCCATTTCAAGGGTGTCATTGCCGTTTTTGTAGAAATGCGGATCGATGCGGCTCGGTTCGACGATCACAATGTCGGTCGTGTCGGCGTAGCTGTTCGTGAAGCCCCACGCGATGCGGCCGTTGCTGCCGGCGATGACGAGGGGCGTGCCGGGGATCGTGACTCCCGTCACGCGATGCGCGCCGCTGGGTTCAGGGTTCGGGGTTCGGAGTTCAGAGTTTGGGACTTGGGACTTGGAACTTGGAACTTCATCACTCCAGACGAGCGACGCCCGGTACCAGATGTTGGGCACGCCGAGGTGCAGATGCATGTCGTCCGCCAGCAAGGCGGAGCCGTTGGCGGTGCGGCGGCCCGCGAGGGCGAAGGCATTGGAGCCGGGCGCGAATTCGTCAGAGGCGTCTGGTTGGCGGCTCGGGTGCAACCCCGACGGCGCGGCCGCGACCGTCTCGGGTTTCCGCCTGCGCAGGTCGATGATTTCCGGTCCGGGCAGCGGCAGCGTCGGAAACGTGCCGCCGTCGAGCGCGGCATCAAACGCAGTGCCGCGTGGCGCGAGGAAGTCGAGCATGGGGCGGCCGTAGCAGTTCTGGATGGCGGCGAGCATGAGCTCGTACTTGTCCTGCACGTCCTGCAGGTCGAGGACCATGGTGTAGCCGACAAGGAGGGAATCCTCGGCCAGCCAGGGCTGCGGCCGGACGCGCAGCACGTAATACTCGAAGGGCCGGGCCCGCAGTGCGGCGAGGCCGGCGTTGACTCCGGCCGTGTAGGCGTCGACCAGCGCGCGCTGCCCGGGCGGCAGCAACGCCAGCGCCCGGCGGGCCAGCGGCCGGAGGCCGTGCACCCGCATTTCGCGGTCAAGCGGCACGGCTGTCTTGCCAAAAAGTTCGGATAGTTCGCCCGCGGAGCGGCGGCGCAGCAGGTCCATCTGGAAGAACCGGTCCCCGGCGTGCAGGTAACCCAGGGCACGCGCGACGTCGGCGCGCGTGGCGCCGCGGATTGTCGGCACCCCGAGGGTGTCGCGTTCGATCGTGACCGTGGCGGCCAAACCGGGCAGCGCCGCCTCGCCGTCGAGCAGCGGCAGGCTGCGGCGCATGAGCCACCAGAAGCCGCCGGCCGCGAGGAGCGCGACCAGCAGCAACAGGCTCAGCACGCTGGCCAGCAGGCGGACGCGGATGGCAACGGCGCGGGCCATGAGGATTCAGTCGAGCCACGCCTTTGCCGCCACGGGGTCGCGCCCCTCGTCATATTCAATCAGGTCGAAGAAGGTCTCGATGGGTTTTCCCTCGAGTTTCGATTCCTTGATGCGGGCCTGCAGGGTCTCGGTGCCGCCGTCGCGCCAGCCGCGTTTCATCATGAAGTTGTTCCAGATCTCACATTGCTCGGTGGTGCGCGGACCACCCTGCTCGTGACACCACGCAAGGATGTCGTCGTCGGTCCCACCTTGGAGCACCCGTGCCACCAGCTCGGGATATTTCACGTGCAGAAAATTGCAGCAGCGGCCGTCGAAGCCGCGGGAGAGATTGGGCTGGTAGTCGGCCGGAAGCCGGCCGGCGGCGTGCAGGCGGATCTTGTCGAGCATGCGGCCGAAGTAGACCAGCCGGCCGACCTTGGCGTAGAGACTGCGGAGACCGGGAATAGAGGGCATGGGATTGCGGATATCGGATACCCGCCGTCGCTCTGCAAGCATAGAGCTATGGCGGGCAGGCCGGATCCGTCGGAGAGCAAGCAATGTTAGATCGATTTTCTTTCGGTATCCGTTTTCGCCAATCACCAATCAGCCCGGCCCCCATTAATGTTCTTTTAATGCTAATCGCTTCAATCTTTACGAGCTTTCACGAACTGGGGCATCGCAAATGCTAAATCATAACGCAGTGCCAGCAACTGCGTCATGAAATTCACCGAACTGCTCCAGATCATCCTCTTCTTCGGCTTGGGGATCGCCCTCACGCCTGTGCTCGGCCGCTTTCTGGCCCGAGTCTTCAAGGGAGAGAAGACCTTTCTCCATCCGCTTCTTTTCCCGATTGAAAAGCTCATCTATCGGCTCACGGGCGTCGATCCGGCCGAAGAGATGTCATGGCTGAAATACCTGTGGGCGGTCGTGATCATGGGCACCCTCGGCTACGTCTACCTCACGGTGGTCTTCATGACTCAAAAATGGCTGCCGTTCAATCCGCAGGGCCTGGGCAATCTCTCCTGGCACCTGGCGTTCAACACCGCGTGGAGCATGGCCTGCAACGCCGACTGGCAGTCCTACACCGGGGAAACGACGATGAGCTATCTGTCGCAGACGCTCGGGATCTCCGTGCATCAATTTATCAGCGGCGCCACGGGGCTCGCGGTGCTCGTCGCGGTGGGACGCGCCTTGGCGCGTGCGACGGTCAAGACGATTGGCAACTTCTGGGTCGATCTCACCCGTTGCACGCTCTACGTCGTCATCCCGCTGTCGGTCCTGTGGGCAATTCCTCTCGCCTGGCAGGGAGTGCCGCAGACATGGAAACCCTATCTGACGGCGAATCTCGTCGAGCCTTATACCGCGCAGGTGCCGAAGACCGACGACAAGGGCAATGCGGTGACCACCTCGGTGCCGAAGGTCGACGACAAGGGCCAACCGGTGCTCGGATCAGACGGCAAGCCCGTGATGGTGGATCAACCCGTAATGGTGGACCAGAAGGTCGAGATCCAACCGCTTCCCCTCGGGCCGGTCGCGTCATTCGAGTCCTGCAAGCAGCTTTTCACGAATGGCGGCGGCTGGTATGGCGTGAATAGCGCCCATCCCTACGAGAATCCCACGCCGCTCGCGGACTTTCTCGAGATGCTGGCGATCATAGTCGTGCCGATGGCGCAGGTCTACATGTTCGGCCTGTTGATCGGCAACAAGCGCCACGCGTGGACCCTGTTCGCCGTGATGCTCGGCATGTATCTGGTGTCGTTTGGCGTCGCTTGGTATGCGGAGGCGCGGCCGAATCCGGTCACCGACAACATCCTGCCACAAATGGAGGGCAAGGAGCAGCGCTTCGGCGTGATGAACAGCGTGCTCTGGGGCGTTTCCTGCACCGCCATCGACAACGGCTCGGTGAATTCCATGCACGACAGCTGGATGCCCATCGCCGGCCTGATGCCCATGTGGAACATTCTGATCGGCGAAATCATGTTCGGCGGCATCGGTTGCGGCGTATATTGCATGCTGTTTCACGTCCTCATCACGGTGTTCATCGCCGGGTTGATGATCGGACGAACGCCGGAATACCTCGGCAAGAAACTCGGCGCATGGGAGGCGACGTGGGCGGTGATCGGCGTGCTGCTGCCCAATGCCGCCGCGTTGATCCCGACCGCGGTTTGCGTCTTCCTTCCCTCGGGCATCGCGAGCATGAACAACGCCGGGCCGCACGGCCTGAGCGAAGTGCTCTACGCCTTCGGCGAAGCCGCGAACAACAACGGCAGCGCCTTTGCCGGGCTCAACGCGAATGTGCCCATCTATGATGTGTTGCTCGGCATCGCGATCATCATCGGCCGGTTTGCGCCGATTGCGGCCGCGCTCGCGATCGTCGGCCGGCTCGCGTCGAAAAAGACCGTCGAACCCTCCGCCGGCACGCTCCCGGTCTATGGCTGGACCTTTGGCCTGACGTTGACCGGCGTCATCGTCGTTGTCGCCGCCCTGACCTTTTTCCCGGCCTTATGCCTTGGGCCGCTCCTCGAGCACGGGCTCATGGCGGCGGGCCGCGCGTTCTG